>Ga0081540_1001405_pt1 | contig 20829 bp, 15 predicted proteins | sample TabmetS2T1R1_FD_71024 | JGI IMG/M metagenome (GOLD analysis project Ga0081540, IMG submission 71024) | Tabebuia heterophylla rhizosphere microbial communities from the University of Puerto Rico - S2T1R1 | ecosystem: Host-associated > Plants > Roots > Rhizosphere ... | reverse complement strand
TGTACGCTTACGTCAATGGCGCCTTCGTGCCGCTCTCCGAGGCCAAGGTCTCGGTGCTCGACCGCGGCTTCTTGTTTGCCGATGGGATCTACGAGGTCGCCGCCGTGCTCGACGGCAAGCTGATCGACAACGCCTCGCATCTGGCGCGGCTGGAGCGCTCGGTTGGCGAGATCGCGCTGCCCTTGCCGGAAAGCATCGAGCGCATCCAGGAAATCGAGAAGGAGCTGGTCAAGCGCAACAATCTCGTCAACGGCATGGTCTATCTGGAAGTGACGCGCGGCGCCGATAGCGGCCGCGACTTCGCCTTCCCCAAGGGCGTCAAGCCGACATTGATCATGTTCACCTCGGTCAAGGACATCGTCAACGCGCCCTCGGCCAAGACCGGCATCGGCGTCATCACCGTGCCTGATCTGCGCTGGGCACGGCGCGACATCAAGAGCGTGGCGCTGCTGGCGCAGGTGCTGGCCAAGCAGGCCGCGGCCGAAGCCAATGCCGGCGAAGCCTGGATGATCGAGGACGGCAAGGTCACCGAAGGCGGCTCGTCGTCCTGCTTCATCCTGACCCAGGACGACGTGATCGTGACCCGGCAGAACGGCAGCGAGATCTTGCCCGGCTGTACCCGCAAGGCGGTGGTGAAGCTCGCTGAAGAGCGTCAGCTCCGCGTCGAGGAGCGTGCCTTCTCGGTGGAGGAAGCGCTGGCGGCCAAGGAAGCCTTCATCACCAGCGCCACCGTGTTCGTGCAGGCCGTCGTCTCCATCGACGGCAAGAAGGTCGGTAACGGCAAGCCCGGCCCGATGACGGACCGGCTGCGCGAGATCTATGTCGACTTTGCGAGAGCGACCGCGGTCTAGGCCGCAGCCTTCTTTGCCACCGGGTGGACCGCGCGGAAGCCGATGGCTACCCGATTCCAGGCGTTGATGGCGCCGATCAGCACGGTGAGGTTCACCGCCTCCGGTTCCGAGAACTGCGCTCGCATGGCCTCATAGTCGCGGTCGGGCGCATGCGTCTCCGATATCAGCGTCAGCGCTTCGGTCCATCCCAGCGCCGCACGCTCGCGCTCGGTATAGAGCGGGGATTCGCGCCAGGCGTTGAGCAGATAGAGCCGCTGCTCGGTCTCGCCGTACTTGCGGGCATCCGCCGTGTGCATGTTGATGCAGAAGGCGCAGCCGTTGATCTGCGAGGCGCGGGTCTTGACCAGCTCGATCAGCGATTGCTCGAGGCCGGAGGCCTTGATCACGTCTTCCACCGCAACCAGCGCCTTGATGGTTTCGGGGGCGGCCTGGTAATAGTTCATTCGGGGCTTCATGGTGCTTCTCCTCTTGTTGTGACGTCTTCTAGTGGGCGCCGCCAGCCTCGACATGGCCGGGCTTCTTGAGCAGTAGCGAGGCGGCAAGTGCGGCGATCAGCGCCAAGCCGAGCAGGAAGAACATATCACTGAAGGCGAGAATGAACGCCTGCTTCTGAACGATTTTTCCGATGGCCACGTATGCGCGATGCGAGGCGTCGCCGGGATCAGAGACCCCGTGGGCCATGAAGTACTGCGTCAGCTTCGCGATCTTGACCCGGGTCGCCTCTTCGAACATCGACACCGACTGCATCAGCACGTTGGAGTGATATTGTTCTCGCTTGGTCAGTAGCGTCTGCAACAGCGCTATGCCGACGGCGCCGCCGAGGTTCCGCATCATGTTGAACAGGCCGGAAGCGGAGCCCGCATTCTCTGCCTCGATTCCGGCGGTCGCGACTGCCGACAGCGGCGCAAACACCAGCGCTTGGCCGAAGGCGCGCACGACGTTGGGCCAGAACAGCTGGTCGGCGGCATAGTCGTTCGTCATGTGCACATTCATGAAGTTGGAGGCGGCGAACAGCGCAAAGCCGACGCCGATGATGATGCGCGCATCGAATTTCTGCATCAGCCGCGGCACCAGCGGGATCAGCAGGAGCTGCGGCAGCCCGGTCCATGCCAGCACCATGCCGATCTGCTCGGCATTGTAGCCCTGGATGCGTGACAGATAGACCGGCAGGATGAACACCGAGCCGTAGAGCGTGATGCCGAGCAGGAAGTTGGCGAGGATGCCGAAGCCGAAGTTGCGCCGGAACAGGAGCCGCAAGTTGAGCAACGGCTTCTTGCTGGTCCATTCGATCCAGACGAACAGCACAAGCGCAATCGCAGCGATGATCGAAAGCTTGACGATGAACGGCGAGCCGAACCAGTCGTCCTTGTTGCCTTCTTCCAGCACGGTCTGCAGCGCCGATAACCCGATCGCCATGGTGACGATGCCGATCCAATCGCCCTCGCGCAGCAGCGTGAGCTGCATGGGCTTTGCTTCCAGCGAGAAGAAGAGCATCGCCAGCATCAGCGCGCCCGGCACCAGGTTGACATAGAAGATGTATTCCCAACCCCAGTTCTCGGTGAGATAGCCGCCGATGGTCGGTCCGATCGCGGGTGCAAAGGTGGCGGAGATCGCGAACATCGCAAGGCCGATCGGCTGTTTCGCCTTCGGCAGCAGTGTGATGATGAGGGTGAAGGCCATCGGGATCAGCACGCCGCCGGTAAAACCCTGCACGGCGCGCAGCGCAATCATCTGCGGCAAGTTCTGCGCGAACGCGCAGGCGACCGACAGCAGCAGGAACAGCGCGGCGTTGGTCAGCAGATATTTGCGGACCGAGAACACCTGCGCGAGCCAGCCGCTGAGCGGTATCACGACAATCTCGGCGATCAGGTAGGAGGTCGAGATCCAGCCGCCATCGTCGATGCCGGCGCCGATCGCGCCCTGGATGTCGGCGAGCGAGGCATTGACGATCTGGATGTTGAGCACCGCCATGAAGGCGCCGAGCGTGGCGCCGGCCACCGCCATCCAGGTTTTGGCTGATACCGCCGGCTCGGCCTGAGCCGCGACGCGCTTGCTGTCGAAGTCAGCTGAAGAAGCGGCGTTGAGGGCGGGCTGCAGCGTGGTCATGGCGATGTCCTCTCGATCAGGCGGAGGCGGGATGCATCAGGGTCAGTCGGCGGAAGATGGCGCGTTTGCGGCGACGCGGTGTGCCGCTTCGCGCGCGGCGATCGCCGCCGACTTGGTGTTGACGGTAGGCTCGGCCGACATGCCCGGGCGCAACAAGCCCTTCAGGCTGTTGTCGTCGAACACGATCTTCACCGGCACGCGCTGCACGATCTTGGTGAAGTTGCCGGTGGCGTTGTCGGGCGGCAGCAGCGCGAATTCGAGGCCGCTGGCCGGCGACAGGCTGTCGACATGGCCGCGCAGTTTGATGCCACGGAAACTGTCGATCTCGACCTCGACCGGCTGGCCGCCGCGAACGTTTGTGAGCTGCGTCTCCTTGAAATTCGCGATCACGTAGACCGCATCCAGCGGCACGACCGCCATCAACTGCGTGCCGGCCTGCACATACTGCCCGACCCGCAGCGAGCGCGCGCCGACCGTGCCGTCCACCGGCGCCTTGATTTGCGTATAGGAAAGATTGAGCGCGGCCTGGTTCTCCATGGCGCGGGCGCGGTCGGCCTGCGCAACCGCCTTGGTTCGCTCGGTGGTGAGCACGTCGACCTTGCGCTCGGCGGCGGAAAGGCCGGACTTCGCCCGCTGCAATTGCGCGGTGCCGGCGCGCAGCGCCGCGTCGGTCTGTTGTGCGCGCTGTACCGTGCCGGAGCCGCTCTTCATCAGCCCGTCGTAGCGGGCCTGTTCTTCCTGCGCGAATTTGAGATTGGCTTCGGCTGCGGCGACATCGGCCGTGCCCTGCTCGATGATCGGCTGCTGCAGGGCGAGTTGCGCATCGATGTTGCGGACTGCTGCTTCGGCTGCGGCGACGTCGGCGTCGGCCTGCGCCAGCGCGGCCTTGAAGTCCCGGTTATCGATCTCGGCCAATAGCTGCCCGGCTTTGACCGGCTGATTGTCGCCGACCGCGACCCGCGCGATGTAGCCGGAGACTTTTGGCGCGATGATCGTGGAATCCGCCTTCACATAGGCGTCGTCGGTCGATTCCAGGTAGCGGCCGGTGGTGAGATAGTCGTAACCGAAATGCCCGACCCCGGCGACGCCGAGCGCGACCGCGAGCGCAAGCACTGCGCGCTTGATCGCCTTCCGGGACGGGCGAAGGCTGATTATTCCTTTGGAGTCAGAGACATAAGAGGCGGTCGACATGGTGTCCTCGCGTGCGGCTTGGGCGCCTCCGTGAGGATCGCGCCGACTACGCCGAGAAGATGCAATGTCAGCCCCGATGTGATAATCCCGGAAAAACTGGAAGCATTATCCAGTGAGAGCAAATAATCGGAGGCGTGCCGATGGACCGCCTGACCAGCCTGACAGCCTTCGTCCGCGTGGTGGATAGCGGCGGGTTCTCCGCCGCCGCGCGCCGCCTCAATATGTCCACCACCATGGTGAGCAACCATGTGCAGGCGCTCGAAGACCGGCTCGGCGCGCGTTTACTCAACCGCACCACGCGCAAGGTGAGCCTCACCGAGGTCGGCAAGGTCTATTACGACCGCTGCGTCCAGATCCTTGCCGACATCGAGCAGGCCGACGACATCGCCGGCGCGCTGCAGTCGACGCCGCGCGGCACGCTGCGCATCTATACCCACACCCACACCGTACCGTTCGTCGCGCCCGTCATCGCCGGCTTCCTGAAGTCCTATCCGGACACCCGGGTTGAGCTCACGATGGGCGAACCCAATGTCGACATGATCGAAGAGAGATTTGACGTCGCGGTGCGCATGCTGCAGCCGCCGGATTCAAGCCTGATCGTGCGCAGCCTCGCCACCTGGCGGCACGTGCTGTGCTGCTCGCACGACTATCTCGAACGGCATGGCCGTGTGCAGCAACTCGCCGAGCTTTCCGAGCACAACTGTCTCCGCCACGTGAGCTATCCGTATCAGGACGAGTGGCGCTTCATCGACCGCAAGGGCCAGCCTGCTTCGGCAAAGGTTTCCGGACGGCTGGTCACCAATAGCGGCGAGGCATTACGCATGGCGGGGCTGATGGGCGCGGGCATTTGTCTCGCGCCCGGATTCATGGTTCACGACGATCTCGAGGCCGGGCGGCTGGTGCGGCTGTTGCCGGAATACCGGCCGATCGAACTTTCCATGAACGCGGTCTATCCGCACCGCCATCATCTCTCGGCCAAGGTACGCACCTTCATCGACATGCTGGTGCAACACAGCAGCGAGCAGCAGAAGCGGATCAATCCATATTCATGATGCTTTCATGAATTGCTTCGCCGGGTGGTTCCTCGCAAATGAGGTGATGGCGCAATCAGCGGCAATATTCTAGATTTCGTCCGTCCATAGGGTGGGGAGGAGGCCGAATGTATCGGCTCAAAGCTGCATCATTGAGCCGGTATTCCGCTCTGCTTGCAGCGATCTTTGTTTGCTGGTCTACCCAGTCCTCCGCGTTCAATTTCGGCCCGCCGCCGAACGCGCCATTGTCGCTGGAAAAGCTTTCCCGGATCGACGACTTCATCAACGACCAGGTCGCGCAAGGCAAGATTCCGGGCGCCATCGTCCTGATCCAGCGCCACGGCAAACCGGTCTATTTCAAGTGGTTCGGCAAGCGTGATGTCGATGCCAACATAGCGATGACGCCGGATACGATCTTTCCGCTGCATTCGGTGACGAAAACCGTTACCAGCGTGGCGGCGATGATGCTGGTCGACCGCGGCAAGGTCGCGCTTGACGATCCCGTCAGCAAATACATCCCGTCATTTGCCAACATGAAGGTCGGCGTCGAGCGCAAGGACGAAGCCGGCCGCCCGGTGCTCGACCTGGTGCCGCTGCGCCGTCCCGTCACGATCGAGGATTTGTTGCTGCATACCTCGGGCATCACCTATGGCTTCTATGGCAAGGGCCTGGTGAAGGCAGCTTATGACGGCATCTATCTCGGCGATTTCGACAATGCCGGATTTGCCGAGCGGATCGCCAAGGTTCCTCTCGCCGAGCAGCCGCGCACGCTGTGGGATTACGGCCATTCGATCGACGTGCTCGGCCGCGTCATCGAGGTGGCCTCGGGCCAGTCGCTCTATCAGTTCGAGAAGAGCGAGTTGTTTGATCCGTTAGGGATGACCTCGACAAAATACTTCCTGACCGATCCGGCCGAGCGGGCGCGCTACGCCCAGCCGCTTCGCAAAGATCGCCATGTCGAGCGCAATTCGCTCGACGTCACCCGGTGGGAATCCGGTGGCGCAGGGCTCGTCGCAACCATCTCCGACATGGCGCGTTACGGCCAGATGCTGCTAAATGGCGGAACGCTGGACGGCAAGACCATTCTCGGCCCGAAAACCTTTGCTGCCATGACCAGCGACCATGTCGGTCCCGGCTCGAGCGTTGCCCGAAACTTCTATTATTATCCCGGCGACGGCTTCGGCTTCGGTTACGGCTTTGGCGTGCGCACCGATGCCGGCAATGCCGTCCCGCCACCGCCGGGCTCGCCCGGCGAATTCAAATGGGACGGTGCCTCCGGCGCCTATATCGTGGTCGATCCGGCCCAGGACATGTTCTTCGTGACGTTGCTCAACGCGCCATCGGGACGATGGCATGTCGAAGTAAATGTAAAGAAGCTCATTTACGAGGCGTTCGAAAAATGACGCAAGTATTGCTGGAGCGGGAAACCCTGCTGCGACAAGCGGGCGAGTGCGATCAGGCCACCACGATGGCAGGACGCATCATAGCGCTCGATCGGGCGCGTACCTTCATCACACTGCTGGTGGTGATCCATCACTCCGTCGTCAACTTCACCCATTTCGGCAATGGCGACCGGATGCGTTGGCTAGGCTTCGACCTGATCGTGCTGTTCAACGACAGTTTCTTCATGGCGTTCATGTTCCTGATTTCGGGACTGTTCGTCCATGACAGCCTGATCCGCCACGGCGCGGGTGGATTCCTGCGCCGCCGCGCCTGGCGATTGGGGATACCGCTGCTGGTCTCGATCTTCGTGCTGATCCCGATCGCCTATTATGCCTCGTTCCTTCGCTATCATCTGCCGGGCACGACGGACTTCAACTACTTCCATTATTGGGGACGCATGATCACCACCGGGCCGTGGCCGTCGGGACAGTCATGGTTCCTGTGGGTGCTGCTCGTGTTAAACGTCGTTGCCGCCGCGATCTGGATGGCGGCGCCGCAAATCCTGCGCAACTTCGGTTTTCTGATCGGCGCCCTTCGCAATCGGCCGGCGATCGCCTTTGCCGCCCTTATTGTCGTCTCCGTCGTGTCCTACCTGCCTTTGCATCTCTGGTTCGGCGACGGCGCCTGGTTCGAGCCGGGCCATTACCCGTTTCCAATTCAGACCAGCCGCATCCTGCTCTATCCCGCCTATTTCTTCATCGGCGTCGGCATTGGCGTCATCAGCCTGAAAGCCGGCATCCTCGCCCAGGACGGAGAGTTGGCAAAACGCTGGGCGACATGGCTCACGTTCGCAATCCTGCTGTTTGGCGTGCTTCTGTTCCTGGTCTATGCCCATCACAACTGGATCGAAAACCTTGCTTCACCGCCGCTGTGGTGGAAAACCGCGTATGGCACGGCCTTTGCGATATTCAGCGCTGTCATGGCGTTCACGGTGCTGGCGACGTCGTTGCGGCTGTCGCGCTCCAGCCTGTGGCTGCTCGACGTGATGCAGCCGTCCGCCTACGGCATCTTCCTCTTCCACTACATGTTCATCATCTGGCTGCAATATTTCGTCTACGACCCGGCATGGCCCGCCGGCGTCAAGGCGGCCATCGTGTTCGCCGGCACGCTTGGCGGAAGCTGGCTGGTTACGGTGCTATTGCGAAAGATCCCGCTGGTCGCGCGGACGATTTGATCCGCACACGGCTGCCACGTCATGGCGGACCTGCGCCATTGCATGGCGAGCGCGTGTATGAAGGAACCTTCTTTCCTCTCGTGTCAGGGCTTTCCATGTCTCGATTTCTCGCAACCATATTGTTCGCGCTTGCCGCATTGGCGTGCTCGCTTGCGCCGGCTTCCGCCGCCTATCCGGATCGCGTCATCAAGATCGTGGTGCCGTTTGCGCCGGGCGGCGGCACCGACGTGGTCGCGCGGACACTGGCGCAGGAAATGGCAAAGGACCTCGGCGCGCCCGTCATCATCGAGAACAAGCCGGGGGCGGGGACGATCATCGGCACCCAGATGGTCGCAACCAGCGCGCCCGACGGCTACACGCTGCTGATGGGAACGTTCGCTAATGCCGTCAATCCCAGCCTGAATGCAAAACTGCCCTACGACGCGCACAAGGATTTTGCCCCGGTGGCGCTGGTGGCGCGCTCCTTCAACATCGTGGTGGTCAATCCAGCGTCGCCGATCAAGTCGATTGCGGACCTGATCGCAGCGGCGAAGGCCGAGCCCGACAAGCTTTCCTATGGCACCTACGGCATCGGTACCTCGGCGCATCTGGCCGGCGAATTGTTCAAGCACATGGCAGGCGTCAGCCTCGCGACCGTGTCCTACAGGGGGGCGGCGCCCGCTATTACCGACCTGCTCGGCGGACAGATCCAGGTGATCTTCACGACCGTTGCGAGCGCCGCGTCGCTGGTCGAGGCCGGCCAGTTGCGCGCCATCGCCGTGACCTCGGCGGAGCGCTCGCCGGCCTTCCCGCAGCTCCCCACCGTGTCGGAAGCCGGCGTACCCGGCTACGCGGCTGAAGCGTGGTATGGCCTCTACGCGCCCGCGAAGACGCCGCCGGAAATCATCGACCGCCTCAACAAGTCGGCCGCGAAAGCCGTTCAGTCCGAGGCGTTCAAGAAGCTCGGCGCGAACGAAGGCCTGGTCATGGTGGCAGAGCCGCCGGATGCGCTCGACCGCTACTTTGCCGGCGAGGAAGCACGGTGGCGCAAGGTGATACAGGACGCCGGCATCAAGAGCGAATAGGGCGCTCTCCGCAAACTAGCGCGGCGGCGCTGGCAGCCGCCCGAACACCTTCTCCATTGCCATGCCGATCGCGAGCAGTTGGCGGTCGCTTCCCGAGGGACCGTCGAGCTCGATCCCGATCGGCAGCTTGCTCGACGCGCCCAGCGCGACCGGAAGCTGGATGCCGGGAATGCCGGCATTGCTGCCGGGATCGGTGTTCTGGATGAACAGCACGAAGTTGGCGAGGCTAGAGGAATCAGCGTTCGAGGCAATCGCGACCTTCGGCACGGTCGGGAAGGCGATGGCGTCGAGGTTGTTCTTCGCAAACGCATCGCGATAGAGCGCCTGAAGCGCCGGCCGCACGGTCTTGATGGCGGCGTCATAGGCCGGCTTTGCGTCGGCCACCGTGTTGTTCGGTCCGGGCAGCTTGCGCGGAATCACGAGCCCGTCATAGGTGCCCTTGACGTCGGGGCTTGCGATCGCCTTGGCCAGGTCCTCGATGCTGACACCGGTGCCGCTGTTCTTGAGATAGACCACCATGTCGTCATAGGCCTCGTAGAGCGCCACCGGGAATGCGACCTCGCCATTGAGTTCAGCAAGCTTCGGCATTTCGACATCGACGACGGTGACGCCGTTCGACTTCAGCTTTTCCAGCGCAGCCTTGAAGGCGGATTCGGTGTCGCCATCGAGATTGGCCAGCATGGATTTGACGACGCCGATGCGCACCTTCTTCAGGTCGGCGGGCGTAACCGCGTCGCCGCCGGCGATGGCGCGATCGAGGACTGTCACGTCGGCCACCGTCGCCGCCATCGGCCCTGCGGTGTCGCGGGTGTGGGAGATCGGCGCGATGCCGGCCTGCGGATAGCGGCCGACCGTCGGCCGCAGCGCGGCACAGCCGTTCAGCGCGCAGGGAATCCTGACCGATCCGCCGGTATCAGTGCCGAGGCCCGCCGTGACGATCCGCGCGCCGACCGCGGCTGCCGTTCCCGACGACGAGCCGCCGGCGATTTTCGCCGTGTCATAGGCGTTGCGCACGCCGGACTCCGCGCCCGTCTTGAATGCGCCGTTGTAGCCGGAAATGCCGAAAGCAAGCTCGTGCATATTGGTCTTGCCGATGATGATCGCGCCCGCCGCACGGAGCTTTGCGGCAACCGGCGCGTCCATCTTAGGCACGAAGCCTTTCAGCGCCGGTGTCCCTGCCGTGCTAGGCAGGCCGGCCACCTCGATATTGTCCTTGATAACGATGGGCACACCGCCGAGCGGCTTGCACGCGCCCTTCTTGCGCGCCGCGTCGAAGGCTCCGGCGGCCTTCAAGGCGCCGGCCTCGTCGAGCGTGATGAAGGCGTTGAGATTGGGCATCGCCTTGGCGCGCGCCAGCGCTGCCGACGTCAACGCCTTGCTGGTGATCTTGCCCGCACAGATATCGGCGGCGGCCTGCGTTGCGGTCAGTCGATCAAGATCGACTGCCCGTTGGGCTACGGAGGGCGACAGGGATGAGGCGGCAAGGACGAGGCTCGTGAAGGCGGTGCGAAGCAGCATGGAACTGCGAGCCATGATGGTCCTCCGTAGGGCTGGGTACCCGTCTGGACGAACCTTAGCAGCCGGTCGCGGCGCTTGTCTTGATTTCTGAGGACGCTTCTCGACCCTCACCCTGAGGAGGCCGCGGAGCGCCCGTCTCGAAGGGTGAGGCCACCGGCCGGGCCGCATTGCTCGTCATGCCCGGGACAAGCCCGGCCATGACGAAAGAGTGCGCCTCAAACCTTCTCCCTCACAAACCTGTTCCGCAAGGTGCCGATGCCGGTGATGTCGATCTCGACGACGTCGCCGTCTTTCAGGTCGGGCGAGGCGCCATCGGTGCCCATCCAGATCACATCGCCCGGCGACAGCGTGAAATACTTCGTCAGCTCGACCAGGAACGGCACGACCCCAAAAATCATCTCGTTGGTGCGGAAGCGGCCGGTCTCCTTGCCGTTGACGCGGATCACGGTTTCCATCTTGTCGAGGTCGAGATCGGTTTCGATCCACGGGCCCATCGGCTTGAAGGTGTCGGCGTTCTTGGAGCGCCACAGGCCGCGGTCGGCCTTCTGCCAGCTGCGTTCGCTGACGTCGTTGCCGATGGTGTAGCCGAACACGCAATCCATCGCGTTGGCTTCGGTAAGGTGCTTGGCCTTCTTGCCGATCACGACGACCAGTTCGCCCTCGTAGTGGATCTTCTCGGTCGCGCTCGCCGGGATCACGACGTCTTCGTCATGGGCAATCAGCGCATTCTGCGCGCGGTAGCCGATCTCGGGCCGATCGGGCACGTTCGGCACCGTGCCGGCCTTGTCGGCGGCTTCCTTGAGGTGCTTGAGATAGTTCAGCCCGACGCAATAGAAGGTGCGCGGGATCAGCGGCAGCTCGATCTTGACGTCCTTCAGCGCATAACTCTGCGAGGTGCGCTTGTGCTCGCCAAAGGGATCGCCGCTGACCGCGAACACTTTGTCACCTTCGACAATACCCCACGACGTCTGCCCCGCGGCAGTGAATTTCAACCAACGCATTTTTTGCTTCCTTTATTCCGCCGCGGCGCGCGGCTGGGTTTTCCAGGCGCCGGCCGCCGGGCGCTTCAATCCGAGATTCTCGCGCAGCGTCTTGCCGGCATAATCCTTGTGAAACAGGCCGCGGCGCTGCAATTCTGGCACGACATGCTTGACGAAATCGGCGTAGGAACCGGGCACGATGGTGGCTGCGATGACAAAACCGTCGCAGCCGCGCTCGACGAACATCTCTTCCAGTCTGTCTGCGATCTCCTTGGGGCCGCCGACGATGGCGTCATGCACCTGGCCACGGCCGGAGAAGGTGACGAAGTCGCGCGCGCTCGGATTGCTCTTGCCTGAATTCTTCAGCACGCCGTCGCGAATGCCGAGAATGCCCTGCATGCTCTTGAGATCTTCCGTGGTCAACGGCTCATCGAGCGGCTTGGCGGCGAAGTCGAAGTTCAGGGCTTCGGCGAGCAGCGACAGCGCGTCGATCTCGAGCGGCAGCTTGTTGATCACGGCCATCTTGTCCTCGGCCTCCGCCTTGGTCGCGGCACAGACCGGCGTCGTGAGGTTGCAGAGGAACATCTGGTCGGGGTCGCGGCCGGCTTTCGCCGCTTCGTTGCGGACCGCTGCGTAGCCTTCCTTGGCGGCGGCGACGTTGCGCGCGGCGGTGAAGATCACCTCGCCCCACCGTCCCGCAAAGCGCTGGCCGCGGCCGGACGCGCCGGCCTGGATGATGACGGGATGTCCCTGCGCCGAGCGCGGCACCGTGAACGGACCGCGCGATTTGTAGTACTCGCCCTTGTGGTCGAGCCGCTTCACCTTGGCTGGATCGGCAAAACGGCCGCTCTTCTTGTCCATGATCACCGAGCCGTCTTCCCAGGTGTCCCAATGGCCGAGCACGACCTCCATGAATTCGTCGGCGCGGTCGTAGCGGTAGTCATGTTCGAGATGGGCGTCCTTGCCCATGTTGTGGGCTTCGCCGTCATTGAGCGAGGTGACGACGTTCCACCCCGCGCGCCCGCCCGACATCAGGTCGAGGGTAGCGAAGCGGCGTGCGACATCGAACGGCTCGAAATAGGTGGTCGAGGCGGTCGAGCCCAGTCCCAGCTTCGTCGTGACCATGCCCATCGTGGTCAAGACGATCAGCGGGTCCATCTTCACGCAGCGGATGCCGTATTCGACGGTGTGAGCGTGGTCGTTGCCGTAGCGGTCGGGCATTGCCAGGCGGTCGTCGAAGAACGCCATGTGGAATTTGCCGGCTTCGAGAACCCGGGCGATCTCCTGGTAATAGTCGGCCGACATCGAGTCGTCGCGCGATTCCGGATGTCGCCACGAACTCGGCAAATTCGTGCAGTTCTGCGCCTGCAGGAATCCAACCAGCGCCATTTGCCTCGTCATGCCGTTCTCCTTATTCGCGCGGGACTCGATTTCATTTCAGGTCGAGCCCGGCGGCCAGTTTGTAATCCGTGGCCAGCGCCTTCAGCTTGTCCCAGGTGGCATCCTCGATCTCGATGCCGTCGCGCCGGCGCTGTTGCTCGCGGATATGTTCGATCTCGCCGGGATAGAACACGCCGGGCGAGCCTTCCGACGGCGGGGTCGATTTGAGATAGCGCGCGAACTCGCCGACCTCCTTCTCGAAATCCTTCAAGGGACGGAAGGCGGCGACATTGAACACCGCCATGAAACATCCGTCATTGTGGCGTCCGGTCGGCTCGACACCGAACCCAAGTCCGGTGAGCAGCCCGCAGAGCACCTCGACCATGGCGGCGAGCCCGCTTCCCTTGTAGCCTTCGCTGCCGCCGAGCGGCAGCAGCGCGCCGCCCTTGCGATACTGGGTCGGATCGGTGGTGTGCCGTCCCTCGGCATCGATGATCCAGCCTCGCGGAATTGGTTCGCCGCGCGCGACCGAGAGCGCGATCTTGCCGGCCGCCACCGCCGAGGTCGCCATGTCGAGGTAGAATGGCGCTTCCAGATCCGACGGCACCGCGATCGAGATCGGGTTGGTGCCGAGCCTTGCCTCGCGGCCGCCGAACGGCGCAACGTGCTTTGGCGATCGGCCGGAATCGGCCGCGGCAATGCCGATCATGCCGGCCCGCATCGCCATCATCGGATAGGCGGCGAGCCGTCCGACATGGCTCTGGCGGAACACCGTGCAGGCGGCGACATTGGCGGTCTTCGCCTTTTCGATCGTCAGCGCCATCGCCTTGGCGTTGACATGAAATCCAAAGCCCCAGTTGCCATCGATCACGGTCGTGGTCAGCGATTCCTGCACGATAGTCCATTGCGCGCCGGGCACGATATGGCCGGCCTTGATACGATCGATATAGGTCGGGATCGCAATCACGCCGTGGGAATCGTGGCCGGCCAGGTTGGCGTTGACGCAGCCGCTCGCGACCGCGCTCGCTTCCTCCCCGGATGCGCCGGCGGCCCGGAGCAGCGCCGCGCCGATACGTGTGAGACGGTCGGCCTGGACAAGCGGCATGGGGTTTCCTCAATCTGGATGCCCGAGCGAATGGCGGGCCTTGCTAGTCATGTTCTCAAGGCGGTGGCTTCGGGGCAAGCGGGGAAATGTCCTGCTAGCCATGCGGCCGGCACGGTCCTTCGCTGCCGAATTTCATCCTGCGAAACGCCACGCGACCAGCAAGCTGCGTTTCCCGGATTGGCGCTGCCCGGCCTTATGACTGACAGATCGTCAACGGGTCCGTAGTTCTTCGGAGCGCGCGCCGCTGCCGTTGGTCCGCCATTTACTCTGATCGGAACTTCCAACGTCCAATAACGAGCATTTAGGCCTGCTGCACGCATAAATTCGCGCGGGGCAGCTCCATACTGCCCGCACGGAGCCCGGGGACGTGAATACCGATATCGCGCGGACATTCGCGGCGTTGAATGCCACCAACGAAGCGATCCTGTACGCAAAATCGCACGAAGAACTGTACGAGAAGGTCTGCGAAGCCGCGTTCTCCAGCGGGGACTTCCTGGCCTCCGCGATCTTTTTGCTCGACCCGGAAACCAATCTCCTGCGTTTCACCGCCGGCTTTGGCGACGATGTCCCCCGCCTGCGCAGCATCGACATTTCGGTCGTGGCCGATACGCCCGAAGGTTCCGGCGTTTGCGGACAGGCTTTCCGTAGCCAGCGAGTATGCGTCAGCAACGATTTCCTGAACGACCCGCGGTCGCTGCCCTGGCGCGCGGGCGCCAGGACCGCTCACGTGGCTGCGGCAGCAGCGGTGCCGTTGACCTGCAATGGCGAAAGCGTCGGCGTATTCCTCGTCACGCGGCGGGAGGCCGGCTCGATCGACGGACAGATCGTGTCGATGCTGGAGCGGGTGTCGGCGAACGTTTCGTTTGCCCTCGACAATTTCGATCACGAGGCCGCGCGCAAGGACGGCGAGCGTGTTCTGCGCCGGCTGAACCGGATGTTCGGTGCCATCAGCGCGACCAACGAAGCCATTCTCCGCGCCAAGACCGAGCAGGAACTCTACCAGCGCGTATGCGACGCGGCGGTACACAGCGGCAAATCGGCAGCCACGGTGGTGCTTCTGGCCGTGCCGGGCTCGGACTTGTTGAAGCCGGTGGCCGGGACAGGTGAAATCGTCGACCTGATCATGCGGGCGCCGTTTTCCGTCGATCCGAACAGCGTGTACGGAAGAGGCGTCTGCGGCAATGCCTTCCGAACCCAGAAGCCGTCCGTCAACAACGACATCCTGAATTCGATGCAGGGTCAGCCCTGGCAGCAGACCGCGATCGAGACGGGGGTGACCGCCTGTGTCGCAGTTCCCCTGATCAAGGCCGGAGAGAGCGTCGGCGTATTGCTGTTCTTCGTCGGCAGATTGTGGGCGGAGGATGAAGAGATCGTCGCGCTGATGGCGCGGATCGGCGAGAACATATCGTTCGCGCTGGAGAACTTCGACTGCACCAGCGAGAAGGCCAAGGGCGACGCCCAGAAAGAACGTCTGGCGCGCATGCTGGCGTCGCTCAGCGCGACCAACGAGGCGATCATTCGCGCGACCTCGCGGGCGCAACTGTTCGAACTGGTATGCGAGGCTACCGCAAAGGGCGGACGCTTCAATTCGACCAGCATCCTGCTCGCCAGAGCCGATAGCGACTTCACCGATATGGTGGCGGTAGCGGGGCCGACGGCCCACAACATGCGCCGGGTCAAGATATCGATCAATGCCGATCGCCCCGAGGGTCGCGGGCTCTGCGGCAATGCGTTCCGCTCGCGGCGGGCCTGCATTGCCAATGATCTGCGGTCCGACCCGCGCGGATCGGCATTCCATCAGTTCATTTACAGCGACGGCGCGATGTCGGGCGCGGCATTTCCGCTGCTGATTTCCGGCGAGCCGGTCGGCGTGATGTTCTTCATCTCCTCCGAGAAGGACACGTTCACGCCGGAATTCGCCGACATGTTGCAGCGGCTCGCGGACAATGTGTCGTTCGCGATCGGCACCTTCGATCGCGCCGACGAGAAAGCGCGGACCGAGAGCCAGAAAGAGCGCCTGACGCGGATGTTCGCTTCGCTGAGCGCGACCAACGAAGCCATCATGCGGGCCAAATCCCGCGAGGAACTGTTCGATCTGGTGTGCGAAGCCGCGGCGAGTGGCGGCGGGTTTACATCGACCAGCATCGCCTTGGCGGATCACGATAGCGATCGTCTGCGCATCGTGGCGGCCGCCGGCCCGACGGCCGAGACGACGCGTCATGTAAGGCTATCGGTGAGTGAAGCCGTCCCGGAGGGGCGTGGGCTCACCGGAACGGCATTTCGATCCAGGCGAGCCTGTATCAGCAATGACTATGTAGCCGATCAACGCGTCGCTGCCTTCCACGCCCTTGTCCGTTCCGATGGCGCGCAGTCGGGCGCCGCGTATCCGCTGATGGTTCGCGGCGAACCGGTCGGCGTCATGATCTACATGTCGTTGGAAAAGGACACGTTCACTCCCGAATTCTCGGAACTGCTGCAACGACTGGCCGACAATGTGTCGTTCGCGCTGGAGAATTTCGATCGCGCCGACGACAAGGCCAGGACCGAGGTCCAGACGGAACGCCTCACGCGTATGCTGGCGGCGTTGAGCGCAACCAACGAGGCGATCATCCGTGCGTCATCCCGCTCGGAATTGTTCGACCTGGTGTGCGAAGCGGCGGCGCACGGCGGCAAATTTACCTTGACCTCCATCGCGCTGATCAAGCCGCACAGCGAATATCTCGACGTCGTGGCGGCCGCCGGTCCGACCGCCTCCAGTGGGCGCCGCGCCATCATATCGACCAGCGCAGCGCGCCCGGAGGGACGCGGGCTCTGTGGTTCGGCGATACGTTCACGCCAGGCCTGCATCATGAACGATTACCTCGGCAATCCGCGCGCCGCGGCGTTTCACGCCACAGCTCGCGTTGACGGAACGAATTCCGGCGCCTCGTTCCCTTTGTTGGTGAAGGGCGAGGTGATCGGCGTCCTGTCCTTCATGTCGATGGAGAAGGATACGTTTACGCCGGAGCTTTCGGAACTATTGCAGCGGCTCACCGACAACGTGTCATTCGCGCTGGAGAATTTCGATCGCGTCGACGACAAGGCCAGGACCGAGGTCCAGAAGGAACGCCTGACCCGCATGGTGGCGGCGCTAAGTTCGACCAACGAGGCGATCATTCGCGCCACCTCGCGCGCGGAGCTGTTCGATCTGGTGTGCGAAGCGGCCGCGAAGGGCGGCAAGTTCACCTCGACCGCGGTCGGGCTGGCGAGACCCGACAGCGATTACCTCGACTTCGTCGCAGCCTCGGGGCCGACTGAAGCCAGCGCGCGCGAGGTGAAAATTTCGATCCTGGAGAAGCATCCGGAAGGTCGCGGGGTCGGCGGCACGGCATTCCGGACGCGGCGGGCCTGCATCATCAATGATTACCTTGCGGACCGGCGCGGGATGGCGTTCTACGCCAGGGCGCGCAACGATAGCGCCAATGCCGGCGCGGCGTTCCCGCTGATCGTGCGCGAGCGCGTTGTCGGCATCATGATATTCATTGCGATCGAGAAGGACACATTCACGCCCGAGTTTGCCGAGCTGTTGCAGCGGCTCGTCGACAACGTGTCGTTCGCGCTGGAGAATTTCGATCGCGCCGACGAAAAGACCCGGGCCGACGAACGGATCGAATATCTGGCGTCGCACGATAGCCTGACCAATCTGCCGAACCGCGAAATGTTCAACGGCATGCTGCGCCGCGCGATCGACGCTGCCGAGCGCTACCAGCGCCGGTTCGCCGTGCTGTTCATCGATCTCGACCGGTTTAAGGTCATCAACGATTCGCTCGGGCATGACGCCGGCGACATGCTGCTGGTGGAGATCGGCGGCAGGCTGCGCCGCGCGCTGCGTTCGAGCGACGGCGTGGCACGGCTCGGCGGCGACGAGTTCGTGGTCATTCTCGAGGAGGCCGGCGAACGCCACCATGTCGAGCGTATTGCCGGCGAGCTCTTGTCCGTGCTGAGCCAGCCCATGCAACTCAGCGGGCATGAATGCCACACCACGGCCTCGATCGGGATCGCGATGTACCCGTCCGACGGCACCGACATCCAGACGCTGACCAAGAATGCCGATATGGCGATGTACCTCGCCAAGGAGGACGGAAAGAACGGCTTCCGCTTCTTCAACAAGGAAGCCAAGGCGCAATCGATCGAACGCCTGACGATGGAAAGTGCGTTGCGCCGCGCGCTCGAGCGCGGCCAGCTCTCGCTGCACTATCAGCCCAAGATCGACATGGCGAGCGGCCAGATCACCGGCGTCGAGGCGCTGTCGCGTTGGAATCATCCCGAACTCGGCGCCGTATCGCCCGCCCAATTCATTCCGCTGGCCGAGGAGACCGGACTGATCGTTCCGATCGGCCGCTGGGTGCTCAGCGAAGCCTGCGCGCAGAACATGGCCTGGCAACGCCGCGGCTTGCGGCCGGTGACGATGGCGGTCAACCTGTCGCCGCGGCAGTTCGCCGACGCGCATTTGCTGCATGACATCGATGAAGCGCTCGTGGCCAGCGGCATGTCGCCGGTGCTGCTGCAGCTCGAGGTCACCGAAAGCATGGTGATGCGCAACGTCTCGCGCGCGATCAAGGTCCTCGATGCGATCCAGAGCCGCGGCATTCGCCTTGCGATCGACGATTTCGGAACCGGTTATTCCTCAATGTCGCTGATGAAGCAGTTCCCGATCGACACCATCAAGATCGACCGTTCCTTCGTTCGCGACCTGCCGGTCGATTCCGAGGATCAGGCCATCGCGCAGGCGATCATCAGCATGGGCAAGGCGCTCGGGATGACCGTCATTGCGGAAGGCGTGGAGACTCCGGACCAGGAGGCGTTCCTGCGCAACCACGCCTGCGACGAGATGCAGGGCTTTCTGTTCAGCAAGCCGTTGCCGGCCAAGCAATTGGCCGATCTGCTCCGGGCCGAACCGCGGCACGCTTCGCCGCCGCTGCAGCCCGACGCCGGATCAGGGCTGAAAGGCGCTGTCGTCTGACGGCTGCGGATGCAGTTCGCGAACCGGCGCGTCCGGTATCTGGGTCTTGCGGGGAAAATCGAAAGGCCACGGCACTGATGTCTGGCCGGCTAGCGCCGAGAGAAAAACTTCGGCGCCTGCCCCATACGTCGCGTGCTCGGGCAGCCCAAGCGTCGCGCACTGTTGAACAGGCAGGGGCTGCGTCAAGCCGCGCAGTTCCACCGCCGGTCCCCACCACCACGCCGGCGCCGGCGACCGCTCCGCTTCCGGAACGGCGCGCCAGCGGGCGTATTCCTCGATCATGCGCTCGAATTGCAGTGTCGCCGCTGGATGCATTCGATCTCCTGGGCTGATGATACCCGCATCCACGTCCGACGCCAATGCGCTTTAGCCGGTCACTGCCGGCCGTGTTGCCAGTGTGATGTCACGTCCTCGCCCGACTTGTTGAGATGCACGTGCTGGTCGACGTGGTCGACCCATGACACCGGAATGAAGTGGTGGTGCTGTCCGTCCGGCGAGCTTTGCCTGGTCAGCTTGATCTGGTCGGTTCCTTCCATGTGATCGACTTTTCCGACCGTCTTCTTGTCGGACGAGATCACGTCCATGTGTTCCTTGATCTGTGAGGTAACGTTCATGTCTTGATTTCCTCGAATGGTGGAGGAGATCAAACGCGTCGTTGCCCGGAAAGTTGCTACGCCTTGGGCTTCGCGTCTGCCGACAAGCCCAGCAGCCTCGCAGCGTTGCCGCCCGCGACCAGCGCCATGTCCTTCCTGCTGACGCCCTTGACTCGTTCGAGCAATCCGACCGGATCAGGTTCCGCCATGTCGAACGGATAGTCTGTGCCGAGCATGATGTGGTCGGCGCCCCAGATCTCGATCAGGTGTTTCAGTTCGCGCTCGTCGAACACGACCGTATCGAAATAGAGCTTCTTCAGATATTCCGAAGGCTGCTTCCTGATGGTGACGCGGGAATCTTCGCGATGCGCGAAGGCGTGATCGAAGCGTCCCCAATAGGAGGGGATGTAGCCGCCGCCATGGGCGATGCAGATCTTCAGCTCGGGAAAGCGTTCGAGATAGCCGTCGAAAACCAGGTGCCCGACGCACAGCGCGGAGTCGAGCGGATGCCCGATCGTGTTCGGGAAATAGTGATCTTCCATGCGCCCGACCAGGCTGGTGCCGAACGGATGCAGGAAGATCATCACGCCGAGCTCCTCGACGCGCGCGAAGAATTTCTCCAGCCCCGCGCGGGTGAGATCGACGCCTCGGACGTTGGTGCTGAGTTCGACGCCGCGAAAGCCGAGTTCGTTGACGGTGCGGTCCAGTTCGGCAATGGCCATGCCGGGATCCTGCAGCGGCACCGTTCCAATGCCCGCTAGCCGGTCAGGATGTTTCGCCACCATTTCGGCGATGCGATCGTTGACCATGTGGCAGGAGTCGCGCGCCACTTCCGGCGGGGCCGCATAGACGAAATGGCCGGGATAGGGCGAGATCACCTGCACGTCGATGCCGTCGCGGTCCATGTCGGCCAGACGTGTATCGAGGTCGGTCAGTTTCGGAAAATCGATCTTGCCGCGCTGCGGCTGGATGCTCTTTGTGAGTGCGTTTACATGGGCGTTCGCGTTTGGCGTTTCGCCGCCGCCGGGAATCCCGGTGGCTTTCAGCACCATCGCATTCGCCTCAGGCACCATGCAGTGGCAGTGAATGTCGATGGTGCGCCAGGGCTTGGACGTATTGCCCGAACGTTTTGGCGCGCTGCCGTGATCGGTCGCGGGCCCGCAGGCCTTGCATTGAAAGAGCATGGGAGGACCCGTGAAAATAATTTCGGGAATAGATCGGCGGCGGTGGGGTTTATTTCTCTTCTGCGGCCGTCGCCGTCGCCGGACCTTCGCCCATGATCAGCAGTACGGTGTCTTCATCCTTGGCGCCGTCCCAATGCACCTGCTTGCCGAAATGCGTGACGAAGCTGCCGGGTGGCATCGGCGTCGTGTTGGCCGGATCGAATTTCG
>Ga0081540_1001404_pt1 | contig 20832 bp, 24 predicted proteins | sample TabmetS2T1R1_FD_71024 | JGI IMG/M metagenome (GOLD analysis project Ga0081540, IMG submission 71024) | Tabebuia heterophylla rhizosphere microbial communities from the University of Puerto Rico - S2T1R1 | ecosystem: Host-associated > Plants > Roots > Rhizosphere ... | reverse complement strand
ATTGTTTTCTAAACCTCCTGAACTGATTAATATAGGCCCTTGCTGTTGCGGCGCATGAGTTGCTTATGTTTACAATCTGGGTAAGCATCGTTGGATTGTCTTTGTTTTCGTGTACTACCTCAATCCACTGCCTTATGTCGGATTGGCTAGACTTTTTAGGATTAAATACGTATTTATCATTGTAGCATACGCCGATTGCATTAGGCTTGTCCCCTAACGCATTTTTTTGTAGTTCTTCTGAAATCAGTTCATCGATTTTGACTGAAGAGGATTTGCGTTCATTATCACAGAGTTCCTGGAAATCACGCCATCTATCTCTTTCAACACTGATGAGAACTGACAATCTATTATGATATGTCTTTCTTTTCAATCCTCACGTATTATATATTATATATTATAAATTATATAACTCAGTTTTTTTAGTACACTACAGGGTATTTTTCCACTCGAAACGGGGGTAAAAGGGTAAAACTGTACATTAGGCCTCAAAAAGGGAATAAAAGGATCATTCATCCTCATCCTCGTCTCCGTCCCCATTATCCGAGCTTGAATCTTCTTGAGCTACAGGTAAAGGATTGCCAACCGTCACAGTCTGATTTGTAACGGTAACTGAGTCATTCTGGATTATGACTGAAACGCCAACTGGTGGGAATATGTTTATGTCTAAATCTGTTGCTCCTTCAGTCGACATTATTTGAGTTCCGTTCGCTGGGAAATCCTCCAAATCAGTGGGATCTACACTGAGGTCTCTATCTAGATCGTCAGCCGTCAAGTTAACTGACGTTCCATTGAGTGGAAGATTAGGCGGCGGAGGGGGTTCTAAAGATAGGGTTGTCCCATATGCGGCTACTGGTGCGTGTATTGCTGGCGCTGCTATTCCTACTAGGAAAAACAGTGCAACCAAGAAAATATCTTGGGATTTCATTTCCATTTTTTGTTCGGTTTCATTTCTCGTCCTTATTTATTTCAACTGTTCTAAAGTCTTTGCAGAATAACCGAATGTTAGAAGGCATTTGCATCCCTTGACTCTGCAGACAGTCATTCCCATTTTAGTGACAATGGTATGAAACTGTGCAGAGTGATTACATTGAGGGCAGTTAGGATTTGCTTTGTTCTCACCTCGCTGCTGTTCTGAAAATCTAAACAATCTTGTTTAGCCTTTCTTGTGCAATCTTAAGCCTCTCCTCATCAATATCTATGCCTACAAACTTGTAGTTCTTGTCTTTCATGAGCATCGCCACTACTCCCGTTGTTCCCCAGCCACAGAACGGGTCTAATATGGTTGCATCGTCAGGGCAGGACATCAGAAAAGTCTGTTTGACTAGTTCTGCACTAAAGCCAGGATCATATTCTTCAGTGCCAGGTATCTTTGTTCGGCTCTCTGTGAAAATGGAACAGGGTTGACCCTGAAAGTCTGCAAATGTATTATAGTACTCATGTCTGGACTTTGTGAAATGGTATAGATAGGCGTGATCTAGGATTAGTCGATTGTTATCTACATGTTTGCCTTCATTGAAATATTGCATATCTCCTACCTTTAAATGCCAAATCCTTTCGGCACGCATAATCCAGTCATATTCGTACACCATCTCCATAGTGAACTTAGCAGGCCACCGCATAAGCGAACCTTTATCGTTAAAGGCGTCCTCCATGTGAACCCACATACTACCCGTTGGTTTGAGAACTCGTTTGGCTTGTATTCCAAGGACTTCTATTATTTTGTATAGCGTTAGATTTGTGCGAATAGGGTCTGGACTTGTGAATATCACATCCACAGTATTAGCCGGATATGATTCTAGAAACTCGGCTGCATCCTCATTAACTATTTTGATTCTAGAGCTAGAGTTCATCTATAGTCCTGCAGAACTTTTCGCACTTGCGGCAGAAAATATCTCTGCGAATAACGAGGTGGTCTATATCTTTGTGGTCGCAGAACGTACAGTGCATCTATGCACTCATCCTGTTTTCGCGTGCCTTTCGCTTCCAATATTCATTACGATAGTTGCGTCTGTAACTCTCAGGGTATTGATATAATGACGTACCCTCATATTGTATTCTCTTTGATTTGGAAAACTTTCGTAATACTGGTAGTCTGTCGGTATATCTTTCACAATCTTGTTTTGGCCTAAGCAGGTTACAGTCTTTACAGAAAATCAGTCGATGCTTAGGCGTATCACATTTTGTAAAGTGGCCTTCGGGGCATCTAAAGAATAACATTCTGAGCGCCATTGTAGAGACGATGGGTTTTATGTTAACCAACTCTTTCAACCTCTGTATCCAGGTGCTCATGCCTTCTGCGTAAATATACTGCTTCGTTAAAACTTTTTGCCTTTTCAGTGTAAGAACATACATTACATTTTACTTTGTAAGCCATCGCTTTCCGGGCTATCGTCCTCCTCTAATGCCGGTGGAAACTGCTGTAACATTGTTGGTTGAAACTTTACTGCTGCTTTTGCTTTCTTGCGTTCCTCTCTGAGAGTCTGTTGAGCTACGAGATTGGTCTTGTATTCTGCAAAGCCCTTCTTTTCTAGTGCGTTTCTCTTTTCCTGGTCCTTTATTGTTCTCATGACAAACTCAAGTTCAGAACAGATTAACTTTATCGCCTTGTCATGATCCTCAATGCTGCGAGTCTTGATTGCATTCATTGCAGATTTGTATGAAGTCTCAATCGAAGCCTTTATCCAATCGATGACTATAGTGTTTGCCTCTCCACCCCACCATTTACCAATCTTGAGGCTCATACATGTTTTTTTGTGCGGTTCGTTGTCTGTTACATTGAATGGTGTCAGCACACCATTAAGGTACTTGAAGTATACACGGGTTCCACATCCCTGATTACAGATATCCATTGGGATGGTTACAGAGATACAGCATATAGCCATTATCATGGATCGACTCCTTTGGTCAGGTAAAACTTTTCCAATCGATATTCTGTAAAGACTTTGTCTAAGAACTCCCTGCATTTCTCTTCTGCTTCGGCCGGCCGTTCTGGAATCGGGCAGGGCCACTCAAAGATTGCATCCTGAATCTTGGCTTCATAGCAGAGCCATTTTTTGTTAATATCTGTGCGCCTCATCTACATGCCTCTTTCTGTTTGGCGAAGTTCTCGGTACAGTTGAGAATACTGCGCAACCAAAACCATTGCCAAAATACTTACAGTATTTTGATATGTGTATGCGCTTATGGCCTGGTGTCCATTTAATCTCCTTTGCCTCTTCGGGGTCATTTGGATTAAGCCACTTATCGCAACGAGTACAGCGTATGTCTCCCTTGTGGTAACCCCTTTGATGCATTAGCATTGCATGATTCGATGTAGCCTTTCTTTTGAAAGTCTTGTTTCCGAGAACCCACGTCATACGGGCCTGAATCTGGTGAGGCTTCATGTTTCCCATTTTATCATCCTCTCTAACTCATTTATTTTTTTAACATACTGGACGCCAAGCGGAGTTATTTGAATCAGTTTCTTGACTGTAGGAGAGAATCTATTGATACGGCTTGTTTGAGGTCTGCGTCCTTTGCGTGGAAAGAACTCTTTTCGATGCTTCTGGATAATAAACCCTGCTTCTGCAAGATCGGCGAGGTGTTTGCCTATGTGGATAGCATTTGTCTCTAGTAAATACATTAGTTGAGTGTACGGAGTGGGTCCTTGTTGCATGAGTATGTTCAATAATATTCTCTGAAGATCTTGGCCCCTTCTGTTATAGGGTCTATTTCTAACATATCTAGCACGGCCTTTAGGGGTCACGATTTGTTTAGAAATCATAGATTCATTTCTTCCGCGATCTCTTTGTCTGTCCAGGACGCCAACTGCGCGAAGGTAAACCGATAAATCCTTGCCAGTTCATACGCTTCGCATAATCGCCTGGTCCTAAGTCCATCCATTTCCACAGCATGCTTCGTTTTATGCCCCATGTATCCATCAACTTCAATCCCAATACGTCGATTATCTTTTCTGCCGTATAGATCGAGTCGATATTTGATTTTGAGGATTTGATTCCCTCTAAGGGGCAGATAGTATGGTAGTTGTTTCTCAATCGCGATAGACTGATAGCCATATTGTCTAAGGAGACTAGCCAGGCGTATTTGGTATCTTTTGTGTCGTTCGCTACGGCGGTCACGTTTGCTTATTCTCCTGGGAGCGCTTAACATCGGTGACTCTTCCATCGTCACCGACAGTAAAGATTAACTTATCGTAGGCCCTATGATTCTCGATGGATGGCTCTGCTTCTTTGCGGATAGCCATTCGTATGTTCAGAGCATCCACCGCGTACAGCCAGATTGCCTGAGGCCGCAAATCACTGGCTGTGCGAAAGTTTATCGCTTTATGAAGTGCTTCTCTAAGTTCCACATTCTCGGCTCGTACTGCTTCGAGTCTTTCTTCGCATGTTAACTCTTGTTCCATTTTATACAAACAAACAGAAAAAAGATTACAGGATATTATTCCTTAATCTCCTTTACTACGCCTTCTTTCTTCAGTTCATCCCACATGTCCAGAGAGTCTTTGATTAGCATCTCCATTGACACGAGCATGTTATGGAAATATATGGCTCGTTGTGTATCTAGTCCCTTAAACAGTCTCAATCTAAGTTTGCGACTAGACTTGATGTGTGCATTTTGTACATCGATTGCTCCTCCTGCTGCCATGATATGATTTTTGTTAGTCAGTGCTTGCCATGCTCTATCAAAAGCATGTAATGCATCCTCGTACATTTCCATAGGTGTTGGTACGTACTTCTCGTTAGTACCTATTCCTGTGACAGTCACATGACTAGGTTCTGCCTCTTCTTGATATTCAGGTTCTGCAGCTCGTTCGTCCACTGCTTTGTATTCCTCTATGATGGCCTGGTTAGCGATTGCCTGCGAATTTAGTTGCCTACTAAATTCGCCAGTCTTCTTATACTCCCTTCTAACCCAGTCTGGCCAGGAACTATATAAGGTGGTCTTAGCGCATAGTTCGCGTCTAAGAACATCTTTCATTACATGCTTCTGGATATCCTTGTTTGTGTATAGAGTATGTTTTCTTCTTAATGCATCACAGGCTGCTTCTACATATACCCTTGTAGCCTGTTTATTATGAGCGTCCCAGGAATCTAATATCTCGTCATATTCCATTGTTGAAAACTCTTCTTGTTCTTGCTGTCTCAATCTTCTTTATTCACCTCCTGTTACTACTCTATTCAAAGCGTTCCGTCTATTTCTGCCCATACTCTTTCTCTGACTCTTTGGACTTCCCTTATATCATCTGCTAACTGAACATTGGCTCTACGTTCTTCAAGTCCTTCAACTACACTTGCCAGGTGTCCATCTACTGCGCGTACTTCGTCTTTTCCCTGTATTGTTCGTACATATTTATAGACGACTTCGATTCTGCGCCCTCTCGGAGTTATTTCGATTGCATCAACTGGTACTGAAGAGTATATGTACAATGGATAGTATCGAACGTCTTGATTCCATCTACGAATCTCATTATCAGCGTATCTTCGAGCATACAAGTCTGGTCTATCAAGCCCATCTACATAAACCCGAATATAGTTATCTCGCATGTTCAGCGGTCGCGGAATAATATAGCCTGCTATTGCTTCTAGTCTTGAATAGTTTACATCTGGGTCATTTGACCGAGTTGGATTTAGTTCTCTTTCTGCCTGGATAAGGAATCTACAAAAATCAAGTCTTTTGTGTCTGCGTGCTATTGCTGCTAGATATTTAATCATCCAACGTCGCCGGAGTCTTCTTGCTATTGGCATCTCTTTTTCCAATCACCTCCCTTGCAACGGAAACAACATGGTAGTATATAAAGAGCTGTTGTCATTAGCTGCTAACCTCTCCTTCATCGTATTTTCTGTTTTCTTCCGTCAACTCACCTTCATCGTCAAGTGGCTCACCATGCGGCATAGCCTGTGCTCTTAGCTTGGCAATAACCTGGTCTAGTCGCTCTAATGTCGATTCATTCTGTTGATGTATTGTCGTTGAGATCGCGTCTATCTGCAGACCAATCTTTTCTATCTTACCCAATATTTCATAAACTGTTTCCTGTGATAGTGGAGCAGATACTTGTTTACTGGTTTGTTGCTGTTGCTGCTGTGGTTGCTGCTGTTGTTGATATTCTTGTTTTCCATATGTGGAGTTCGGACATTGATGCTTCTTTGGGAGATGTTCACCCGTTTCACTTACTTCTAATGGAATATTAGGCTTCGAGCTATTACTCGTATAACCCAGGTCGTCAAACTTTCTTTCCCAATCAAACCAGATTTGTTGACCACATCCATTCCTACACATTAACGGTGCACGCTTAGCCATGTTATTTGTTCTTGCCCTCCAGTTTATTCAGTGCTTTCTCAAGAAGCCTTGAAACAAACTTGCTTCTTGGTACATCGCCTCTTACTCGGTCAATCCTATCCGTCATCCCAATCGGGATAGCTAGATGGATAACTTCCGTTGTCTTAACCATACTTTTGTTACAGCCATAACAAACATAACTGCTTAATAAACTGATTGTTAATAGAATACAACATTAACAGTAACTAAAAAGAGAGGGAGAGGGTTAGTTAAGGTTCGTATGTTGTCTTGAAGAAATCATACTCTTCGTGGGTTAGCCAGTTTGAATCTCCGCATTCACATTCAAAGAGTATGCCCCTTTCGGTCCATACATCCGGCTTAACTTTGTGATACGTGTGTTCGTGTTGCTTATTCATTGTTCTTGTTAGGCAGGCATCTTACTTAACATAGTCCATCGGTGTACAGTGCCGTTTGTGTGTATTGCTTCAAATGAGACAAAATAGGTGTGAGGTGTTCGTTTGACTTCCTTTGCTTCCTTCCAACAAACGAAGCATTTGTATCTTCCAGTATCTTTGTGACGACCCATTGTCATGGATTAAACTCCTCTTCCGGCAGTTTGGGGCGTAAAGAAAATGCCACTGCAAAGATGTGTTTACAATACAAGCCGCGTCGTATGAAATCCTGACAGTCGCAGATTGTTTCTCCAGAAGATTTTTGTATAACCGAGTATAACGTATCTCGATTCGATTCACTTCGGACTTTGTACAACTGTGCGCTCGTTGTTCTTGGTTCGATTTTACGAACGTGGCCGAGGGCTGCTAATACCTGCCCTTTCTTGGCCCGTTCGATTTCCATTTCCTCAATACTGATGTTTGTTGTCATCGTTGGCATAATCAGCGAACTGCCTAATATACTCTGTGTATACAGTGTATAGCATATACTCAGCATACCTTATATACTGCTAAGGCATATAGCAGGCCAGAAATAAAATGGCAAATACAAGATTAATCGTGGGCTTGATAGTCACAGTCGTTTCTTTTGCTGTACTATTTGGCTATGCGATACCGAATATGCAACAGGCACAGGAAGTACAGAGGCAAGCACAAATGGAATATGACCAGGCAATGTTAGAGCAGGAAGAAGCAATGGATAACTTGACTGCAACCGTTGATGAGATAATCGCAAGTGAGGATATTAGCTAAATGAGAAGGAAATGTGTAACATGTCACAAGAGCTTTGAGATTGACGAGGTTCTATGTGCAATGTTAAAAATAGATACCGTCAAGATCGCAAAGTGTGATGCATGTTATATGAGGTTGTCAGTAGGACGATGAATCCAGAAGAGAACTCAACTGTAAGACTTAAGAGGGCAACCATTCGGAGCCTTAAAGCTCTTAGGAACTCAGAGTTTGATGAAACTATTGAGGAGGTGATTCAAAGACTCCTAACATTCTACCTATCAAAACCTTCTGAATCTAAAAAGAGCGCAAAGAGGAAGAATCATTAACAATGAACTATAAGAGCGCACAACTTTCTTTGCTGTTATTAGCGGTGCTTAGCATTTCTTTGGCGTCTGTTTTCAGCACTATATCTTTTGTTAGTGCATCCACTACAGAAAATGAATCCGGTGATGAAAGTAGTGATGAAGCAAATACAGAAGAATCAACAGATGAAGAGTCAGAGCCTGAACCGGAGCCGGAACCTCCAGCAGTCACTGAACCTGAACCTGAACCTGAACCTGAATCGCCGCCGTCAGTAGTAGTTGATGAGCCACCCACACCAACACTCCCGATATGTGACGGAACGCCGCAAGATTGTGTAACAGAGAATGGCGATATCTGTTTGGAAGGACAGGGAGGCCATGAATGTGAATGTGCAGAAGATATGAGTGATTGCCCTAACCATCCATCTTTACTAGAGCCACCAGTTGAAGAACCAACTTGTCCGCCTGGTCAGTTTCCTGTTACGCCTGGCGATCCATCAAGTTGTGTAGATTGCGAGGGCCCATGTCCTGAAACTCCTCCTCCAGAAGAACCACCAACAGAAGGACCAGATGAGGATTGTTTGTTTGACCCATCACTACCAAAATGCAAGTCAGATAATGGAGTCTGTCCAGAAGGATTCTTCCAGAATGAGGATGGAAACTGTGTCCCACGTCACCCAAACGGATGCCCGGAGGGGTACCATTCCCATGAGAATGATGAAACTGGGAGATGTATTCCCGATGATGTACCTTGTGAACCAGGATATATCAGAGACCCAGATTTCCCAACTTGTTCGGATAAAGAGTTTGTTTGCAGAGAACATCCTACAATAGATGAATGTAAGGACGATGAGGACGAAGACGAGGAACATGAACATAGAGAGATTACTATTATTATCAACAAGATCATCAAAGAGACAAATAGCGGCAATCATCATGATGGCTTTCCAGATGTAGATATCATTGGTCTGTCAGTTAAGGAGAATGGGGAAGCAATGATATGTGCAATCGACATCGACGATGAGCGAGTGCAGTGCCAAGAGTTTGGAATGGAAGACAACAGAGTTAACGGAGATTTCTGGCGTATAATAGAAACCGACCACGATAAGGACTATGATAATGGCAATACCGGTAGCAATGACATCGATGGAGTCATAGATGATATCAAGAGTCAAGACTTTTCAGAGCTAGAGGACAAGAGTAATCACGATTTCAATATAGACCTTGCTTGGATAGCAATAAATCCACAGGGTGACGGAGTGACATGTTTGTTGGAAGACCAATCGGGAAAAGGAAAATCACTATGTGAGCCATTCAAAGTATCAGCAGCGGACATTAGCGGACAAATAACCGAAGGCGTGGAGTTCGGTTAACAAATCTTTTTTTATTTCATTTAAATCATTTAGTCAAGGGTTTTATACGTTGATGGTTATATTACTCATATATGCGAAACACTCAACTGGGATATTACCAGGATATGGCAGTTTGTGTCAACTGTCAAAAGATATACCCTGTTAAGGAATCAAACAACCGAGCGCTATGTCTGGTCTGCAAAGCAGACTCATTGAACTGGCCTATGCGGTAAGTGCAGAAGTTAGCAGTCCTTTCAGTGAGGCTACTGCATTACCCGCTTGTAGTAATCCATAGCCATATCTTATATCTCGTTGGCCTAAAGGACCTGCTCCTGAAAGGCCTGTCTTTACTGCAGTTTGTGCAAGAATGTTTAAAATAGTGGCATTCCTCTTTGCGCTGGGATCTCTTGGAGGACAGGCGGGTGCAGAGTTCCATGCCTGAACACATAAAGCAGCAACACCTGAAGCTGCTGGACAAGCCATTGATGTTCCTGATAATGTCCTATACAGATTGTTTTCGGCAAGTGATTGAATATTATGACCAGGGCATGTGAAATCGACGTATGTTCCCCACGAAGACCCAAATCCGACGCCTGGAAATAACTGTGTCCCATCTTCGTGGAGATTAGTAATGGCTATAACATTGGTAAATGCTGCTGGATAGAATCCCGCTTCTTGTATACCAGTGTTACCGGCTGCTCCAAATAGGATAATATCCGCATTCCATGCTGCTGTTACGGCTTCTTGGGCGGCAATCGTATTACTACCAGTACCACCGAAACTCATGTTGATAACATGGGCATTATTCTGGGTTGCATACTGTATTGCCTCGATAGAATCTCCTTGAAAGAAACCACCATTTTGGTCGCCTGCTCTGAGATTCCAGATATTGCAGTTCGGAGCAATGCCTGCAATACCTTCGTTGTTTCCTTCTAAAGCACCAGTAATGCCTGCTACATGTGTGCCATGGTGATTAGCATCCTCTGCCGCTGTTCCGGGTCTGGCTGTAAAGTTCTGATTTATTTTCAGGTTTGCACCTAAGTCAAGATGAGGATTTACACCAGTATCTATGCTGGCAACATTAGCACCTTGGCCTCTAATATTTAGGGGGGCAGCCCATGCATTAGGTGCCCTTAGTTTAGGAACCTGATATCCTTGGAACTCCTCAGTAGCCCACCACATCACATCCTCCTCAACAATGAGGACATTTGGGTCGCGTCTTAGTCTACCAACTTGATAAGGAGTTAATCGAGCAAAGACAAATGGAGTCTCATACGAGTTGATATCTGTAACAGTCTTTACTGTTTTGCGGATAGAGTCAGTCATATGATTCCCTTTATATCTGCTCAAGTCAAGAATATCTCTGACATCCTCAAGTCCTATAGCGTGTCTGAATAACTCAAACTTATCGTCTCGCTGGTTTGGTCTTTGGTCTTTTCGTTTGAATGTAATCATATATTTCTTGTCTTTGGGATCTATCTGGGCCATTACTTTTCTATGACCTCACTCTGGTTTCTGCAATCATTACACAATATAGGAATATGTCTTGCATCCATCCTTTGCTTGTAACTCTCTGTTACTCCAATGCTTTTTGTGCACCTGGCACAGTTGACATAAACTCTAGCCATCGTGGATGTAGTTTTCCCAGGCATCTCTAAATGCTTTTTTGCATCTGTTACATGCCCCATTGTTTACAAGAAACATACCTAAATCAAGATATGTTCCTGTCTCTGGAAAGTTTGGCCATCTTGTTTGTATCTCCATCGCTAACTCCCAAGATGGATGATACATTAACCTAGAATCAGAATACTCTCTAAGCAACCAGTGTTTGAATGATTCCTTTTCTCGTTGTTGCTGATATAAAGGGTCTGGCGTTTCTTGTAATGTCATCTTAAAAGTCTGCTGGCCCTCCCTTTATTCTAGCACAGAAACAGAACTTGCAATCATATGACGATTCCTCTTGCTGGTCTACTCTTAGGATTGCTCTGCTATTTCCTGGTACTGCACCCGTAAGCCAAGGTTTATCATGCCAGAATCCTGCATCTACTGCATCGAGTATCTGAATCCAGTATTGATTTGCGGCTGTATATACTCCTGCATCATTCATCCCAAGAATATCGACCCACGCCTTTAATCTAACAGCAGGTTCTCCATTCCACATTATATTTGACTTCATAAAGATAACACCTGTATAATGGCCCTGTCTTGCGCCTATGTTTATGGAGTTACTTATGCCAGTTTCATGATATACACCATGTGGGTCTTCTTTGTATACTACACAGTTGTAGCCGTCTAGTGTGATGTTAATCTCATAACATCTGCCTGCTTTACCTCCGTCAGATGGGCTATGTCGGCCACCTCCTAACTTTGCGGATATCTCTTCGTCATCTGGTCCATCTACCTTAAAGTAGGCACCAACCATTACGCTGTTCAGGTCATGGTCTATCCTCTCAAAGTATTCTCTAAATGAACCGTTGGCTTTATGGTCAGATATCATGTTGTAGTCTATTGTGTCTAGAATGTACGAATCATACAATAACGACGGTAGTACTATTCCATTTGTTGTAGTTGCTGGTGAACCCGCATCCAATACGCAGACATTGCGGAGATGATCATAATGCTGGCCTGGTGGACATTCCGGTGTAGCCATTAATGAAGTTGGAGCACCTGCGGCTATCTCCTGTACTACGGCAGTGTCAATAGTGGGGTCATCACCATCCTCAAATCCATCTATCCTAAGTTGGGCTTCCTGGTCTCCAGATTGATTAGGTGTGAATCCACCTAATGCCCCGGTATTTGCTAACTGTTTGACCCAGGCTGTTTGAGTTGGCAGTTTAGTCCATAACTCGGTAACAGGGCCCTGTCTTCGCCAGACGGTGCATATGCCTACTCTCTTTTCGAGTATGCTGCCTATTTGTGCGCCTCTTTTGATACATGAGTTCGTGTCGGGATGGTTGGGCTCGGTGCCGAGACAGGTCTGACCAGATTGGAAGGAAACGCCGTGGTCATGCCAGCCTGTACCCATATGAGTACCTCCTAGTTTACTACTGACATTATCGTCGTGTTCTATGCCATGCATAGTAACAAAGTATATGCACTGATAGTTCTGGTAGGTAATATTGTCTGTATTTTTTTCCACAGTTTCATCGTCAGGTTTTCCTGAGGCATAGTGCCTGGTGGCCCTACGGGTAGTAGCACCTAGTTGTCTACCAGTACTAGCATATGGTCCTAGTTGCCCTGGTGGCTGGGGCGGTCCTGGTGGTGGAGGAGGCCCAGGCGGAGGGGGTGATGGCGGTCCAGGCGGGGGAGGAGTAGGCGAGGGAGGTGGAGGAGGCGGCGGTACTGGCACGCCGGGGTCAGTTGGGTCTTTAGGAGAGACTGAAGTATCTATCTCGATGACTAACTGTTGTTCTTCTTCTCCTAATACGATGGGATCATTAGCTATTGGCGGAAATGTTCTTTCTAGTATAAGCGCTTTGTAATCTCCAGGTCCCAACGGGGGTATAACAATGCCCTGGTCGTATGATGTAGGCTTTCGTTTTGTTCCTGGGTCTATGATGATAGGCTCCTCATCTGGTGCTTCGCCTGAACTCCATCTTTCTGCTTTGTATACTAAATCAGAGTTGCCCCCATCGTCTGCAGCCCATGATGCTCCATTCCATCTCTTGATACTTGTTCCAGGAACATCTCTACTAGCTGGCGGAGGAGGGGAAGGAGGACTAGGAGGAGGCGGAGGTGAAGGACCTGGTCCTGGGCTTGGAGGCGGCGGGGGCGATGGACCTGGACCAGGCGGAGGCGGAGGATTTACACCGCCGGGTTGAATCTCTACTATTGATAACCACTTATAGTCAGTTCCGGAGTTCTCGTCTATTCTAAATGTACATTGTGATGTCGAACCCTTCGGTCTAAAGAGAGGATTATCAATATTGCCGCAGTTACCAGTTGAATCATTGTGTTCCTGTACTTTTTCCCACTGGTTAGGAGGAGTTGCGCCCGATGCGGTACCTTTATCTTGCCATGCTTCCATGTGCACAGAGGTAGTCCCATTGTTCCACCATGCTACCTTATAGCCATGCCAGGCAGACATGCTAAGAGAAGATCCATTGATGCCTGAAACGCTGCAATCATGATTATCAGGATGGGGACATTCAATCTGAAACTCCATAGAGCCGCCGGTGCATGGAAACTGAGGAATGTAACAGCAACCGGCTTCACTCTCACCATCAGTATGTTTTCCTCCTCTAATCTTACATGAGATGGTATCACTCGATGGACTACTCTTGAAGAAATAACAAGTCATCTCCGCATTTAACGGAGGATTTGTATAATCCCATCTCATTGAATCAGAATCGCTGGGGATCTCCCATTCGTCCTCATAATGAAATGCACCGCTGTTACCATAAATCATTCTGACGCCATACTTATCATTGGCTGCTGTGATGTTACCCCCATCTATTGCGGCTTGGGCTGCTATATCTTGAGTTGTCTGAAAGGTATGTCCACCGAGTACTATGTGGTCATTTGCATTACCAGTAGTAAACTCGATGCCAATAAGATCACCCACTTTCATATTGTAAGTGTTAGTTTGTAGTGTGAATGCAACCTGAGTCCACTGATTAGGCTGATTTGTCAGTGCGCTAACCGGGACTTGTCCGATTGTTTGTTTGGTTTGACCGGTACTATCCCAAATCTTGCAGATTACCGGAGGCGAACCAGACGGAGGAGGACCAGGGGGTATAGGACTGGGAGGGGGAGGACCGGGAGGAACTGGTGCAGTGGAAATACATTTGCCCTGTGCAATATTATAGGCTTGACCTGAAGGACAGAGAGGCGGCAAATATGATGTTACTCCAGGTACGACACATTTACCATCATAATCACTCCAATATCCTTCAACAGCGACATCACCAAACATTACAGGATTTAATCCACAGTCAGTCTCAGCAATCTCTGAAAAGCCATTAGGATACTGTTGACTTGCAGGAGTGTAAATGAATGCTGCCTGGCCAGGCGTAGGATTAGACGCAGCAACGCCAAGAGGTTTGAGATCTGTCATTAGATCAACTATTTCATGGCAGAATGTCGCCGACATCCAATCGAGTGCACCTTCTCCTTCTGCTGATCCTAAGTGCTTTAGATTGACAAAGGCATAGAACGAAGAGGGAGTTGTTGTGATTTCATCAAAATAATGTACGCCATAGGCTCCACTGACTTGAACATCATACCCAGGAGGATTAACTGTAACGTATATGTTATTGCGATCCCAGCGATGTGTATCTCCGGTGGTTCCTGAACCGCTTTGATTAAGAGAAGGATTTGGGATTATGTCTGCAGTGATAGACTCTCTAATCGCATTAGTGACTGTGCTAACAAGCATTGGATTAGCGAGTGCAGAAGTAGTGTTACTAACTGCACCTCCCCATTCGGCACGTCTGACATGTCTATATTGCCATAATGAAGCGAAATACGCCTTAGTTGGTTCAAAGACTTTCTGAAACTGGGCTTCGATCTGTGCTTTTGATGGATTGGCCCCTGACCATTGGCCGCTCGTTCCTAAGAAGATTAAGTAAACCTTTGGATTATTGACACCATTCATTACAGGTCCGCCATAGTCATGTACTCTGGTTGTTGCTAGCGGATAGTTTTCTACGCCACTTGCGGAGACAGGATTACCTATTTTTCTCATTAAGAAGGTTATTCTTGCAATAGGTGCGCTTAGAATAGTGGCAGTACTGTTATCAACTGATACAGCTCTACGGATAATATTGTTAGGAGGACCGTTACCAATCTGGTAGGCAGTAGAAGCATTGACCTCGTTAAAATCTTGGATAATAACAAAGCCCATAACAGGAGGAGCGGGAGGGCCGGGTCCTGGGCCGGGTCCTGGGCCGGGTCCTGGGCCGGGTCCAGGATCAGGATTGCAAGGATCACCTCCTCCGCCTTCAGGACCAAAGGCTTCTGCTCTATAGACTAACTCAGTTTGTCCATTCTCGCTAACAACCCATCCATTTAGAGATTGACTGTAGATCATTTGATTAGTACCTATGATGTCTTTATCGGCATTCTCCGGTGCGTTCTCAGGAAGAGAACTGCCTGCTACCCATCCCCATTTAGCGATCAGGATTGCATCATCTTCGTCTCCCTCAGTCTCATCTATTCCTGCACCTGGATATTCTAGACCGATAACATCTCCTGCTTGCATAACATGCTGATTTTGTTGATTGGTGAATGTGACCATGCTCTGGGCAAAGGGAATGCCATCACCTTGTACATTAAGGCCTGAAGAGGGAACAGAACCCATATTAGCCACTTCATTTCCTATGCTATCCCAGATTTTGCAGTTAACATTTCCTTGTGCTGTGCCAATACGTTTTACTAGAAATGTTATACGTGCTATTTTTTGACCAACCATAGGAGAGGAAGAATCCTCGATGCCTACTCCACGTCTTGTCCTAAATGGAGAATCAGGCAGACGAAATCCAAGTGTTGCGCTAGTATCATTAAAATCCTGTATGATTCGGAAAACATCTGCTGCTACAATAAAGGGCCACATTGGAGGAGGAATAGGCTCCTGGGTCGATTGCAACGTACTTACTATTGCTGCACTATTTTCAGGTTGGTTTACTTCTGCTCTGCCAATCTGAATCGATGTAAAGTTATCAGTCTTATTCCAGTATGCTCTAGCATTTTTAAATGTTAGAGATGAATGCATATTCTTTACATAGACAATGCGAATATCCTTGAAGCCATAACGCCTCTGTCTCTCAGTAACATCAGACCAGAGATTGTTAAAGGTTATAGAACCCTGACTAAAGACTATTCGCTTATTGGAAATAGCGCCGCCCGTACTTTTGTTTGGGTTGGCATTAGTGGCACCTCCGCTCAGAAAGACGCCTATATCTTGTGGGCCAGGAATGGGTTCTGACAATGCTATTGCTGCAGTGGATAATCCTTAAGTCCAACTATATATGATATTCCTACGGCTGTAATCGCAGATGGTTAACGGCATAGACGACGTTCAGATGATAAATCCTACGGCAGTAGGAGGAGAGTTCTGGTATTTATCGACTGAGCCGGCGGCAGATCCTAGGTTTAATGCGCCAGTACTAACAGGCAACTATACAGACGGATTTCAGGCTACAACAGATCCTGCACATATAACAATAGAAAACTCGCTCGGTTACAGTGCGGGAAGCGTAAGAAGCAATGTTAATCACGCATTTATTGCATCAACTGGCTTCCTCTATTCTTCAAAAGATTGGCGGGATGTAGAGATGACAGGATACTTTGATTGCCGCCTAGTTACAAATCCTAATGCTCGCATTCAGTTGTTTGCTAGAAGCGCGGAGATTACGGGTGCAAGGCAATGGTGCCCTGGTTCGTTTTACATGGGAGAGTTAGCAATGGATGGCCGATTCAGATGGGTTAAAGCACAGTATTGGCTTTCTGCATTCCAACAAGAATGGATATCCTCTGCCAATGTCGGTCTGGGTTCAGATCTTACTACCAGAGCTAATGGCTGGTTTGGGATTAAGATTATCATTCATAATATAGACATAGGCGAAGGAAGGTTAGGCGTAGAACTTCAGTTCTATGTTGACAAGAATAATAGTAATGGTTGGACTCTTGTTGGATCTTCTGAGTTAATCGATAATGGAGGTTGGGGTGCAGATGGTCAACCATGCGGTGGCAAAGCAGACCAGATAATAACATGGGGCGGTCCTCTTGCCTCATTTCGGTTAGAAGGGGATACTGGCATTATTTTCAACAAATTATCTGTTAGAGAAGTAGACGTAGGCGGTAACTTTCCGATTCCTGCGCCAACAACTCAAGCGGGACAGGCTCAAGCGGGAGCCTTTCAGAGAGTCATAGGAATGGTGACATTTAGATATCGTGTAGGAACGTCGATCATTCCAACATGTGTTGGAGAGATTCCTACAGATCCAGATCCGCCAGCACCAGGACCAGGCGATCCAGGTGAGCCACCGCCAGGAAATGTCTTTGTTGAGATGTCGTTAGCACACAAGTTCCACATCAACAGACAACAGACTACAGTCTCCATAATCGAAGAGATGATATCTGAAGCGGTGACTGTCTAGCTAAGGCGTTGGACTTTGTACCCTAACCCTGATTTCAGAGGTATTGTTCTGCTGGTTGGGAGTATTGGCAGGCACTTTATTCTCTAGCCAGATAGGTACGAATGAACCAGCAGTAAGATTAGGCAGACTGATTGCAGTATCAAATGAAACGGGATTCTCGAATGTGACATTAGGAGTAGGGGAGATAGTATCCCCTCCCTGACCAGCGGTATACATTCTACCACATAAGTCAAAATCAGCAAGACTGGTCCATTGTGTTCCTGAATAATGAGTCACATGCATACCTTGAACTGGTGAGCCTGCTGCTCTGAAAACTTTGATGTTATTAGCTGAAGTACCAGTGGTATATTCAACTGTGAATATGTCCTCAACATGAACAGTGCCGGTATTCGCTGGATCTGCAAACTGATACAATGTAGGAGTGGTATTGTTTATGCTAGTGACATTCATACTACCATAGTCAGTATGTATTGTTTCAGAAGTTCTCTTGCGCTGTTTTACCGTTAGAGTTCCTGTTGGACTTCCTACTCTCTGGAGCCATATTTCTACAAGGGTTATTGTTTTGCCATAGACAGGGGCAGAAGTCGATGAAACATAAAAGCCAGTACGCTTGACACTATCATTAAGAGTAGAAAAAGAAGAGCTAAGGGGAACATTATAGGTGGATGTATTTGTTTCTGAAATCAGAGGGTCATGACCATTGGCTGCTACTCCCGAATAGCCCATCCGTATCGTATCCTGGCCCGGAGTAATGCTACTCTGCCAAACTTTGATGTTGCTTGCTGTTTGGCTGCCATGAGTATTCTTCAAATAAATACAAACATATCTAGTTTTCCCACTCATGGCTTCGGAGTTTGAGATATCTGCGAACAGAGTATTGTTTATGGCGACACCGCCTGCTATTGTCTGAGCGGGAACTTGATTTGTACTGATGACTCCGCCCTGTGGCCCTCCAGGCCCATTCTTGGATGCACTACCGGAGTAATACCATTTTAAATCAGTTGATGCGATTGTCATTTGTTATTGTTATCTCCCAGGTGGCCTTGAAGTAGCCTGCCCCTCTAATGTTAAAAAGCTGGTTGTTGCTGTCGTAGCAGTAACAGGTATACGGGATTCGACTATTAAACGAAAAGCTCGATTCTCTGATGGAGAGTCTTCAGCGACTACCCTTCTAACACAAATATACAATCTGCCTCCTGCTGGAATATCAGGACCAATGCTAAGAGTAGTTTCGTAATCTTCTGTTGACTTTGTGAATGGCATAGGTGCATCGAACTCAGGCCCTATTTCTAACTCGGCTGGCCTATCCTCTTCAGTTGGCAGAATATCAACTGGAACCGATACATCGAGCCGGGAGATTTCAATATCAACGTTCTCATCCTTCGGCAAGAAATAGAAATGCGGGCTTTTCAGTGGTTCGGTACCGTTATTTAGAAGAACAATCCATCTGTACTCAGTTCTACCTATGCTTTGCTCAAAGGATGATATAGGGTCAAAGAGGTTATCCAGTTTATCATCTAAGACCTTGGCAGCCATCTGTCCTCCTAGTGACAGAAAGGGATTGGTGTTTGTCTGGCCATTAATACCGCCTGTTAAATGAAACTCTAATGCTGTTGGGGATACTACTGCCATTTACCCATCCTCACATTATATACATCAGACTCGTAACCGGAAGTCTTTTTTATGTTATCTGCCCTAATACGTCTGCCTTTCTTCAAAAGAGAGTTGGCTTCAACAAGTTGCATCCTAGTGAGGGGTAGAAAATACTCCTCGCTAAAGTTATCCTGCAGGCTCGGATAGTCCTTTTTATCCATTAGAACAAGCGGATGCTTGAGGGGTACACCCTTGGAGGCAGAGGCCAAGTTTAGTTGCTTACTTCGCCTCTTGCCTTCTATTATCATACTGCCAAACCTACGTACTACATATTCCTCTAACTGTTCTTTTGTCCGTCTATATGGAGGATAGGGATAACTGTCGAAACAGGTAAAGGTTGCGGTGCATTCATTGTCCTCGTCGTTCCAACCCCCTAGATGCGCATTGAATCCTGGTTCAATAACCAGGAGATTCTTTGCGTACCATTTGGCAATCTTCAGCCTAACAGTGATTGAATGCTCAGTCAAACGCGTTTGGCCAGAGTGTTGTTGGAGGAGTCGCATTAATGACTAGAGAATATAGTTTGTATTGCTTTGCTACAGATTCATTTGTCTTGTATCCGAGATTGAATGGCTTTGTTGATTCGATTGTTCCGGATACAGGGATGTGTGTTGTCTTGATAGAGAATGTTTCTGCACCCGCTACATTGCGATACATCTTAACATTCTGACCTGGAGTATGTGAGAATAAGAATCCTCTAGGAGCGGTTTGTTGTACTGCCTCGGATGTAGGCTCTATACTCCATGTTGTACCATCGCCTGTATACAGATTATAGTTTCTTGAAGTACCAACACTATCACAGGCTTCTACGCCATATCGACGGTCAATGGGCGCTACTAGATGTACTTGTTCGATTCCTAAACCAATCTTTATTGTCATTCTGGAGCCGCTTGTAGCAAATCCATTGATAGCCCAAACAGAAGGAACACCAACATTCACTGTACCTCCCTGGAGTGTTCCAATAGAATAGCCATTTGATACTGCTTCCGTACTAAAGTCAACTCTATCACCTTGGTTTATGATATCTGAAGTTCCAGTGATAGTCTTCTTGAACATCTCTTTGTTAGGCCAATACCCTCTGAACTGGGCGGTGTCATGGGTATTGACTCTAACAATGTCTCGGTAAAGTCCGCCGGCAATATCAGTTGCGGCATTATGTAAATGGATAAACTGAGTATCGGGGATCCAACCGGTATTACTTTCATTACGGAAGTAACTGCGATTGGGTTGGAATATGCCATTTGTTGCAGTGCCTATGCACCTTACTAACTGACCGGCAAATGTTATCTGTAATGATTGTAGAAAGTTAGCATCTGCCATTAAGTTTGTTTTGGCATTGAGTTTGGATTGAGAGATGTTGTATTGCTCTCCTGAGAAAGGAAAGCCAATCTCCTGAGAGAATGTCTGTGACATTGTCTTACGTAACCTCGCTAAGACTGACTAAAAGGTATTGTGTCAAATCCCTGGTCACTAAATCCCCTTGGGTCGAAACCGCCGCCTTGTAATGTTCCCTGTTCTGTTAGAAACAGAGTATCAAAGCCTGTTTCATCATAACCATTGGGATCAAAGCCTGGAAATCCTGCTATGCCAGCCTCCTGATCACTTGCTTCGAAGCCTCCCTCATCAAAACCTCCCATATCAAAGCCTGCGATAATAGAAGGGTCTATGATGAGTGTAGACCCAGCAAGGGCAGGAGAGCCTATTGGCATTTCAGTTGTAGTGATCTTGTTGTTATGTAAGTTGGCTATCTGTGGAAATGATAGGATATAGGGTTGATAGAAGCGGAGTTGCTGTATTCCTCCTTTCCATTTAAACCATGGGAACTTGACTGTATCTGTTTTAGGATATCCATATGCTGTTCCGACACGGAGATGTTTGAACGTACCACCGTCAATCATTGGCAGATGTTCAGTAGTATGAATAGCATAGAACTCATTATCGACGGATATCTCCATACGTGGAGCAACTA
>Ga0081540_1001403_pt1 | contig 20841 bp, 8 predicted proteins | sample TabmetS2T1R1_FD_71024 | JGI IMG/M metagenome (GOLD analysis project Ga0081540, IMG submission 71024) | Tabebuia heterophylla rhizosphere microbial communities from the University of Puerto Rico - S2T1R1 | ecosystem: Host-associated > Plants > Roots > Rhizosphere ... | reverse complement strand
GCCGCCCGAGGTTCCGCCCGCGCGTCCGGCCTCCGTTCCGGTCGCAGGCGGCTTCGCGGGCGTCGAGCTCCCCGCGACTCCCGCCGTGACCGGCGCGGCGTTCTCGATCTCGTCCGGACCGAACGCGTCGTTCCAGGCCTCCGCCCCCTGTTTGCCGACCCAGAACACGGCCCCGCCCGCGACCAGCGTGAGCGCCGCCTGCAGCAGCACCGTCCGCCAGTACCTGGACCACAAGGGCTGCACGTGACGCATCCGCCCGAGCAGCTCCCAGGGCTCGCGGACTCCACGCCAGAACCTGTTCCCGGCCGTTCCGAACATCGGCCGGGCACCTTCTCACAGCTGGTGCACGGCCCGCAGCACCCGGGTTCGGGAAGGGCCGGTGGAGGACGCCGGGGGGGCCGCCGGCCTCAGACCGGCCCGTCGAGCAGCCCCAGGGCCTCGGCCATCGAGAAGGCCAGCCGCGAGTCGTACCCGGCGGACCGGCCGATGCGCTGGAACTGCAGCGCCGTCGGCCCGCTCCGCCCCACCACCCGGACGTGGGTGCGCAAGCCCGCCGGAACGAGCAGGTGCGCCAGCCGTCGGACCCGCTCCATTGCGTCCATGCCCAACGGGTCGGCCGCGGAGATGTCGCAGACCATGTCGAACCTCGGACCCATCCCCGGAAGGGTGCTCAGGAGCTGTCGCTCCGCCTGCTGGAGCTCCGTGGTGAGTACCTGCCCCCTGTAGACCACCATCACCCGCTCGCGCGCCAGAAGCGCTGAGATCTCGACCATGAAGATCTGCAGGGTGATCGCGTGCAGCGATCAGGTCAACGAAATACGGTGCAACACAATCTGACAGCCGAACGCGATGTGTCAGATCGGTCCGATCGCCGGCTCGCTCGCGGCAGATGACCCGGTGGCGGGTCGCATTCGCTCCAGCAGTCGTTCCCAGATCCGGTACATGACCGGGAGAAGCAACAGAGTGATCGCGCAGGCCGAGAGCGTCCCGGCGACGATCACCACCGCCAGCGGCCGCTGGGTCTCGCTCCCGATTCCCCGCGACAGCGCCGCCGGCACGAGGCCGAGCGCCGCGAGGCTCGCGGTCATCAGCACCGGTCTCAGCCGCTCGCGCGCTCCAGCCAGGATGGCGTCGTCGAGAGGCTCTCCCCGGGCGCGCCGATCGGCGATCGCCGAGAGCACCAGCACGCCGTTCAGCGAGGCCTGGCCGATGAGGGCGATGAATCCCACCGCAGCCGACACGCTCAGCGGGAAGCCCGCGGCCCAGAGGCCGAACACCCCACCGAGCAGCGCGAACGGCACGTTCAGCAAGGTGAGGAGGGCGAGCGACAGCGAATCGAAGGCCTTGAACAGCAGCACCAGCGTGATGAGCAGCGCCACCGGGACCACCGTGGCCAGCCGGGCCATCGCCCGTTCCTTGTTCTCGAACTCGCCGCCCCACTCGCTCGACATTCCCTTGCCCAGCGGTGCTTCGCGCTCGACGCGGTCACGGGCCTCGTCGACGAACCCACCCATGTCCCGACCGCGGACGTTCATCCGGATGCCGATGTACCGGCGTCCGTTCTCCCGGTTGATGCTCGCCCGGCCCACGCTGGTCTCCACGCCGGCCAGCGCCGAGAGCGGGATGGTGAGGCCTCCGTCGACCGGAACGCGGAGCGAGCGGATCTTCTCCACGTCGTCGCGGTCCGCCGGTGGAAGCCGGAGCACCACGTCGAACTTGCGCTCTCCCTCCCAGAAGTCGGCCACCGGTCGACCGCCGAGCGCGGTCTGGAACACGTGCTGGAACTCTCCGAGATCCATCCCGTAGCGGGCCAGCGCCACCCGGTTGGGCTTGACCCTGACCTGAAGCACGGAGGCGCTCTTCACCAGCGCCAGATCGGCCACTCCAGGGACCCTGGAGATCACCGCCTTCATCTTCTCGGCCTGGGCCTGGAGCGCAGTCAGATCGTCGCCGTAGAGCTTCAGCGCGATCTGCCCCTGCTGTCCGCTGATGCTCTCGTTGACGTTGTCGCGAATGGGCTGGCTGAAGTTCACCTCGATCCCCGGGATCTCCGCGATGCGCTCCTGGAGCGCGTCGAGCACGCTGCCCAGGGTGGGCGTCTCCCGCGGCCACCGATCCGGCGGGAGGAGCCGGACGAAGAACTCCAGGTTGTTGGCCAGCTTCGGATCCGTTCCGTCCTCGGGGCGGCCGAGCTGCGAGAGCACCGACTCGACCTGCGGCGCGCTCTGGAGGAGCTGGGTGATGCGCGGGACGAGCTTCCGCCCCTCGGTGAGCGAGCTGTTCGCCGGAAGGGTGAAGGTCATGTACAGCGCGCCCTCGTTCAGCTCGGGCAGGAACTCGCTGCCCAGCCGCGGAAGGACGAGCGCGGCTCCGATCAGCAGCACGGCCACCGAGCCGACGAGAGGCACCGGGTGCCGCAGGCAGTAGCGGAGCGCCGGGTCGTAGCGGCGCGCGACCCAGGTCAGGACGGGCGACTCCCCGTGGGTCACCGGCTTTCGCCAGACGAGCGCCGCGAGCACGGGGACGAGGGTGACGGAGAAGAACAGCGCTCCGCACAGCGCCGAGACCACCGTGTTCGCCATCGGCGCGAAGATCCGTCCCTCCACCCGCTGGAGGAGGAAGATCGGAAGGTAGGCGGCGATGATGATCAGCAGGGCGAAGACCGTGGGCCGCACCACCGCGCCGGTGGCCTCGCGGATGATCTGCTCCACGCTCTCCGAGGAGCTCCGGGACAGCGCCATCCGCGCGAGGATCGCCTCGATGATCACCACCCCGCCGTCGACGATGACCCCGAAGTCCACCGCTCCCATCGAGAGGAGGTTGGCGCTCATCCCTCGCAGGTGGAGGTAGATGAACGAGGTGAGGAGCGACAGCGGGATCAGCGTCGCGACCACCAGCGCTGCTCTCAGATCGAGCAGGAACACGAAGAGGACCAGCGTCACCAGCAGCGCGCCCTCGAGCAGGTTGTGGCCCACCGTGCGCAGCGTGATGCCCACCAGATCCGTGCGGTCGTAGAACGGGTCGAGCTTCACCCCGTCCGCGGCCAGCCGCCGATCGATGTCCTGCACCGCGGCGCGGATCCGCTTCAGCACCACGGACGGGTTCTCGCCCCGGCGCATCAGCACCACGCCTTGCACCGTGTCCATCGACTCGTTGCGACTGACCACGCCCTGGCGGGGCGCCCAGCCCTCGGTCACGGTGGCCACGTCCTTGAGGAAGACCGGCGTTCCTTCCTCGGTGGCCAGGCGGACCGCCTTGAGATCCTCCACCGTGGTGAAGAGGCCCTCGCTGCGGATGACGAACTGCTCGGCGCCGCGCTCCAGCACTCCGCCCGAGGCGTTCACGCTCCCGCCCTTGATGCCCTGCTCCAGCGAGGCCAGGGTCAGCCCGTGCGCCGCCAGTCGCGAGGGGTCGGGCTGGACGTGGATCTCCCGCTGCAGCCCGCCGATGCTCACCACGTCGGCGACGCCGTTCACCCTGAGGAACGCCGGGCGGACCACCCAGTCCTGAAGCGTCCTCAGCTTCATCGGATCCCCGCCCGCGCCGACCAGCGTGTAGCGGTACACCTCGCCGATGGGCGTGGCGTATGGGCCGAGCTGCGGAACGATGCCCTCGGGAAGGTCGACGTCGCGGAGCCGCTCCAGGACTTGCTGCCGCGCCCAGAGCCCGTCCGTCCCGTCGTTGAAGGTGAGGGTGACGTAGGAGAGCCCGAACAGCGACAGGTTCCGGAACCGCGACAGCTGCGGGATGCCGTTCAGCGCGCGCTCGAGCGGAAGGCCGAGCTGCCGCTCCACCTCCTCCGCCGGCTGTCCCGGGTAGAGGGTGATGACCTGGACCTGGGTCTCGGTCGGATCGGGGAAGGCCTCCACCGTCAGATCGCGGAAGGCCAGCCAGCCCCAGATGGCGACCACCGCGGTCAGAGCCAGCACCGCGGCCTTGTTCTTCAGAGAGAAGTCGACCAGCGCGTGGAACAAATCAGTGCTCCAGCACCAGCTGGTTGAGGAGGAGGATGGCGCCCTTGCTCACGTAGCGGCTGCCGGGTTCCAGCCCGCTCCGCAGCTCGACCTCACCGCTGCGCTGCCGGCCGGGAGTCACCGTCACCCGCTCCAGCTGTCCCTCGCCGCGGGAGACGAAGACCACCGAGCTCTGCCCGTCGGTGACCACCGCCTCGGCCGGCACGCGGATGCGCTTCTGCGACGGATCGGACTGGAGCTCGACGTCCACGAAGGCGTTGGGCCGGAGGGCGCGGTCTTCGTTGCTCGCGCGGATCCGCAGCTCCACCGTGCGCCGCTTGGGGTCCACCACCTCGGAGATGCGGTCGATGGTGCCGGTCCGGGTGACGCTGCCGGCGCGGGTGCGGATCGTCACCTGTCCTCCGACCCGAAGGTCGTAGGCGTCGCTCTCCTGGACGTCGGCCAGGACCAGCACCTCGGACAGCTCGGAGATGCGGACCAGAGGGTGGTCGCCGGAGGGCTGCACCTCCTGGCTCGCCACCACGTCGAGGTCCACGATGGTGCCCGACCGCGGCGCCACCACCCAGAAGAGGTTGTCGCCCTCGGGCGCGATGCGCAGCGACGAGCGCTTGGCGGCCGAGGCGCGCGCCGCCAGCTCTGCCTCGTGCAGGTCCGCCTCCGCGGCCAGGGCGTCCTTCTCCGGCGCGGCGCGGATTCCCACCAGCTCCCGGGCGCGGGCGGCGATGCGCCGCTTCACCTCGACGTTCGCCCGCGCCGACGCCATCTCGCGCTCGAGATCCGCCCACGCGGCGGAGCGGACGTTGAACAGCCGCTCGCCCTCCTGGACCCGGTCTCCGATACGGACCAGCACTCGCTCCACGCGGCCGGGGAGCGGCGCGCTGAGCGACGCGGTGCGCTTCTCGTCGAAGCTGACCCGTCCCGGGACCGGCGGCGGCGGTAGCGGGGGCGCCTCGGTCGCGGTGGACAGCTCGACGTAGCGCCACTGCGGCGCCTGCTCGGGGATGGTCAGCGTGTTGCCGTGGACGGTGATGCGGCGAACCGTCTCGGACGTGGTCTCCCGCCCTCGCAGCAGCCCCCAGCTCAGGAGGACGAGGGTCACCAGCGCGATGCCCCCGCCCACGAGGAGCGGGGTACGGTTCGCGCGCCGGAAGTTGGCGAGCACGCCGGAGCCTGCGTCAGGGGACATGGGGGACGTTCTCGGGCAAGGGGGGCAGCTCTCCGGCGGCGCGGGCCTGCGCGACCGTGAGGTGGAACGCAAAGAGGTCGAGATCGGCCGCGTCGAGCTGGAGGTCTCCCAGCGTGCGCCGAGCGAGGAGGAGGTCCGGCAGCGGTGCGCCACCTCGGGTGACGGCGCTCTCCAGCCGCTGCACCACGTCGCGGGCCAGCGGCAGGGTGCGCTCCTGGAGCCGGCTCCGGCGAGCGAGCGCGGCATCGCGCTGCTGTGCGAGCGAGGTGAGGTCCCGGGTGCTGGCCGCGCGGATCAGGATCTGGGCCTCTCCGGCGGCCTCGGCCAGCGCGGAGGCGGCCTTGGCGTCCGCCTGTCCGTGGTCGAAGAAGGGCAGGGGGATGCTCACCCCCACCAGCAGGCTCTGGTGCTGGTTGCCGGACGCCACGAACTGGTCGAGCACGTACCCCACGCGGAACGTCGGGTCGGGGATCCACCGGTTCTTGGCCAGGGTCAGGCTGGAGCGCGCCGAGGCCTCCTGCGCCTGCAGCGAGCGAAGGTCGGGCCGGGCATCGAGGTTCGGCGCTGGCGAGCTCGCCGCGAGCCGTGCAGAGAGGAACGCCCTCGCCGCGTCCGGGCTCTCGAAGGGGCGGCAGGGCAGCCCCACCGTCTGGGCGCAGAGGAGGAGCGCAGCCGAGAGCCGTTCCCGCTCCTGTCCGAGGTTGGAGGCGTACTTCTCGGCGTCGAGCACCGCCCGGTCCACGTCCAGCCCGGCGATGTCCCCGCGCTTCTGCCGCTCGAGCTGGAGGTCTGCCAGTCGCTGGGCGTCGCCCACGGTCTCCTCGAGGGCGCCCACGCGGATCTCTGCCGTGGCCACCTCGGAGATGCGCTCCAGGAGGTCGAACCAGCGCTGGCGGAGAATCTCCAGTGCATCGAACACCGCCGCGTCGCGGGCCGAGCGGGTGGCGGCCTGGCGCGGGCCGCGCTTGCCGATCTCCAGCGGCTGGTTGAGGGTGAAGGTGTAGTTGGGGACGTCCCTCAGCTTGTCGAGGCCCGGGGGATTCGTCGGGCCGAGTGCGAGTGTGCCCCACTGAAAGTCGAAGCCCGGATTGGGGAAGACCTCCGAGCGGGTGACCTCGGCGTCCGCCTGTCCCAGCTTCGCGCGCGCCGCGACGAGGTCCGGCGAGCGCGCCCAGAGGATCTCGACGAGCTGCACGTCCGCGGGCGAGGTGGAAAGATCGAGCGACTCCGAAGCGGGCGTCGTCGCCGCGAGCCACGTCGCCAGGACCCAGGGGGAAAGAACCACGGGGCGCGGAGTAGCAAGAGGCCTGCCACCCCTGAAATCAAGGGGTTGCGAGTGTTTCGAAGACCCGAGTGCCAAGCCCTTACAAGGACGGGTGAAACCGAGTTTCAGCAGCGATCGACTGCTGCGATGACGGCGCACATCGACTCCGTGCGCGCGCGCTGGTCGCTTCGCGTGGCTCCAAATGTCGACGGACGGTTGCCCCGTCTGCGAGGATGCTCGCCTGCGGAGACACGCGCTCCGCGCTCTCGCGATGCCGAACCGACCGAAGGCCCGATCCGACCAGCTGCTCGTTCAGCGCACCGGGGAAGAGACGCTGGTCTACGACGAGCAGACCCACCGCGCTCTCTGCCTGGACGCCCGCGCCACGCGGGTCTGGCAGCTCTGCGACGGGACCCGGAGCGAGCAGCAGATCGCCGTCGCCTACGGCGAGGGCGACACCGGCACCGCGGTCGTGAGCTGGACGCTGGGAGAGCTGGAGAAGTCCGGTCTGCTCGAGGGCGAGGGCACCGGGGCCGCGCGTGCGGCGCTGAGCCGGCGGGCGATGATCAGGAACGTGGGGCTCGCGGCGATTCCGGTGATCATGGCCATCACCGCCCCACGGGCGCGCGCCGCCGTGTCGACCTGCTCCACGGTCGGCCAGGAGTGCTCGACGCGCCCTTGCTGCACCGGCCTCACCTGTAACGCCTCGCTGATCTGCCAGTGACCCAAGGGCGGTCCCGATGCTCCCCACCTTGCTCCGTGACTCGTTCAGAGCGGCGCCGGTGGAGAGGGCTCCGGTTCCACCCGCCCTGCTCGGCTCGGCCGAGGTCTCCGGGGTCGAGGCGCTGGTCCGGCGCCGGCTGAGCGACGCCCCCTCCGAGACCGAGCGGTTCCAGGCCCTGGAGCAGCTGCGCCGCGAGCGATGGCTGGCCTCGGTCTTCGCCGCGCTCGGCACGCACGGGATCCAGGCCGCCACCTTCAAGGGCTGGGCCCTGTCGCGGCTCTACGGTCGCCCGGGTCTGCGCCCGGTCGGCGACGTCGACCTGCTCGTGCGCCGGGAGGACCTGGGCCATGCCCGCGCGGTGCTGGCCGGGTTCGAGGGCGGGGCGGAGGTCGATCTCCAGGCCGACCTCTCGCGCTACCTCCCGGACCGGAGCACCGAGCAGCTCCTCGCTGCCGCGGAGCGGATCGACGTGCCCGGAGGGTCCATCCGCATCCTCGGTCCGTCGGACCACCTGAGGCTGGTCTGCCTGCACCAGCTGCACCACGGCTCGTGGCGGCCGCTTTGGCTCTGTGACGTGGCGGTGCTGCTCGAGGCGCTTCCGGCGGACTTCGCCTGGGAGGAGTGCCTGCGCGGAAGCCGGCACCTCGGGGAGGGAATTCTCGCGCTGGTCCTGCTCGCGCGCCGCTGGCTCGGTGCCCGCCCGCGAGTGGAGCCTCCGGCGTCGGAGCTCCCGGACTGGTTCGAGCGCGCGGTCCAGCGCGCCTGGGATCGTGGCTACCGCCCCTCGCCGGAACGGCTCCAGGGGATCTCCTGGGCGCGCCTTCCGGGCGCGCTGCGGGCGCGGTGGCCGGATCCGCTGTCGTCGACGCTGCACCTGGATGCTCCGTTTCATGGCGTTCCGCGACTGCCCATCCAGGTCGCGGAGCTCGTTCGCCGTGGCTCCCGGCACGCCTTCCGCCGCTGGCGGGGGCGCGCGACGGAGGTCGAGAGGAGGGGGAAGTCGTGAGACGTCTGATTCCGTTTGCCGTGCTTCTGACGGCTCTTGCCGTCGCGCCGCGCGTGCATGCCGCGACCGCCACCTGGATCTTGGCAGGCAATGGCTCCTGGAACGTCGCAGCCAACTGGTCCACCGGCGCGGTCCCGACGGCGGCCGACGACGTGGTGGTCAACACCGCCGTCACCATCAACATCAACGCGAGCGGCACCGGAGCGAGCGGGGTCGCGAACTCGGTGACCATCACCGCCGGCGCGACGATCACTCGCACGGCGCCGCGCACGCTGACGGTGACCAACGGCATCAGCGTCAACACGACCGGGGCTGCCGCCATCTCCGTTCCCTTCACTGCCGGCTCGCTCACCAAGGCCGGCAGCGGAACGCTGACCTTCAACGCGGCAGCGCTGAGCGGAGCGGGGCAGGAGGTCACGGGGAACGTCGACGTGACCGGCGGCACTTTGACCCTCAACGGTGCAAACGCGCTCACCACCGGAGGCCTCATCACCGTGGGCACGGGGGCGACTCTCACTCGTGCTGGCGGTGGCGCGCTGGCTCCGGCAGGCGGGCTGACCGTGAACGGCGGGACGGTCACGGTCGGTGGAGGTGGTCTCACCTCGGGCGGGGCGGTCACACTCACCGGGGCGACGACGACCTTCAGCGGCGCGGGTGGCCTGACGTCCAGCGGCGCCGTCTCGCTGACCGGGAGCACCATCACCTTCACTGGCGGGGGCGGCCTGACCGCCACCGGTCAGACGGTGACTGTCGACGCGACGAGCAGCATCTCCACCACCGCTGGCGCGAGCATCAACGCCGGGACGGTGAACATCACCGGAGGGTCGGTGACCTTCGGCGGCAACGGCGATCTGAACACCAGTGCCGCGGTCAACGTGAGCTCCGGCGGAAGCTTGGTCTTCCAGGGGAACGGGGACGTCAACGCCCAGAGCTTCTCGCTGGCCTCGGGCTCGTCGTTCACCGTGAACTTCGCGGCCGCCGGGAACCCGACCAACGTCATCCTCACCGGCGGAGCGGCGGCGCTCAACGGGACGGTGAACATCACCGGCACGCCGAACGCCACCAGCTTCAACCTCATCACCGGGGCGGGGAGCGTCGACATCACCGGGGTGACCCTCGGTTCGGCGACCACCGGCTTCGCCTTCGGCTTCAGGACCGTCGGGACCAGCACCATCGTCCTCGACGTGACGTCGGAACCCATCGCGCCCGAGGCGACCGCCTCGGCGACCGGGTCCTGTGGCTCGCCCCTGACCTGGCAGCACACCATCGGCGCCACGTCGAACGACCGCTATTTGCTGGTCGGCGTCTCGACCGGAGCGTCGGCGGCGACTCCGGTCTCGGTGACCTTCGGCGCGCAGTCGATGGGGCTCGTGGCCAGCCAGGTCAACGGGACCTCGGCCGCGTTCATCTACGGCCTCGTCGCGCCGGCTCGCGGAACCGCGACCATCACCGTCACGCTTCCTGCCGGCCCGTGCAGCGCCGTCGGCGGCTCGCTCTCCTACACCGGCGTGTCGCAGACCGGCTCGACGGGCTCAGCCGCGACCGCGGGCGGAACGGGGACAACCGCGTCGGTTGCGCCCTCGACGGACCAGGGAGACAAGGTGATCTCCGTCCTCGCTTCCAACGGGGCGACCTCGGCGACGCCGCAGGCCGGAGCCACCACGCGCTGGTCGGCGATCCAGGGAACGGTGCTCGGGGCGGGCGACACCGCGAGCCGGACTGGCGCAGGAACCTTCCCCGTGACGATGAGCTGGACCCTCGCGCCGTCGAGCGAGTTCGCCCTCGCCGCCATCCCGATCCATGCGGCGGCCCCCACGCGGGCAGGGGATCTCGTGGCCCTGGTGCGGGGCTCGGCGAATGGCCCGGTGGTCTCGGTCCGCTCCGGCGCCGGGTCGGATCTGGTCGGCTTCCGCGTCTGGCGCGAGGTCTCCGGGCGACGCGAGCTGTTGACCCCTGGCCTCGTGGCCGGTCCGGCCCTGACCAGCCGGTCGATGCTCCTGGCCGGGAACGAGGTCGGGTGGCAGGACCGCAACGCGCGGACCGGGGCCACCTACCTCATCGAGTCACTCCACCTCGACGGAAGTGCCCGCTGGACCTCCGCGACTCCGACCGGAGGTCCCGCGCCGGCGGTCTCCGCCAGCGCGATCGCCGAGGCTCCCGCGATCCTGGACGGTCGGCCCTCCGTGACGACGACGGTCGCAGCCTTGCAGCTGGTGGCGTCCGTCGGGACCGACCGCGCGATGCAGTGGCAGCTCGCCGACAGCGACGCGGTCAAGCTGGTGGTCTCTCGGACAGGGGTCATGCGCGTCGCCGCGGAGGCGCTGTTCGCCGCGGGTGTCCCGGTGGGTGCACCGATCGCCTCGCTGCAGCTCTTCCGCGCCGGGCGTGCCGTTCCCCGGACCGTCCAGGCCGCCAATGGCACGTCGCTCCAGCCCGGGGACTCGGTCGAGTTCTTCGGGTACGGCATGGACACCCGGTACTCGGGTTCTGCCGTGTACTGGCTGGTGGCGGGGAAGGGGACGGGCCGCGAGCTCACTGCTGCCTCCGCGTCGGCGCAGGCGACGGGTCCAGCGACCTACGCCGCCTCGGCGGAGATCCGCGAGCGGTTGACCTGGTTCGGCGCGGCCCGGAACGGGGATGCCGAGAAGTTCTTCGGCCCGGCGGTCTACAGCCAGGCCCATCAGCGGACCCTCGCAGTCGACGCGCTCGATGTCTCGGCTTCCGGTGCACGCCTCGAGGTCGGGCTGGTCGGCGTGACGGAGGCGCCGCACTCGGTCCTGCTCACGGTCAACGGCCTGGCCGTCGGATCCGTGGACTTCAACGGCGCCGTTCCAACGAGCGCGAGCATCGCCCTTCCGCCGGGGCTCCTCGTCCCTGGAGACAACGTCGTTGGGCTCGTCGCGCCGGCGGCCGGTGACGTGTCGCTCGAGCAGTACGTTCGCCTGGTCTACCCCCGGCTCACTGCACGAGGGACCGGAGCGCTCGACTTCACCCTGCCCGCGGGCTCCTCGGCCCGGCTCGATGGATTCGATCCCGCCAGGACCCGCGTGCTCGACGTGACCGATCCCGATGCGCCGCTCCGCGTCGGGGTCCAGGACGTCTCGGGGGCGGCCGCGGTGCTCGCGACCGGAAGCGGCACCCGGCACCTGCTCGCCTATCTGCCCGAGGATGCGGCCGCCCCGGCGTCCATCTCCCGCAATCGTCCGAGCCACTGGCACGACGGTCCCGGCGCCGACCTGGTCGTGCTGGGTCCGTCGGAGCTGTTCGATGCCGTGCGCCCGCTCGTCGAACGCCGCCAGAGCGAAGGACTCACCGTCGCGCTCGTGGACATCGAGGACGTCCAGGACGAGTTCGCCTCGGGCGAGAAGAGCGTCGATGCGGTCCGGGCCTTCCTGTCCCGCGCTCTGAGCGTCTGGGGAACGAAGCCTCGGTACCTGCTCCTCCTCGGAAGCGCGAGCTACGACCCTCGCAACTACCTCGGGTTCGCGGGGGACCTGGTGCCCAGCGCCACGGTCCAGACCTCGGTGCTCGAGGCGGCGTCGGACAGCTGGTTCGTCGGAGCCCCCGAGGCCCAGGCGGTCTCGGTGGGTCGCCTTCCGGTGCGAAGCGTCGCCGACGCGCAGGCGGTGGTGGCGAAGATCCTCGCGCGGCAGGAAGCGACCGTCCGGTCGCCGTGGCTGCTGGTCTCGGACGCGCGCGGGACGAGCGACTTTCCGGAAATGACCGACGACTTGCGGGCCATGCTTCCCGACGCGCCGGCGACCCTCGTGACCCGGCAGCTCGATCAGCACCAGCAGGGAGCCCTGGACGCGGTCGCTCATCAGCAAGTCCTGGACGCGGTGCGCGCGGGTCCCGCCTTCGTCAACTACACCGGGCACGGCACGGAGGGTTTCTGGAGCGGAGACCTCCACACCGTGGACGACGTGAACGCGTTCGCCGGTGGCCCGACCGCGCTCTGGGCTCACATGACGTGTCTCGCCGCCTTCTTCCAGGATCCAGCGCGGCAGAGCCTCGCCGTGGCAACCCTGCTCGAGCCGACCGGAGGGGCATGGGGAGCGTGGGGAAGCACCGCGATCACGTACCCTGCTTCCCACGGCGCGCTGAACCGGACACTGGTGAAGTCGCTGTTCGTCGAGGGCAGGACGCTGGGCGAGGCGACGCGCGACGCGCTGGCCGTGGCCGCCGATCCCGAGGTGCAGTCCACCTTCGTCCTCCTCGGTGACCCGAGCGCTCGCGCGGTGGCGACGCAGGCGCTGACCACGTCGACCCCGAAGTCCTCGGGAGCGCTCGGGTGCAGCACCGCGGCCACCGGCCCGGGGGCGCTCGCGGCGCTGCTCGCGCTCGCCGGGTGGCTCGCTGGCACCAGACGCCGCCGCGTGCGCTGAAGCGGGGGCTGCAAAGCTGCAGTCGGGGCGCTTGCGCACGCTCCGCCGTCGAGGTGCTGGCGTACCCACCTCCCACGCGTCGACCCGGTGCCGGCGTCGCTTGCGTGCGCACCGGCCCGCACAAGCCGAAAAGCAGGAGAAGGTCGGAAGCTCGACCGCTCGGCGCCCCGTGCAAAGATGCTCTCAGGTTCGGCGTCGCTCGCGCCACGCCGTGCGTCGAAGGTGTTCGCGAGCTCCCCCGGGCCTGGAGGAGTCCGAACACGTGAAGCGCTGGTGGGAGACCTGTCTGCTCGGAGCGTTGCTGCTCGCGCTGCCGGCCCGTGCCGTGACGAACACCTGGACGGGCAACAACAACGCCGAGTGGAACGCCAACGGGAACTGGTCGCAGGGGCACATCCCGCTCGCCACCGAGGACGTCGTCTTCAACAACCCGCAGAACATCACTCTCGCCGCGGGCGGGAACGCGGTGGCCGCGACGCTCACCATCACCAACGCCGCAAACCGCACCCCGACGCTGACCGCCAGCGGAGGGCGCACGCTCACGGTCGGGGGGCTCATCTCGGTCACCAACGCCAACACGGTGACGCTCAACGTTCCCTTGAGCACGACGGCCGGTAACTTGACCAAGAGCGGGGCGGGCACGCTCGTCTTCGGATCCACCGTCGACGTGAACGGGACACTCGGCGTCTCCGCCGGCACGGTGACCGCGCAGAGCGCCCTGAGCGTCGACGCGATCAATCTGACCGGCGGTACCCTCACCGCGCAGGCGGCACTCACCTCGAGCGGCACGGTCACCGCGAATGCCGGAACGCTCAACGCGCAGAGCACTCTGTCCGCCGGGGGCATCAGCGTGGGCGGCGCGGCCGTGACCTCCACGGGCGCCATCACGGTGACCGGTGGAACGGTGGCGGTCAGCGCGGGGAGCCTCACCGCACAGAGCACCCTGGGCGCGGGCACCGTCACCCTGACGGGAGGAACGCTCACCGCGCAGGGGAACGTCACCGCGACCGGAGCGGTCACGGTGAGCACCGGTGGAACGCTGGTGTTCCAGACGACCGCCAACCTCACGGCCGCCAGCTTCAGCCTCGACTCGGCGTCGACGCTGAGCCTGAACTTCTCGACGACGACGACGGTCACCCACCTCACCGTCTCGGGGAACGCGACGCTGGCAGGGACGCTGAGCCTCACCGGCTCCGTGCCCAGCATCGCCAGCAGCCCCTACCATCTCCTCACCTCGACCGGCGGCACCATCGACTTCACCGGGCTCACCCTCGGCGCCGTCCCCTCGGGCCCCAGTTTCGGCTTCCGGGTCCTCGGTACGGATCTGGTGCTCGACGTCAGGACCAACCCGATCCAGATCGACACCGTCACCTCCGCCACCGGGACCTGCGGGGCGGGCACCGTGACCTGGCAGCACACCGTCGGCGCGACCACGAACGACCGGCTCCTGATCGTCGGCGTCTCCACCGGGAGCAACACGGTGAGCGCGCTCCCGACGAGCGTCACCTTCGGCTCGCAGACCGTGACCGCCCGGGGCGGAGACAACGCGGGAACGACGCAGGTCCAGATCTACACGCTGCTCGCGCCTGCCCGGGGCACGCACACCATCACGCTGACCTTCCCTGCAGCCACCAGCTGCTTCGTGGTCGCCGGCGCGGTCTCGTACACCGGCGTGAACCAGACCACGCCCATCGGCACGGTCGTCAGCGACACGGAGACCGGCAACACCCCGCTGCTCGCGACCGTCACCGTCACGAACCTGCAAGTCGGCGACAAGGTGTTCGGCGTCCTCTCCTCCAACACCGCGACCTCGGCGACCCCCGTCCAGTCCGGCGTGACCGCCCGCTGGTCGGCGCTCAACGGAACCGAGTACGGGACCGCCGAGACGCTCCCCTACACCGGAGCGGCCGGCGGCTCGGCGACGCTCTCCTACAACATGGGACCGCCGACCTCGCAGTTCTGGTCGATGTCCGTGCTGCCGATCCACGCGGCGAACCCCAGCACCGCGGCGCCGAACGCTCCCGAGGTCCGCTGGTCGAGCGGGAGCGCGGTGATTTCCTGGCATCTTGGCCCGGCCTCCGACGTGGTCGGCTTCCGCGTCTGGCGGGACGCCGGCGGGAAACGCGAGCTGCTCACGCCGGGGCTCGTCGCCGGTCCGGTGCTGACCAGCCGCGCCAGCCTGATGGCGGGCAGCGAGCCAGGCTGGGTCGACTCGCGTCCGGTGCCCGGCGCGACCTACCTCCTCGAGTCACTCCACAAGGACGGAAGCACCCGGTGGACGCCGGCCACTCCGGCGTCGGGGAAGCCGCCCGTCCTCTCCGCCCAGCTCGTCGGCGCTGCGCCTGCCGCGGTCATTCCGGAGTCGGGCAATCTCCGGGTCGAGGCGGCGGACGCTGCTCCCGTGCCCGTCCGCCGCGGCTCCCGCGAGCTCCAGTGGCAGCTCGCCTCGGGCCCGGCGGTGAAGATGACCGTCGCCCGGGCAGGAGTCGTCCGTGTCCCGGCCGAGTCGCTCTTCGCCGCGGGGCTGCCGGTCGGAGCTCCCGCCGCGGCCATCCAGGTGTACCGCGAGGCGCGCCCCGTAGCGCGCACCGTGCTCGCGGCGGACGGTCGCACCCTCCAGCGCGGTGACGCCGTGGAGTTCTACGGGTACGGGATGGACACCCGGTACTCGGGTTCCGCGGTCTACTGGCTCACCGCCGGAAACGCCCCGGGGAGGGAGATCCGGGTCGTCGCCGGCGCGGCGCAGGACACCGCCTCGGCCACGTTCCTCGCCGCCTCGGAGATCCGCGAGCGCCTGACCTGGTTCGGCGCCGCACGCAACGGCGACGCGGAGAAGTTCTTCGGACCGGCCATCTACAGCAAGGCCCACCTGCGGACCTTCACGCTGGATGCGCTCGACCTCGGGGCCTCGGGCGCGCGGCTCGAGCTCTCGGTGCAGGGCGTGACCCAGATCCACCACGCGGTGAACGTCATCCTCAACGGCCTGCCGCTGGGGACCCTCTCCTTCGATGGCGCGGTGCCGGCGAGCATCAGCCTCGCGGTTCCTCCCGGGAGCCTCGTGCCGGGTGACAACGTCGTCCAGCTGGTCGCGCCCGCTCCGGCCGACGTCTCGCTCGAGCAGTCGGTCCGCCTGGTGTACCCGCGGCAGACGACCCGTGGCTCGGGAGCGCTGGACTTCAGCCTGCAGGGCGGGACGGCCACCCGGCTCCAGGGCTTCGACGCCGGGCTCACCCACGTGCTGGACGTGACCGATCCGGACGCGCCGATCCGCCTCACGACCTGGGACCTGTCGGGCGCGGCCGCCGTCCTCGCGCCGGGCTCGGGCCCCCGGCACCTGGTCGCCTATCTCGCCGTGGACGCGAGCCTCCCGGCCTCGGTGCTCCCGAACCGGCCGAGCGCCTGGAACGCGGGCGACGGCGCGGAGCTGGTCATCCTCGGTCCGTCCGCCCTCTTCGACGCGGTGAAGCCGCTGGTCGAGCGCCGCCACTCGGAAGGCCTGAGCGTCACGCTGGTCGACATCGAGGACGTCCAGGATGAGTTCGCCTCGGGCGAGAAGAGCGTCGAGGCGGTGCGCAGCTTCCTCCAGTGGGCGGTGCAGCACTGGGCGATCCCGCCGCGCTACGTCCTGCTCCTCGGCTCGGCGACCTACGATCCGCGCAACTACCTCGGCTGGGCCGGAGACCTCGTTCCGAGCGCCGCGGTCCAGACGGATTCGCTCGAGGCGGTGTCCGACAGCTGGTTCCTCGCCTTCCCTGGATCCGAGTCGGTGTCCATCGGCCGGTTCCCGGTGCGGAGCGTGCCCGAGACCCAGGCGGTCGTGGCGAAGATCCTCGACCGGCGCGAGGCGACCGACCACTCTCCGCTGCTGCTCGCCTCGGATGCGCTGGGAACGAGCGACTTCCCGGAGATGACCGCCGACCTCCGGGGCGATCTGCCCGATGCGCCGGCGACGGTCATCGTCCGCGGCTCGGAACCCGACGACGTGCTCCACCAGCGCTTCCTCGACGCGGCCGTGAGCGGGCCGGCCCTGGTGAACTACACCGGCCACGCCGCCGAGCTGTACTGGGACGGGAACCTCCACACCGTCGGCGACGTCGACGCGCTCTCCCGGGGCGGAACGAGCCTCTGGGTGCACATGACCTGCCTCACCGCCTTCTTCCAGGATCCGCTGCGCCAGAGCCTGGCAGTCGCCACGCTGCTCAGCCCGGGCGGCGGCGCCTGGGGCACCTGGGGAAGCACCTCGATGACTTACCCCACCGAGCATCCGGCGCTGAACCGCGCGCTGGTGAAGGCGCTCCTCGTGGAGGGGAAGACTCTGGGCGAGGCCACCCGCGAGGCGATGGCCGGGCTCAGCGATCCGGATCTGGCAAACACCTTCGTCCTCCTTGGCGACCCGAGCGCGCGCGCAGTGGCCCGGAGCTCCGCCGCGCTCAGCGCCGCCCCGAAGAGCGGGGCGCTGGGCTGCACGAGCGCTCCGGGGGCGTCGAGCGGCGTCACGGTGCTGCTGGCCGTCGGAGCCTGGTTCGCCGCCGGTCGCCGCCGCGCCCAGGCCCGGGTCCGCACCGCCTCACGGCGCTGAGCGTACCGGCGCGCACAGGCGGAGCCACGTGACGAGGTCGGAAGCTCGACCGCACCGCCACCGGCTGCGAAGATGTCGGCTGGTTTTCGGCGTTGCTCGCGCACACGCCGTGCATCGACCGTTCGCGAGCTCCCGATCCGGAGGAGTCCGAACGCGTGCGGTGCTGGTGGAAGGTCTGTCTGCTCGGGGCATGGTGGCTCGCGCTGCCGGTCCGCGCCGCGACCAACATCTGGCAGGGCGGGAACAACGACCAGTGGAACGCGAACGGGAGCTGGTCGCTCAACCGCCCGCCGATCGTCACTGACGACGTCATTCTCGACAACCCGCGGAACATCCGGCTGACCACCGGGCCGAACGCCGTCGCCGGCACGCTCACCATCAGGAACGTCACCCGGAACTTCAGGCTCAACGGGAACGGCGGCCGCACCCTGACCGTCTCCGGTACGGTCAGCGTCGACAACGCGAACAACGCCGCACTCGCGCTTCCATTCGCCACCGCCACCGGGGGGACGACGGCGCCGGATCTGACCAAGAGTGGCGCCGGCACGCTGACCCTGGCCGACGTGACGACCATCGCCGGCAAGCTGACTCTCTCCGCGGGAATCCTCAACGCCCAGAGCCCTCTCGCCGCCGGGACGGTCGGGATCGGGGGCGGGACGCTGACTGCTCAGGGCAACGTCACGGCGACCGGGGCGGTGACCGTCAGCGGAGGCGGGACGCTCGCCTTCCAGAACGCGGCCAACCTCTCCGCGGCGAGCTTCAGTCTCGACGCCGCCTCCACGCTCACCCTGAACTTCTCGAGCACCACGGTGGTCACGCACCTCACGGTGTCCGGCAACGCGACCATCGGCGGGACGCTGAGCCTCACCGGATCGACGCCGAGCCTCGTGAACAGCCCGTACCACCTCGTCACCTCGACGGGCGGCGCCATCAACTTCGCAGGACTGACGCTGGGAACGGTTCCCACCGGGCTCACCTTCGGATTCCGGATCCTCGGGAACGACCTGGTGATGGACGTCAGGCAGAACCCGATCGTCGTCGATGCGGTGACCTCGGCCACGGGGACCTGCGGCGCAGGGACCGTCTCCTGGCAGCACACCGTCGGAGCCACCACCAACGACCGGCTGCTCGTCGTCGGGGTCTCCACGGGAAGCAGCACGGCCAGCGCTCTGCCGACGTCCGTCACCTTCGACTCCCAGACGGTGATCGCGCGCGGCGGCGACAACGTCGGGACGACGCAGGTTCAGATCTACACGCTGACCGCGCCCGCCCGAGGCACGCACACCATCACCCTGACCTTCCCGGGGGGCAGCAGCTGCTTCGTGGTGGCCGGCGCGGTCTCGTACACCGGGGTGAGCCAGAGCGCCCCCATCGGAGCCGTCACCGGCGCCACCGAGGTCGGCAACACCCCGCTGCTCGCGACCGTCACCCTTCCGAATCTGCAATTGCACGACAAGGTGTTCGGGGTGCTCTCCTCGAACGGCGCAACCTCGGCGACTCCGATCCAGACCAGCGTGACGGCCCGCTGGTCGGCGCTCAACGGCACCGAGCTCGGGACCGCGGAGACGCTGCCGTACACCGGGTTCGCAGGCGGCTCGACGACGCTCTCGTACAACATGGGCCCGCCGACCTCGCAGTTCTGGTCCCTGGCCGCCCTCCCGATTCACGCGGCGAACCCCAATTCCGCAGCTCCGGAAGCTCCGGCGCTCCGCTGGTCGGCGGGCCACGCCGTGGTGTCCTGGAGGCTCGGCCCGACCTCGGACGTCGTCGGCTTCCGGGTGTGGAGGGAGGCTGGCGGCCGCCGCGAGCTCCTGACCCCCGGGCTCGTCGCCGGCCCGGTCCTGAGCAGCCGCGCAACGCCGATGGCCGGGAGCGAGCCCGGCTGGGTGGACCGCCGGCCGGTGTCCGGCGCGCGCTATCTCATCGAGTCGCTGCACGCGGACGGAAGCACCCGGTGGGCGCCGGTGACTCCAGCGTCGGGGAAGCCGCCGGTCGTGACCGCCGAGCTCCTCGGGTCCTCTCCTCCTACGCTCCTCGCGGACCAGGGGACGCTCCGGGTCGAGCCCGCCGATGCCCCACCGGTTGCAGCACTGCCCGGTTCGCGCGCGTTCCAGTGGCAGCTGGCCTCGGGCACGGCGGTGAAGATCACCGTTGCCCGGGCCGGCGTCGTCCGGGTCCCCGCCGAGTCGCTGTTCGCCGCCGGCCTCCCGGTCGGAATCCCGGCCTCGTCCATCCAGCTGTTTCGCGAGGCGCGCCCGATCGCGCGGACGGTGCTCTCTGCGGACGGCCGCACCCTCCAGCGAGGCGACGCCGTCGAGTTCTTCGGATACGGGATGAACACCCGGTACTCCGGAAGCGCCGTCTACTGGCTCACGTCGGGCGACGGAGTGGGGAAGGAGATCCGCGCGGCGGCCGGCATCGTCCAGGACGCGGGAAGCGCCTCCTTCCTCGCCGCCGCCGAGCTTCGCGATCGCCTGACCTGGTTCGGAGCGGCCCGCAACGGCGACGCGGAGAAGTTCTTCGGCCCGGCGATCTACGGCCAGGCGCGGCAGCGGACCTTCTCCCTCGACGCGGTCGACCTCGCCGGTGCCGGGGCGCGACTCGAGCTCTCGGTGCAGGGAGTGACCGAGGTCCCCCATGCGGTGAACGTCACCCTCAACGGGCTGCCGCTCGGGACCCTGTCCTTCCAGGGAGCCGTCCCGGCGACCATCAGCTTTCCGCTTCCCCCCGGGGCCCTCGTGCTCGGCGACAACGTCGTCGGCCTGGTGGCGCCCGCCCCGGGAGACGTCTCCCTCGAGCAGTCGGTCCGTCTGGTCTACCCGCGGGCGACGGTCCGTGGCTCCGGCGCGCTCGACTTCACCCTCGAGGGAGGGACTGCGACGCGGCTCGACGGCTTCGACCCGGCGCGGACCCGCGTGCTCGATGTGACCGATCCGGACGCCCCGGTGCGCCTCGCCACCTGGGACGCATCGGGAGCGGCGGCGGTCGGGGCGGTGGGCAGCGGGACCCGACACCTCGTCGCCTACCTCGAGACGGACACCTCGGCGCCGGGCTCGGTCCTTCCCAATCGGCCGAGCGCGTGGAACGCGGCCGACGGCGCAGAGCTGGTCATCCTCGGACCGTCCGTGCTCTTCGACGCGGTGAAGCCGCTGGTGGACCGCCGCAGGGCGGAAGGTCTCAGCGTGGCGCTGGTGGACATCGAGGACGTCCAGGACGAGTTCGCCTCGGGCGAGAAGAGCGTCGATGCCGTGCGCGGCCTTCTCCAGTGGGCCGTGCAGCACTGGGCGATGCCGCCGCGTTACGTCCTGCTCGTCGGCTCGGCGAGCTACGACCCGCGCAACTACCTCGGGCTGGCCGGAGACCTCGTGCCCGCCGCGGTGGTCCAGACCGATTCGCTCGAGGCGGTGTCCGACAGCTGGTTCCTCGGGTTCCCCGGGTCCGGGTCGGTGTCCATCGGCCGCTTCCCGGTGCGCAGCGTGGCGGAGACGCAGGCAGTCGTGGCGAAGGTCCTCGATCGGCGCGAGGCGACCGACCGCTCTCCGCTGCTGCTCGCCTCGGATGCGCTGGGAACGAGCGACTTCCCGGAGATGACCACAGACCTCCGGGGCGATCTGCCCGATGCGCCGGCGACGGTCATCGTCCGCGGCTCGGAACCCGACGACGTGCTCCACCAGCGCTTCCTCGACGCGGCCGTGAGCGGGCCGGCCCTCGTGAACTACACCG
>Ga0081540_1001402_pt1 | contig 20842 bp, 20 predicted proteins | sample TabmetS2T1R1_FD_71024 | JGI IMG/M metagenome (GOLD analysis project Ga0081540, IMG submission 71024) | Tabebuia heterophylla rhizosphere microbial communities from the University of Puerto Rico - S2T1R1 | ecosystem: Host-associated > Plants > Roots > Rhizosphere ... | reverse complement strand
CGGCTGGGGCGGCAGCGGCGGTTACGGCCCGTCGCGCTTCGACAATGTCGAATCCTTCGGCTCCAGCTACTCGACGCCGGGCTGGCAACGCGCGCAGGCCAATCGCAACCGCGGCCAAGGTGGTCGCGGACAGGCCCGCGGCGGTTTCGAAGAAAGCCAGTCGTCATTTTCAGGTTCGCGCAGCGATGCCTCAGGCTCGCGCGGCGATGCCTTCTCAGGCGGCGGATTCTCGCGCAACAAGCGCGGCCCGATGGTGATCGAAGGCGAACTGGTCGCCAAATCCACCGGCACGGTTTCGGAATTCTTGCTCGACGACCGCGTGTTTCACCAGAAATTCGGCTACGGCCATGTGGTGAAGATCGACGGCAACAAGCTGACGATCGCGTTCGAGAAGGCCGGCGAGAAGAAGGTGGTCGATAGTTTCGTCGAGCGGGTTTAGGAGTTCGACGGCAAGTTTGTCGACATCGCTACTCACTTAACGCGGGCTAGCCACCGGTAATCTCCCGTCATATTGTTCGACGGGGGACGCATTTCGATGTTGACGAACAGCCGCGAGATTATTCGACGCTTGGAGCGCGAAGGATGGACCCTTGTCCGTGTAACCGGCTCTCACCACGTTTTCAAAAGCGCCGTCTCGGGCGAAACCCTTGTCGTTCCGTACCCTAAGAAAGACTTGGGAAAGGCCTTTATAAGGGCGCGGGGTGGAAACCCGACTGAGATTAACCATGGTCCATTACATCGCCCTCATTGAAGATGCAGGACCGGACCACGCTGTTGGCGTCTGGTTTCCGGACCTGCCCGGCTGCACTTCCGGAGGAGATGACATCGATCAGGCGCTGCGCAACGCGCCGGAAGCTCTGGAACTTTATGCAGAAAGCGTCGAAGAAGACGGTAAGCTACTGCCACGTCCGCGAACGCTAACTGAACTAAAATCCGATCCCGCAATCGCAGATGATCTCAAGACCTATATGGTCGCCCTGATCGAATTGCCCGCGCGCGCTCACGCCGCGGAATAGGCGCTTTTCTCGGTCCGACTCATTGCGGAACCCGGCTCGCGTTCCTATCTCCCGGTTCCCACCCATCCCCCGCCTCGACCCGGCCGAAGCGCCGCCTCGACGCGCCACATTCTGTTTCAGACTGCCATGCTCGCGATGCCGCCCATCATATCGGTCTCAAATCTCTCAAAAACCTACGGCTCCGGCTTCAAGGCGCTGAACAGCATCAATCTGGACATCAGGACCGGCGAGATCTTCGCGCTGCTGGGCCCGAACGGCGCCGGCAAGACCACGCTGATCAGCATCATCTGCGGCATCGCCAATCTGAGCGAGGGCCGCGTCATTGTCGGCGGCCACGACATCAATAAGGATTATCGCGCCGCGCGGTCGCTGATCGGGCTGGTGCCGCAGGAACTCCACACCGATTCCTTTGAAACCGTTTGGGCGACCGTCAGCTTCAGCCGCGGCCTGTTCGGCAAGCCGAAGAACCCGGCCCATATCGAAAAAGTGCTGAAAGACCTGTCGCTGTGGGACAAGAAGGATTCCAAGATCATCACGCTGTCCGGCGGCATGAAGCGCCGCGTGATGATCGCGAAGGCGCTGTCGCACGAGCCGCAGATCCTGTTCCTCGACGAGCCGACCGCCGGCGTCGACGTCGAGTTGCGCAAGGGCATGTGGGAAGTGGTGCGCGGCCTGCAGGCCTCCGGCGTCACCATCATCCTGACCACGCACTACATCCAGGAAGCCGAGGAGATGGCCGACCGGATCGGCGTCATCAACAAAGGCGAGATCATCCTGATCGAGGACAAGGCTGGACTGATGCAGAAGCTCGGCAAGAAGCAGTTGAAGCTGCATCTGCAGGGCAAGGTCGATGCGATCCCCGAGTCGCTCGCCGCCTACCAGCTCGAACTGTCTGATGACGGCCACGCCGTGACCTACGACTACGACACCAAGGGCGAGCGCACCGGGATCACCAGCCTGCTCGGCGACCTCCGCACCGCCGGCATCCGCATCTCGGACCTCGACACCACGCAATCATCGCTTGAAGACATCTTCGTCAGCCTGGTGAGGAAGCCATGAATTTCCGGGCAATCCGCGCCATCTACCTGTTCGAAATGGCGCGCACCTGGCGCACGCTGCTGCAGAGCATCGTCTCGCCGGTGGTTTCCACCTCGCTCTACTTCGTGGTGTTCGGCGCCGCGATCGGCTCGCGCATCACCGAGGTCGAGGGCGTCAGTTACGGCACCTTCATCGTGCCGGGGCTGGTGATGCTGTCGGTGTTGACTCAGAGCATCGCCAACGCCTCGTTCGGCATCTACTTCCCGAAATTCGTCGGCACGATCTATGAAATATTGTCGGCGCCGGTCTCCTATCTCGAGATCGTGATCGGCTATGTCGGCGCAGCCGCGACCAAATCGGTCATCCTCGGCCTGATCATCCTGGCCACCGCCGCGCTGTTCGTGCCGCTCCACATTCTGCATCCCCTGTGGATGTTGACCTTCCTGGTGCTCACAGCAGTCACCTTCAGCCTGTTCGGCTTCATCATCGGCATCTGGGCTGACGGCTTCGAGAAGCTGCAGATGATCCCGATGCTGGTGGTGACGCCGCTGACCTTCCTCGGCGGCAGCTTCTACTCGGTGAACATGCTGCCGTCGGGCTGGCGCACCATCACCCTGCTCAATCCGGTGGTATATTTGATCTCGGGCTTCCGCTGGAGCTTTTACGAGATCGCCGACGTCAGCGTGGCGCTGAGTCTGTCCATGACCATCGGCTTCCTCGCCATTTGCATGGCGCTGGTGTGGTGGATATTCAGAACCGGATACCGTTTGAAGAATTGACCGGGAAGCGTCATTCCGGGGCGTGCGAAGCACGAACTACGGTGCGCAATTGCGCACCTGAGAATCTCGAGATTCCGGGTTCGGCTCTGTGAGCCGCCCCGGAATGACGACCCCGCTCTCCTCGCGAAAATGTCACCACCGCTGGCCGGCTACGCCGCCTCGACGCCTTGTTTGCGCCGTTGGGCGCGTTAACGATTGCGTCCGCGGGCAACTGGAACCAGTGCCGCTTTCCGGGCATAGTAAGCCCTGGGGGACGGGAGCCGGCAGTTAGTACAGGGCCAGGAGGCCAAAGGTAAAATGCGTTCCTTCCTCGTTGCTGTTACCGCGTTCACGCTGCTTGCCTCCGCCGCCGCGCAGGCCAAAGTCGCCATCACCGTCGACAAGGACAACCAGCAGATGACCGTCGCCGTCGACGGCGTCGTGCGTTACCACTGGCCGGTGTCATCGGGCATTCCCTCCTATGAGACGCCGAACGGCAGCTTCCGCACCTTCCGCATGGAGGAAGACCACTATTCGAAGGAATTCGACGACGCGCCGATGCCGCACTCGATCTTCTTCACCAAGATCGGCCACGCCATCCACGGCACCGACTCCGTCAACCGTCTCGGCTCCCCCGCTTCGCATGGCTGTGTGCGGTTGTCGCGCGCCAACGCGGCGACGCTGTATGCGCTGGTTCAGCAGCAAGGCGTGCTCAACACCACGGTGACGCTGACCGGCTCCTCGCAGGTGGCGCTGGCGCGCAATCCGCGTCGCGGCAACACCGCCGTCGCGCGCAACGCCCCGCAGCAGTATGAACAGCAATACGGCTCCGCCGGCGATCCCGTCGTGCTCACGCCGCAGCAGCGCATCGCGCCGCAGGCGCGGGCCGACGACGGCTACATCTATCCGGCCGATGGTTCTTCCAACGAAGCCCGGTATCCCGCGCCCCGGCGCGTCTATGACACCCAGGCCTATCAGCAGCCACAGCCGCAGCAGCAATATTACGGCAATCGCGTACCGCCGCCGCCCGGCTATTACAATCCGCAGCAGCAGCCGTCCTATCAGCCGCGCGGGTTCTTCGGATCTCAGAACTGATCCGGCGGACAGAACTCCCGATCAAGCCGGGTCGCGCCATCACGGCCCGGCGAACCATCCCTCATATTCGACAGCAGAATCGGCAGTAAAGCCGTTGTTGCTGCTTGCTCTTCCGCCATCCCGACAGCGCGATGGAACGTGATTGCATGTGAACGCTGCTGTCATCCAACTGTTAAAGATGCCGCGGATTATCCCGGGCGCGCGGCGATTTGGCGGGCTTTTCCCTCCCCAAGGCGCATTGGAAGCACCAGAAAATTTCCAGGCGATACGGATATCCCGGAGGCTGAGATGAAGCGTGGCATAGCCGTTCTCGCGTTCTGCGCGCTGACGATTGTCCTGTATTTCACCGCCAGCAAATGGGCGATCCATCACCTGACGCTGACGTCTGACGACATCCTGCGCGACGGCCGCAAGGTTCCGTTCGAGGTCGCCGTCCGCCGCGACAAGGAAATGCAGGCGATGGCGGAGATGATCGATCTGCCGGTCGCGATCCTCAGCCATGGCAACACGGTCAAGAACACCGAATATTCCTTCCTGACGAACCTGTTCGCCTCGCGCGGCTACCTCGTCGTCAGCATCCAGCACGATCTCGATACCGACGCGCCGATGGTCACCCAGCAGGGCGAGGAATATGTCGGCCGCCGCATGCATTACAGCCGAGGCACCTTCAACATCCTGTTCGCCATTGAAGAGCTGAAAAAGCACTTCCCCAACGCCGATTATCGTCACCTGACCCTGATCGGGCATTCCAACGGCGGCGACATGTCGATGTTCTTCGCCAAGCAGCACCCTGACCTCGTCAAGAAAGTCGTGACGCTCGACAATCTGCGGGTGCCGTTCGTCACCGACGGCAAGTTCAAGATCCTGTCCTTCCGCTCCAAGGATCCGGTGTTCAAGGCCGATCCGGGCGTCGTGCCGAACGATGAGATCTGCGAAAAGGCCGGCATCAAGGTGGTCAAGACCGAATTCCAGCACAACGAGCTCAGCGATCGCGGCCCGGAACGCGTCAAATCCTCCATTCAGGCGGCGGTCGAAAAATTCCTCGACGAGGATGAGGGCGGCTCGAACGTGCCGCTGCTGACCGCGGCCGTGCCTGCGCCGCCTGCCCCTGGCGCGCGCAAGAACTGAGACAAGAACTGAGGGTAACCCCGCGATCTCAGCCGTCGGTCGCGCTTGCGAGCTGACGGTCGCTTTGGGCCATCAGCCGCGAGTGCTGCCAAGCGCCGTGAATAGCCATTCCCGCAGCCATGGCGACGACGAAGACGATGACGCCGGGCGACAGCGTCGCGAGACTTTCCAGAGCCGGGCCCGGGCAAAACCCGACGAGGCCCCACCCCACTCCGAACAGCGCCGCGCCCGCGACCAGCGGCGGATCGATTGCCGATTTGCCCGGCCGGAAAAACTGCCCGGCAAACCACGGCCGCGTGCTGCGATCAGCCAGCATGAAACCAGGGATCGAAACCGCGAGCGCCGCCGCCATCACCACCGCAAGGCTCGGGTCCCACGCACCGAAGATATCGAGAAAGTCCAGAACCTTCGTGGGCTGCACCATGCCGGAGATCAAAAGGCCCGCGCCGAAGATCAAGCCGCAAATCAGGGGAGCAATGATCCGCATGGTTCAGCCTCCCAGCATATGGCGCGTGAGCGCCACGGTAACGACCGCCGTCACCATGAAGACGATCGTCGCGGCGATCGAACGCGGCGACAGCCGCCCTATTCCGCAAATGCCGTGGCCGGAGGTGCAGCCGCCGCCGAGCCGCGTACCGAAACCGACCAGAAGCCCCGCCGCGACAATGACGGCCCAGCTGGCCGGCAGCCTGGGCGGCGTCATTCCGTGACCTACGAAGCCGGCGATGACCGGGGCCAGGATAAGCCCGGCGATGAAGGCGATGCGCCAGCCTTTGTCCTCGCCGCGCAAATTCAGCAGGCCGCTGAAGATGCCGCTGATGCCGGCGATCCGGCCGGTGGAAAGCATCAGCAGCACCGCGGAGAGACCGATCAGGATGCCGCCGATCGCGGCCGATACGGGGGTGAAATTGGCCATGACCATGTTCCATTCGTTGGGCGGCCCCGCCTGATCATAGGCGCGCCCTGCCCGGCCGCAACCCGGTCTATTCCTCGCCGTTCCGAAGCCGCCGCCACACCGCGCCGAGCACGTTGGAGTAATCGTCGGTCCAGACCCGCTCGTTATCCTCGGCTTCCGTCAACGCCCATTGATCCGAAGACGCGAGCTTGCCGACGTCGGCCTCTTCGCGGGCCGAGACCACGACCGAGGTCGAGAAGATGTATTCATTGTCGCGGTTGGAATCCTCGCTGTAGACCCAGCTCTTCATGTCGTTGGCGTCGGCGATGCCGACGACCACGCTGGACAGTTCGAGATGCCGGTTGGAGACGTGCATCACCACCGCCCCCTGCGGCGCCAGCTTGGACTTGTAGATTGCCATCGCCTCTTCGGTCGCCAGATGAATCGGAATCGCGTCCGACGAATAGGCGTCGACGATGATCAGGTCGTAGACGCCGTCGGGCTCGCGCGCGAAGGTCAGCCGCGCGTCGCCGATCACCGGCTCCAGCGTGGGTTCGCAGATGTGGATGTAGGTGAAATATTTCGGGTCGCGCGCGGTATCGACCATCGTCTGGTCGATCTCGAAGAACTTCCAGTCCTCGCCGGGTTCGGAGGCGCAGGCCAGCGTGCCGGAGCCGAGCCCGATGACGGCCACGCGCAGCGGCGCGCCCTTGCGTTCGCGGATCGCCGTGATCGCCTGACCGATGCCGCCGTCCTTGTGGTAATAGGTGATCGGCTCCGGCTGGCCGGTGACGGGCGTGCCGTCGTTGTTCTTGAACTTTTCGGCGCCGTGGATTGTGGTGCCGTGCATCAGCACATGATACTGACCGTTCGGCGTCACCACGATCTTGTGGACGCCGAAGAAGCTGCGCCCGGTTTCGACCCGTCCGTCGTCGGACGGATAGGCGCGCAGCAACACCAGCGCCACCGCCACGGTCGCAAAGATCTTCCAGCGGTTGGCGTTCAGGCCGAGCGCCAGCAGCGCGGCGAGCACGCCGACCGCGCCGATCATCCAGACGCGATAATCCTCGAGCCAGTTGAACACCTTTCCGCTCGTCGACCATGTGGGCACGAGCAGCGCCACCGCCAGCGCGGCCAGGAACGGCCAGTACCATGCGCTCCAGCGCGGCAGCCGTTCGTTGCCGGTCGGCCGGCACAGCGCCGCCAGCGCCAGCAGGATCGGATATTCCGCGACCCATGAGAAGGTGAATGGCGCGATCAGGCCGGCGAACAGGCCCCCGACCATGCCGCCGAACGACAGCGCGACATAGAAGCCGGTGAGATATTTCGCCGCCGGCCGCGTGCGCGCCAGTTCACCGTGGCAGGCCATGGCGATGACGAAGAAACAGAGCTGGTGCCCGCCGAGCGTCAGCAGCAGATTCTGCTCGCCGCCGACCGCGAGCAGCACCACCGTGCCGGCGATCGCCAGCGGCTGCGCCAGCAACATCCATTTGTGCGGCAGCAGCGGACGCGACTGGAACACCAGCACCCAGGTCAACAGATAGAGCGACAGCGGCAGCACCCACAACAACGGAGCGGCGGCGACGTCGGTGGAAATATGCGCGGTCACCGCGATCAGCAGACCCGACGGCACCGCCGCCAGGAAGATCCAGCGTGCGCGCAACGACCAGGACGGCGCCGGCGCGTCGGCATCATCGGGGGGCATGTTCAGCTCCGCCGCCTTTGCCGGCGATCGCAGCAACAGAACGCCGCAGCTTGCGATCAGCACGATCAGCAGGCCATAGCCGCCGGTCCAGATCAGGTTTTGCGTGCGCAGCGTGAACATCGGCTCCAGCAGCACCGGATAGGACAACAGCGCCAGGAAGCTGCCGATATTCGAGGACGCGTAGAGGAAATACGGATCGGGACCGTTGGGATGGCCGGTGCGGACGAACCAGGCCTGCAGCAGCGGATTGTTGGCGGCGAGCGCGAAGAACGGCAGCCCGATCGAGACCGCGAACAGGCCGAGCAGCCAGATTGCATAGCCCGAGGTCGGCGGATCGCCCCACCCGCTCGAGATCGCCAGCGGCAGCGTCAGCATCGCAACCGCGAGCAGCACCAGATGGATCACGACCGGGATGACGCGGTTGCGCGCCTGCATCAGGAAATGCGCATAGGCATAGCCGCCGAGCAGCAGCGACTGGAAGAACACCATCGCCACCGACCACACTGCGGGCGAGCCGCCGAGCCGCGGCAGCACCATCTTGGTGAACAGCGGTTGCACCGAGAACAGCAAAAGCGCGCTGACGAAGATCGCGGCGGTGTAGACAACCAGGACCAGCCGGTTCCGGGAAACGGAAATCGTGTCCATGGCGGACGGCTCAGGCAGATTCATGAAAGCTCCGGCTTGGACCCGGCGGGCGCCGGCGGCGGGAATTCCGGCAAGGGCCTGCCAGAGGCGCGGATAGGAGCACAAGGCAGCATGGCTAGCAAGAAACCGCAAAATGATGGACTTGACGAGGCGCCGTGACCTGCGTCACTGCACGTTTGCTTGAGCAGTCATTCCGGGGCGCGTCGAAGACGCGAACCCCAATGTGCTATTGCACATTGTGGAATCTCGAGATTCCGGGTCTGGTCCTTCCGGACCATCCCGGAATGACGAGCCCACGTTAGTGAAACTTTCTTGAAGCGGACATGAACGAAACCGACGTCATCATCATCGGCGCGGGCCATAACGGCCTCACCTGCGCGGCCTATCTGGCGATGGCCGGCCTGCGCGTGAAGGTTGTCGAGCGGCGCAAGGTGGTCGGCGGCGCGGCGGTGACCGAGGAATTCCATCCCGGCTTTCGCAATTCGGTGGCCGCCTACACGGTCAGCCTGCTCAACCCGCAAGTTGCGGCCGATTTGCGGCTGGCCGATCACGGCCTGCGCATCGTCGAACGCCGTGCGCAGAATTTCCTGCCCGCGCCCGATGGCCGCTACCTCCTGACCGGCGAGGGCCGCACGCAGGCCTCGGTGGAAAAACTCAGCCGGCACGACGCTGGCGCGATCGATGCTTTCTCGCGCGAGCTGGAGGCGATTGCCGACGTGCTGCGGCAGTTCGTGCTGCGCGCGCCGCCCAACATCGTCGAGGGATTTGGCGTCGGCGCCATCCACGAGGCCTTCAATGCGCTGGGCACCGCAGGCATCCTGCGAAAGCTGACGCTGGAGCAGCAGCGCAATTTGCTCGATCTGTTCACGCGCTCCGCCGGCGAGATGCTGGACGAACGCTTTGAAAACGACCTGGTGAAGGCGCTGTACGCTTTCGACGCCATCGTCGGCAATTACGCCAGCCCCTACGCCGCCGGCTCGGCCTATGTGATGCTGCACCATGCGTTCGGCGAGGTGAACGGCAAGAAAGGCGTGTGGGGCCACGCCATCGGCGGCATGGGCGCGATCACGCAAGCCATGGCGCGCGCCGCGCGCGGCCGTGGCGCCGAAATCGAAACCGACGCCGGCGTGCGCGAGGTGATCGTCGAAGGCGGCCGCGCCGCCGGCGTCATCCTCGACAATGGCGAAACCGTTCGCGCCAAATACGTCGCTTCAAACGTCAATCCGAAATTGCTGTATACGCGGCTGGTGCCATCGGGTGCGCTGGCAGGCGAATTTCTCGAACGCATCGCGCGCTGGCGCAACGGCTCCGGCACCTTCCGGATGAATGTCGCGTTAAGCGCCCTGCCCTCGTTCACGGCGCTGCCAGGTGCCGGCGATCATCTCACCTCCGGCATCATCATTGCGCCGAGCCTCGCACACATGGATCGCGCTTGGCAGGACGCGCGCAGCTATGGCTGGAGCCGCGAGCCGGTGATCGAAATGCTGATCCCGTCGACGCTGGACGATTCCCTTGCGCCTGAAGGCCAGCACGTCGCCAGCCTGTTCTGCCAGCACGTCGCGCCGGAATTGCCGGACGGAAAGTCGTGGGACGATCATCGCGACGAGGTTGCCGACCTCATGATCGCGACGGTGGACAAATACGCGCCGGGTTTTGCGAACAGTGTGATCGGCCGTCAGGCGCTGTCGCCGCTCGATCTGGAGCGGCAATTCGGCCTGCTCGGCGGCGACATCTTCCATGGCGCGCTGACGCTGAACCAATTGTTCTCGGCGCGGCCGATGCTGGGCTACGCCGATTATCGCGGGCCGCTGAAGGGCCTGTACCACTGCGGCTCGGGCGCGCACCCCGGCGGCGGGGTCACCGGCGCCCCCGGCCACAATGCTGCGCAGGTGATCCTGCGCGATCACCGCGCGCTGTTCCGATAGGCGCGCGAAGGCAAGGCGCAACGCCTGGGTCGGCGTCGCGCCCTTGCGAAATTACAAAAGTATCAAATCAAACGGCGCTTCAGGATTCGACCGAAAGCGAACGCGATTCCTGCATCGACATCGCCAGCGGCGACTGCATCGCGCTGCCAGACATATTGGCCGACGGATAGCTCGCATATGCGCTGAGCGCACACATCAAGGCGAGCACCACGGTGATCTGTTTCATCTTGATTCCCCCTGCTTTTGTCCGCTGGTTTCAGCGTGCGTCACTCGTAAGGGTGGCAAATTAATGCGCGGTTCCACCATGCCGTCTCGCCGGGCGGATCTGACGACGGGGTGAATCGCGGGTGTATCGGGGGCGGCGTTGGGGCGTATTTCTACCGAGTTTCGACCTTCGGCCTGCCGGTGCACAACCGATGGATAATCTGTGTAAAGCCGGTGGGTATGAGGTGGAAAAGCCTGTGGATGAGGTGTTGAAATCCGGCTGCACAGGCTGTGGAAAGCAGGTCTCCTGCTTCTGTGCATGACCGGTGCGAAACCCGCAAAATTGGCTGTGGATCGGCTGGGGAGATTGCGATTCTGATTAATGGCCGCTTAACAAAAAAAGAAGACCGGGCGCGTAGCACGCCCGGTCTCCGGAATACCCCCCGAATTGGGCGGTTATTTCAACGAAGTGCTGATGGTGTTGAAGTTGCTGGCCAGCTGGCCACCGACGCCGTTCACGGCGGTGATGATCGCGATCGCGATGCCCGCTGCAATCAGGCCATACTCGATGGCCGTGGCTCCCGATTCTTCCTTAAGGAAAGTCAAAATAAGAGACTTCATGGCTGGTTCCGACCTCGATTGTGTGTTCTCGGAACGAGGGTCCCCCTCAGTTCCTAGCGCAGGAACCTACGCACAAGAACCTAAAGTTCTCTAACGACCCGGCTACAACTTTTTGGAATAATGCGAATGAAATTTCGATCCAATTTGAATGACGTCACACCCGCCCGGGCGCGTCCCTTCGCGCCTGTTCCGGCCTGCCAATGACCTCCACCGCCACCCACCGCGCCAGCTTCGCCATCGGTGACGAACATGCCGCCAAAGCTGTCGTCGACGTCCTGACCGAAGTTTTCTTCGAAGGGGAGGCCGCGATCGCCGCGTTCGAGCGTCCGGACGGCCGCTGGGACGTCACGGTGCACTTTGCCGACCCGCCGGATCAGGAAACCCTGAGCGAACTCGTCACCAGGGCGGCCGGCGCTGATATCGCAAAGGGCATTATTTTCGACACCGTCGAGGCCAGGGACTGGGTCAAGGCCAGCCTCGAAGACCTCGTCCCCGTTCCGGCCGGCCGCTTTGTCGTGCACGGCCAGCATGACCGCGACCGCATCCCGCCGAATAAGCTCGGAATCGAGATCGAGGCGGCGCTGGCGTTCGGCACCGGCCACCATGGCACCACAAGGGGCTGCCTGCTGCTGCTCGACCATGTCCTGAAGTCCCGGCGCCCGCGGCGCGTGCTGGATCTCGGCACCGGCACCGGCGTCCTGGCGATCGCCGCGGCCCGGGCGCTGCATGAAAAGGTATTGGCGAGCGATATCGACCTGCCCTCCGTGCAGGTGGCGCGCGAGAATGCGCGGCTGAACGTGTCAGGGCATCTGGTGCAGGCGATCCGCGCCACCGGCTTCTCCGCGCCGCAATTCGCCGGCCGCGCGCCGTTCGATCTGGTGCTGGCGAATATTCTCGCCAATCCGTTGCGGCAACTGGCGGCCCCGATGGCGCGGCACCTCGCGCCGTCGGCGCTGGTCATCCTGTCGGGCCTGCTGACGCCCCAGGCTCCCGCGGTCATCGCCGCCTATCGCGCCCGCGGGCTGGTGCCTGTCAGGCATCTGCGCATCGAGGGCTGGAGCAGCCTCCTGCTGCGCAAGGTAAACTGAAGGTCTTATTTGGTCGGCCGCTGTGGATTACGTGCAATCACGCCCTTCTTCAATGACCGCTTGACGCGTGCTTCCGCGAACCGGTCGAGCATTTTGACGACAACACCGCGCTGTTTCTTGTTTGCGACCGGGGGAATCGGGCCAGGGTTTTCCGGCGGCGAAATCTTCTCAAACATAAAAGCAGGCATCGTGCATCCCCTCTTCGTTGAGTTGAAACACTCCTTAAGCCCCCCAACAATCTTTGACCGAACGGCTTGCCTGACAAACCGTTCCGTCCCGTCTAACGCGGACAGACATTTTCAAGCATGGATTATGCCAAATTGTGGCAATGCCCACCCTGCATTGCAGACCTCACCGTCCAACTCTAAAGTGACCTGGCAATGAAGTGACCCTGCGATGTTCGAAGCCCATTTCCAGACATTCGAAGAGCCCGAAGGCGGCGTGGCACTGGCCGCGCGGCTGTCTGCCTTCCGCGAGGAACTGGCGCGGCGGAAGCTGACCGGATTCGTGGTTCCCCGCGCCGATCAGCAGCAAAACGAATACGTTGCGCCCTCCGAAGAACGGCTGGCGTGGCTCACCGGCTTTACCGGCTCGGCCGGCATGGCGATCGTCCTGGCGCGCGAGGCCGCCGTTTTCGTCGATGGGCGCTACACGCTGCAGGCCGCCAAACAGGTCGACCGCAAGGCTTGGCACATCGAACCGCTCGTCGATCCGCCCCCGGAACATTGGCTGTCGCGGCATCTGTCGGCCGGTGACCGCCTAGGTTTTGACCCGTGGCTGCACACTTCTGCGGCAGCCGAGCGGCTTGCCGCCGCCTGTACCAAGGCCGGCGCGGAGCTGGTTGCGGTCCAGAGCAACCCCGTGGATACGGTATGGACCGAGCGGCCGGCCCCGCCGCTCGGGCCCGTCGCCATTCACGGCACGCAATTTTCCGGCGAGATCGAAGCCGAGAAGCTCAAGCGGATCCGGCTGGAGATCAACAAGCTCGGCGTCGATGCGCTGGTGCTGTCGGACAGCCACGCGGTGGCCTGGACCTTCAACATCCGCGGAGCCGACGTCTCGCATACGCCGCTGCCGCTTTCCTATGCACTGGTACCGAAGGACGGCCGGCCCACGGTGTTCATCGATCATCGCAAGCTCTCCAACCTGACGCGCGACCATCTCGAACAATCCGCCGACGTGAGCGAGCCCGACGCGCTGACGCCCACGCTGACGGAACTGGCACGAAGCGGCGCTTCGATCGCCCTCGACAACGCCACGGCGGCCGACGCGCTGAGCCGACTGATCGTGTCTTCCGGCGGTAAGCCGGTGCGCGGCAGCGATCCGGTGAGCCTGCTGAAGGCTGTAAAGAACAGCACCGAGATCGAGGGCACGCGAACGGCGCATCAGCGCGACGCCGTGGCGCTGACGCGCTTTCTGGCCTGGATCGATCGCGAGGCGCCCTCCGGCGCACTGACGGAGATCGACGCCGTCGAGGCGCTGGAAACGTTCCGCCGCCAGACCTGCGCATTGAAGGATGTCTCCTTTCCCACGATTGCCGGCACCGGTCCGAACGGCGCGATCGTGCATTACCGCGTCACCCGCAAGAGCAACCGGCGCATCATGCCCGGCGACCTGCTGCTGATCGATTCCGGGGCGCAGTACGAAGACGGCACCACCGACGTGACCCGCACCATCGCGATCGGCGAACCAATCGAGGAAATGCGCGACCGCTTCACCCGCGTGCTGCGCGGGCACATCGCAATCGCGCGCGCGGTGTTTCCCGACGGCACCACCGGCGCGCAGCTCGACTCGTTTGCGCGCCAATATCTGTGGCAGGCCGGCGTCGATTTCGAGCACGGCACCGGCCACGGCGTCGGCAGCTATCTTTCGGTGCATGAGGGCCCGGCGCGAATCTCGAAACTCGGCACCACGCCGCTGAAGCGCGGCATGATCCTCTCCAACGAGCCCGGCTACTACAAGACCGACGCCTATGGCATTCGGATCGAGAACCTCGAACTCGTCGTCGGCGCCGACATACCGGGCGCCGAGAAGCCGGTGAACGCATTCGAAACCTTGACGCTGGCGCCGATCGACCGCCGCCTGATCGATGTGAACATGCTCAGCGCCACAGAGCTGAAATGGCTCAACGACTACCACGAGCGCGTCAACCGCGCGGTGCGCGGCCATCTCGACGATAACGCCACGAAACTGTGGCTCGATGAGGCAACCGCGGCGTTGCTGCCGCTGTAGCTTGTCGTCCCGTAGGATGGGTGGAGCGCAGCGATACCCATCAATGCCGGCGCGCGTAGCGGGGCGATGGGTATCGCTTCGCTCCGCCCATCCTACGGTCTCCCTGCGAACGCTAATCGGAGCGGCCCGCTGCGGGCCCCCAACGCAATTCTCGAAAACAACCCCATGCAAAGTAGAAACCGACAGCGGAGCTTGTTGCGCTGGACGAAACATCACGCCTCGCCTCCGCAAATCAGCATGGCCGCATGCCGAAACGTCCGTATTCCCGCTGCGCCATCCGGTTAAAAGTCCCGCTCAACCAACGGGATCGGAACTGGAATGCACGGCGTAGTGGGCAAGCCGCCCGGCGCGGCGACGAATGCCGCGACCTCGAAAACCATGCTGCTGATGCTGGTCGCGATGACCGGCGTCGCGCCGATCTCGCTTTACATGCTGGTGCCGGCGCTGCCCGTGCTGGCGACAACGTTCGGCGGCGACATCTCGATCGCGCAGATGACGGTGTCGCTCTACATGGTCGGCATCGCCTGCTCGCAGCTCGTCATGGGGCCGCTGTCGGACAAGTTCGGCCGCCGCCCGGTGCTGCTCGCGGGCCTTGCCTTGATGGTCGCCGCCAGCATCGGCTGCTCGCTGGCGCAGACGTTGCCGCAGCTCATTGCCGCGCGCTTCCTGCAGGCGCTGGGCGGCGCCAGCGGCATGGTGGTGAGCCGCGCCATCATCCGCGATCTCTACAGCCGCGACCGCATCAGTTCCATGATCAGCCTCGTCATCGGCGTGATGATGACGGCGCAGATGCTGAGCGCGCTTGTCGGCGGCCTCCTGGAAACTGCCTTCGGCTGGCGCGCCATCTTCTATTTCATCACGATCGCCTCGCTCAGTGTCGCGGTGCTGATCGCCATTGCACTGCCCGAGACACGCCGCGACCGCGGGGCAAGCAGCAGCTTCCGCGGCGACGTCGGCAAGCTGGTTCGCGACCGCGCCTTCATCGGCTATGTACTGTGCCAGGTGCTGGCTTCGCAGATCATCTTCACCTTCGCCGGCGGCGGGCCCTACATCGTGGTGACGCAGATGGGCCGAACCACGGCCGAATATGGCGCATGGTTCGCGACGACCGGGTTCGCCTATCTGCTCGGCAATTTGTTCTGCGTCCGCTTCGCGCCGCGCCATTCGCTGGAGAAGCTGATCTGGTTCGGGCTGGCGCTGCAGTTCGGCGGCGCGCTGCTGAACCTCATCTGGAGCATCGCCGGCATCAACCAGGCGCCGCTCTGGCTGTTCGGCACCCAGATGATCGTGATGGTCGCCAACGCCTTCGTGATGAACAATGCCGCGGCCGGCGCCATCAGCGTGCGGCCCGAAGCCGCCGGCACCGCCGCGGGCGCCATGGGTTTTCTGCAGCAGGGCATCGGCGCGCTGATATCGCAATTCGGCGCCTATCTCGGCGGCCACTCCACGACAACGCTGCCGCTGACCGCGGCGATCTTCGCACTGTCGATCGCCTGCGCGTCGGCGATGTTCTTCCTGGTGCCGAGACCGAAAATGGTGGTCAGCGAGGAACTGATGAAGAAGGCCGAGGAGGAAGAACAGGGCATGCTGTGAGGGGGCGCGGCGTCGCCCCCTGCAGCGGTGACGGCAACCCCGTCACCGGCGAAATGATCATCGTGCGCTAAGCCGATAACTTCAGCATCCCAGCGGCGGCGCGCCGCTCAGTACTGGTACCCGCCGGGGCAAACATAGTTGCCGTAGGCGTCATAGCCGCAGCCGCCGCGGTAGTAGCTCCCCGCCGCAGCCGCGCCGACCGCAGCCGCACCCACCGCCGCCGCGCCCACTGCCGCCGCACCGGCCCCATAGCGATAGCCGTAGCCACGATATCCGCCCGCCGCGTACGCGCCCCGATAACCGTAGCGCCCGCCGCGCACAGCGACAGCGCCGCCCCGGTATCCGCGCGCCGCAACCGCGCCGCCGCGGTAGCCTCCTGCTCGCACTGCGCCGCCGTGGAAACCTCCGGCGCGCATACCGCCGCCGCGACCGCCGCGGGCGAATGCGTCGTCGGGAGTGAAGGTGACGAACAGCATGGCCGCGGCGGCCGAAGCGATGAGAATTCGACGCAACATTGGCGTACTCCTTTTCTATAGAGAAAGCCGCGGACGCCTGCACATCGCGTTGACCGCGGGTCTCCGAAGCCTCGTGCGCTGGAGCTTCGCGCCCTTGACCTGGATCAAGCCTCACCTTCATTTACGTGAACGGTCGCCCTATCCACCCCTCCATCGGCCGCCTTCGCGCTGACGCCGCAATTGGCGCGCTGCAATGTCGCAGGCAGGGAACGCGGTTGGATTTAACCCAGCGGCTACGAGAGTGCCTCTGTCATGGCCGGCTTACCCCGGCCATGACGAAGTGCGCCGCCGCTGCCCGGTTCGACGCCTCCGAAACAGCGAGTTTCGACAAGACCGGCGCCGCGGTTTATTTTTCCACGACGACTTCGCTGATCTGCATGACCGGCGTGGCGTCGGTGTAGTTCTTGATATCGCCCATGATCTCCTTGGCGTGCGGGCCGAAGGCGCTCTGAAACGCCTCGATGGAGTCGGCGAAGATGTGGCACATGCCGACGTAAGTCGCGGGCGCGCCCGGCGCGCCGCCGGCAAGGCCCTTGTCGATGGTGTAGTATTTGCATGCATCGCCCATGCGCGCTTTCACCAGCGGCATGTGCTTGTCCCGGTAGTAGTCGTGGTCGAAGCGCACACTGGCGCTGTTGGGGTACATGACGCTTACCTTGATCATCGCTTCCTCCTGGTTTGACGTTTGTGGGTTTGCCGCGTGGCCCGGCCGATAGTCTGCGTCAATAATGCGAAGCGTTCAACTGCGATGCAGCCCTCCGCGATGGTGCAACCATTCCCTGGAACAGGTCATCCGCTTGATACCACGGTCACGCGGCATGTAGCCCGGATGAGCGCAGCGACATCCGGGACGGTGTGAGACTGGTCCCGGATATCGCGGAGCCTGTCATCGGGCGCGCATTCGCGCGACCCGTTGGCTCATCTGGGCTACGAGAGCGAGTCGTACGGACGTTCGACCGGCAACCTTGCTCGAGCCTGATCCAGTTCACTGCTCTTCACCAAATCGCAGATAGCGTGCGCGACGTCCGTAATGTCGGTGATCTTCCGTATCCATTGGTTGACGTAGAGGGAGACGGCCTCTCCGCTTATGCCGATCTGGATGGCGCGATAGGGTAGCGGCTGAAGATGCAGATCGCGCTCCGGATCCCATTGAATCCGCACCGGCGAAGCGGCCTTCAGCGTGGCCCAGGCTTCCTTGCTCATCGAGGGTTCGGGATGGCTGGCGCAGCTATGTGCAAGAGCCCATTCAAACCCTTCCCGGCTGACGTCAATCGCCAAAATGCGACGCTGACCGGCATCCTTGTAGCCCCATCCGGCGCGATACATCATCCAAAGGAACGACGGCTTTATCCATGTCATCCGGTCCATCTTGAACGGCGGAGAGATGAATGTGCCGCGAACAAGAGCCGCATCCGCAATTTCATCGCTGTAGGCTTGATATACACGTACCGTCTGCTCGTCGTAGACGGCTCGAATCTGTCGTTCGGGAATATTGATCATAGGGCGAGAAGAAATCTTACAGAGAAATTAGAGCACACAAATAACATGAATGGGGACGGTACGCCATTTCGCTGGGCCGAAGCGCGGAGAAAATGACCTCTCACTCCCCGATCAGCTTCAGCCACTCGTCCTCGGTGAGCACCTGCACGCCGTGCTTCTTGGCTTCAGCCAATTTTGAGCCGGCGCCGGGTCCCGCGACGACGTAGTCGGTCTTCTTCGACACCGAACCGGCGGCCTTGGCCCCCAGTCGTTCGGCTGTCGCCTTGGCCTCGTCACGCGTCATCTTCTCCAGCGAGCCGGTGAACACCACGGTCTTTCCGGCCACCGCCGAACTGCTCTTCGGCTTTTCGGCGTCGATGATTTCATCGAGCTCCTTGGTCAGCCGCTCGACGATGCCGCGATTGTGGCTTTCGCCGAAATAGGCCGCGACGCTCTTGATCACGGTGTCGCCGATCTGGTCGAGCGCATCCATCTCCGCGATGGTTTCCTCGTCGTCCTTGGCGACCTTGAGGCAGGCGTCGTGGAACGCCTCCCACGAGCCGTAGCCGCGCGCCAGCGCCAGCGCGGTGGTCTCGCCGACATGGCGCATGCCGAGCGCATAGATGAAGCGCTCCAGTGCGATCTTGCGCCGCCCCTCGACGGCGGCGAAAAGATTGCGCACCGACGTCTCGCCGTAGCCCTCGATCTCTTCCAGCTTCAGTTTTGCATTGCGCTTCTGCAGCGTGAAGATATCGGCGGGCTCCTTCACCCAGCCCTCGTCGAAGAAATACTGAAGCTGCTTCTCGCCGAGGCCGTCGATGTCGAAGGCGCGGCGCGACACGAACAGTTTCAGATGCTCGATCCTCTGGAACGGACAGGCGAATTCGCCGCTGCAGCGGGCGCGCGAGCCCTCCTCGCCGGTCGCGGTCTCCTCGCGCACGACGTCGGTGTGCAGCGGACACGGACACTTTTTCGGAAAATGGAATTCCCTGGCGCTCTTCGGCCGCTTGTCGATGACGACATCGACCACCTGCGGGATCACGTCGCCGGCGCGCTGGATCACGACGGTGTCGCCGATCCTGATGTCGCGCCCCTCGCGCAGGGTCTCGCCCTTGTTGCCGATGCCCTTGATGTAATCCTCGTTGTGCAGCGTGACGTTCTGCACGATCACGCCGCCGACGCCGACCGGCTCCAGCTTGCCGACCGGCGTGAACGAGCCGGTGCGCCCGACCTGGATCTCGATGTCCTTGAGCACGGTCATGGCGCGCTCGGCCGGGAATTTGTGCGCGATCGCCCAGCGCGGCGTGCGCGAGACGAAGCCGAGCCGCTCCTGCCAGTCGATGCGGTCGATCTTGTAGACGACGCCGTCGATGTCGTAGTCGAGCTCGGCGCGCTGCTCCTCGATCCTGCGATGAAACGCAATCAGCGCGTCGACGGAATGGCAGAGCCTCGTCAGCGGATTGGTCGTGAAGCCACAGCGCTCGAACCAGCCGATCATGCCCGACTGCGTGTCCTCCGGCATCGCACTCATCTCGCCCCAGGCATAGGCGAAGAAGCCGAGCGGGCGCGACGCGGTGATGGCGGGGTCCTTCTGGCGCAGCGAGCCCGCGGCCGAATTGCGCGGATTGGCGAAGATGGTGCCGCCTTCGGCCTTCTGCCGCTCGTTCAGCGCGAGAAACGCCCGCTTGGTCATGTAGACCTCGCCGCGCACTTCGCAGACATCGGGGATTTTGCGGCCCTTCAGCTTCTGCGGCACATCCTCCAGCGTGCGGATGTTGGCGGTGACGTCCTCGCCCTCAGCGCCGTCGCCGCGCGTCGCGGCGGTGATCAGCTCGCCGCCCTCATAGCGCAGCGACATCGACAGCCCATCGATCTTCGGCTCGGCCGAAAAGGCGATCTTGTCGTCGGCGAGCTTGAGGAAGCGCGCGATGCGGGCGACGAAGTCGATCACGTCCTGCTCGGCAAAGGCGTTGTCGAGCGACAGCATCGGCACTGCGTGTCGCACTTTCCGGAAGCGCCCGGACGGCGCGGCGCCCACCTTCTGCGACGGCGAGTCCGAGCTGACGAGTTCGGGAAAGCGCTTCTCGATCGCATTGAAGCGCTGGCGCAGCGCATCGTATTCGGCGTCCGAGACGCTCGGCGCGTCGTCCTGGTAATAGCGCCTGTCGTGCCCCTCGAGCTCCAGCGTCAGGCGCTTGTGCTCGACCTTGGCCTGCGCCTTGGTGAGCGCTGCGACATCGGGAAGGGTTTTTGCTTTTGCTGCTTTGGCCATGATTATTTGGTTATGTTCCGTCATTCCGGAATGGTCCGAAGGACCATGTCCGGAATCTCGAGATGATAGGCACGTGAAGCCATGGCGTACTACGTCTATATTCTAGCGAGCAGGAAAGATGGAGCAACATACGTCGGCATGACGAATGATCTGGTGCGGCGGGTCTATGAGCACCGGACCAAGGCTGTCCGGGGCTTTACCTCAAAATATGACGTCACGCGTTTGGTGTGGTTCGAAGTCTACGATGATCCGGTATCCGCCATTTCTCGCGAGAAGGAGCTGAAGAAGTGGAAACGCGCGTGGAAGGTCCGGCTGATCGAGGAGCAAAATCCCGAGTGGAAAGACCTGTACGAGTCGATCTGTGTTTAGTGCCGTCATTCCGGGGCGATGCGAAGCATCGAGCCCGGAATCTCGAGATTCCGGGCCCGGTCCTTCGGACCGTCCCGGAATGACGCGGAGAGAGTTCGGCCCCAAACCGGACAGCAACCAGCTCAAGCCGTCGCGGCCTTCAGCAACCTCTCCGCCGCCGCCCTGGCCTCGGCGGTAATCTCGGCGCCGGCGAGCATGCGGGCGATTTCCTCGCGGCGGTGGTCGGCGGCGAGCGCGTTGACGCGGGTGGCCGCGCGCCTGCCC
>Ga0081540_1000124_pt2 | contig 20855 bp, 19 predicted proteins | sample TabmetS2T1R1_FD_71024 | JGI IMG/M metagenome (GOLD analysis project Ga0081540, IMG submission 71024) | Tabebuia heterophylla rhizosphere microbial communities from the University of Puerto Rico - S2T1R1 | ecosystem: Host-associated > Plants > Roots > Rhizosphere ... | reverse complement strand
GGTGTCCGACCGGCCTCCCAACGCCTGATCAGGGTCAGAAGCACCGCAATTCTTCTCCCGGGCTGGATCCGGCAGAATCCCCCACCCACAGGGATGAGCCCGAAGCTCGGAGATCGCCTCGTCGCCGCCGGTCTGGTCACGCGCGAGGCCGTGGACCAGGCGCTGGAGCAACAGCGTCTCACCGGCCATCGCCTCGGCGACTCGCTGGTCGAGATGGGGCTGCTCGGCGAGGCGGTACTGCTCCGGTTCCTGGCCTCCGAGCTGAAGACCCGCTACGTCCCGGCGGAGAAGCTCGCCCGCGCGCAGATCCCGAGCGAGCTCCTCGATCGCGTGCCGGTCCGCCTGGCCGAGGCCCACCAGCTCCTGCCCCTTGCAGTGGATGACGAGCGGCGGATCCTCTCCATCGTCGCCGCCGAGCCGCAGAACGAGAAGATGCTCCGGGACGTGGCAAGCATCGCCGACGTCGACGAGGTCTACGCCTACATCGCGCTCCGGAGCGTGGTCCGGGCGGGGATCCAGAAGCACTACTACGCGGACAACACCGCGTTCGCCTCGCTGGCGTCCGGCCCGCGGGCGACCCGGGCGGACCTGGCCGGCATCGCCGCCGCCTACGAGTCGGCGGGAAGCACCAAGCAGGCGCCGCCGGTCCCGCTCCGGCTCCGGGGCGAAAGCAGTCAGGCCCGCACCCCCGCGGCCCGGAGCACCCGGCCAACGACGGGCGAGAGCGGCCTCGTCGCCGGGCGCGGCGCGGTGGACCAGAGCGACTACCTCGAGACGCTGAGGGTCCTGGTGGACCAGCTGGAACGGAGCCGAGGAGAGATGCGGGGGCATTCGGCCCAGCTCGCCCGTCAGGCCTCGCTGGTCGCGATGCGCCTGGCGCTCCCCACCCGCGAGGTGACCTGCGTTGCGCTGGCGGCATTCCTCCACGACCTGGGGAAGGGACCCCTGCACCTGACGCTCGCCGGGACCGCCCGGAACCCGGAATGGAAGGCCGAGGCAAAGAAGGTGGTGCTCGGGCCGGTGCACATGTTCGAGGCGGTGCACCTCCCGGCGCAGGTGGGCGCCACGCTGGCCCAGCTCTACGAGGCGTGGGACGGCTCCGGAACGCCGCAGGGGGCGCACGGCGAGGACATCGCCATCGGGGCGCGCATCCTCGCCGCGGTCGACAGCTGGCTGGACCTCACCCGCAACCCGGGCAACGCCTTCGGGCGGCTCTTCACCCGGGAGCAGGCGCTCAGCTACCTGGCGGAGCAGGCCGGGAAGCTGTTCGACCCTCAGGTGGTGGAGATGCTGGAGCTGCTGCATTCGGGTGAGCTGCTGCGACGGCGGCTGGAGAGCGACGGCCGGCAGGTCCTGGTCGCCGAGCCCGAACCGGCACGGCGCGACGCGGTGGTGCATGCGCTCGGAAGGAAGGGACTGGTGGTGACCGCCGCCAGTACGCTGGAGAGCGCGCTCGAGGCGGCGCAGGGGACGGACCTCTGGCTCTTCTCGTCCGCGCTGGGGGTGGCCGAGGTCGCAAACGCCGCCGTCGAGCTGCGTTCGGAGCCGCGGCTCGCCGGGACGCCGCTGCTGGTGACCGGAGAGGTCGACGATGCCGGCTCCGAGCGGCTGCTCCAGTCGGGGGTGACCGCGCTGCTCGGCGTCGGCGAGCCGCTCGAGGTCACCGTGCAGGTGGCTGAATCGCTCCGGGAGCGAATCGAGCATGGCGCTCCCGCCCGGGTGGTCCAGGGAACGGCCGACGAGCTCGCGCCGCGAGACGTGCTGCGCATCCTCGGGAACGGCCGGAAGTCGGGAAGGCTCGTGCTCCGCGCGGACGGCAACGACGGGGAGCTGCAGTTCGAGGGCGGCCGTGTGGTGTGGGCTGGCGCCGGGCCGGTGCGGGGCGAGGAGGCGCTGACGCAGATCCTCCGGGCGAAGGCGACGGAGTTCGTCTACGACCCGGACGCGCTCCTCATGGAGCTGCCGCATCTGGACACCGACCTCGAGCTGGTGGTCCGGGCGCTCGAGCCCGCCTAGGCGTCCTGTTCGAGCGGACTTCGTTTACGCTCCCTCGGACTCGATGGAGCTGCCCGCCGAAGGACGAGGCCAAGCGCGTGAAGCCCGCGCTCAGACCGGCGTGAATCGCGCTCGGCGGCTCGCGGCGCTCGTGCTCCCGCCTCTCCTCGTCTTCCTTGCCGTTCGCGTCCTGTTCGGCGGGGCCGCGGCGGCCGTGGGATTCGATGCCGGGCTGTCGAGGAGCTGGTTCCGCTGGGACAGCGGGCACTACCTCATGATCGCCACCACCGGGTACGAGTACTTCTCTTGCGCACGGATCGGCGGACGTCTCGCCGACGCGTGCGGGAACGCGGCCTGGTTCCCCCTCTACCCCTGGCTCCTGAAGCCCTGGATCGCGCTCGGCATCGCGCCCGCGACCGCCGGCGTGTGGGTCTCTGGGCTCGGCGCGCTGGGCATGCTGACCGCGCTGTGGAACGCCTTCCTGCGCTTGCGCGGCGCTCGCGGGTGGCTCGTCCTCGGGATGGCCGCGGTGTTCCCGGGTGCGGTGTACCAACACGCGATCTTCCCGACCTCGCTTGCGCTCCTCTGCCTGGTGCTCGCGGCGTTTTTCGTCGTCCGCGAGCGCTGGGTGCTGGCGGGGCTCTTCGGCGCGGGCGTGGCGCTCTCCTACGTCACGGGTGTCCTGGTCTCCGCGCCGAACGCGCTCGCCGCCTGGCTCCGGACACGCGCGCTGCGGCCGGCGGTCGTGGCCGGAGGGCTCGCGGCCTGCGGATTCCTGCTCGTCCTCGTCTTCCACCAGCTCCTGCTCGGGCACTGGGACGCCTTCTACTGGGTGCACCGGAAGGGCTTTTCGGGGATGGCCCGGCCGCTCGACGCGTTTCTCGAAGTGGTGATGCCCGCGCTCGATCCAGCCGCGGATCCCCGCGCACGCACCGTGGGGCGCCAGACGCTGACCGTGGCCGGACTCGTGATCCTGGGGGTCGGGACCGCGCTGGTCACCCGGCGGAGGCGGAATCCGGTCAGGAGCTGGGCCGTGATCGCCTCGATACTGTTCTGGACCTTCCCGCTGCTCGTGGGGCGCGGGGTGAGCCTCTACCGCTCGGACGCGCTCGTCCTCCCCGTGCTCCTTCTGCTGCTCGAGCTTCCCGCCTGGGTGCTGGCTCCCCTCCTCGTCTGGCTCGCTGTGCTCGCCGAGGCCATGGCGCGGCTCTTCTTCACCGGGTACCTCATCTGAGGTCAGCGATCCGGAAGTGCGAACCGGTATCTCACGGGCCGCCTGGCTCGTCTCCTCGATGACCTGCCGCTCGCGGGGTGCCGGCGTCGGCGCGACTTGGACTACGCTCCGGCGCCTTCTCCGAGGAGCCTCCCAGCCTGGACACCGAACTCGAGCGGGTGCGGCGCGCGCCCGAGCCTGCGTGAGCCGAGCCCATCGAGCCAGCGCGGTCCTGCTCCCGCCCGTCGGGGTCTTCGCCGTTGCTCGACTGCTGATGCTCGAGGCCGGGCACGCGGTCGGCTTCCCTGGCTGGAACCCGCTCTCGTGGAAACGCTTCGACAGCGTCCACTACCTCGGCATCGCCACCACGGGCTACGAGTACTTCTCCTGCGCGCGCCTCGGAGGCCCCTCCGGGGACGCCTGCGGAAACGCGGCGTGGTTCCCGCTCTACCCGTGGCTGCTCCGGCCGCTCCTGGCACTCGGGTTCGCGCCGGAGACAGCGGGGGTTTGGGTGGCCGGGCTCGCTGCCCTGGGGATGCTGGTGGTGCTCTGGAGTGCGTTCCTCCGCAGCCGGGGGCTCCGCGGCTGGCTGGTGCTGGGCATGGCAGCGGTCTTTCCCGGGGCCGTGTACCAGCACGCGATCTTCCCGATCTCGCTCGCGCTCCTCGGCCTGGTGCTCGCCGCGGCCTTCACCGCGCGGGGCCGGTGGGTTCTCGCCGGGCTCGCCGGAGCCGGGGTCGCGCTCTCCTACGTCACCGGTGTCCTGGTCTCGATCCCCAACGGGGTGGCGGCGCTGCTGCGCACGAGGACGCTCCGCCCGGCTCTGCTCGCCGCCGGGCTCGCCGCCTCCGGGTTCCTGCTCGTCCTCGTCCTCCATCAGCTCCTGCTCGGCCACTGGGACGCGTTCTACTGGGTCCACCGGAAGGGCTTCCCGGCCATGGCCCGGCCGGTGGACACGTTCCTGGCGGTCACCGCCCCGGCGTTCCATCCGGTGAACCACCGGCACCGGATGATCGCGGCGCAGGAGATCACCGTCGCGACGCTGGTGCTCCTCGGCCTCGGCGTGGCGTGGGCCGGGCGCCGGAGAGCGGATGCCGCGCGCACCTGGGCGGCGCTGGCCGCGCTCTCCTTCTGGGTCTTCCCGCTCGTGGTGGGCCGGGGGGTGAGCCTTTACCGCTCCGACGCCCTGGTCCTCCCGGTGGTGCTGCTCCTCGTGGAGCTCCCCCCGTGGCTGCTGGGCGCGCTGGTGATCTGGCTGATGGTGCTCGCCGAGCAGATGGCGCGACTGTTCTTCACCGGCTACCTTCTCTGAAACGACAGGTGCGCTCCGGTGAAGCGCTCATCGCACCGACGTCTCAGGCGTCGGGGAGCCGGAACCGGTACACGCGCGCGGCGTTGAGGCTCGTCACCTCCGCGAAGTGCTCGAGCGGAAGACCCTTCAGCTCCGCCAGCTTTCGCGCGGTTTCGACGACGTAGGCTGGCTCGTTCTTCTTCCCCCGGTACGGAACCGGCGCGAGGTACGGAGAGTCGGTCTCCACCAGGAGCCGCTCGAGCGGAGCAAAGCGCACTGCCTCGGCCAGCGCCTCGGTCTTCTTGTAGGTCACCACTCCGGAGATCGAGAGGTGGAACCCGAGGTCGAGGTAGGTGCGCGCCGCGGCGAGGTCGCCGGTGAAGCAGTGGATGACCCCGGGAGTCGGCTTCTCGCTGCGGAGGATCTCGGCGCACTCGGAATGGGCGTCGCGCACGTGCACCACCAGCGGCTTGGACACCGCGAGCGTGAGCGCGCACTGCCGCCGGAAGACCGCGTCCTGCACGTCGCGCGGCGAGCGGTCGTAATAGAAGTCGAGCCCCGCCTCGCCCACCGCGTGCACCTCGGGAAGGCGGCAGGTCTCCTCGAGGAACGCGAAGTCGGCCTCGGTCGCCCGGGCCGCCTCGTGGGGATGAATCCCGAGCGTGGCCGTCAGCCGGTCCGGGTGGCGCCGCGCGACGTCGAGCGCGTTCCCGAAGTCCCCCGGCGCATGGAACTGGCCGACGACGACCGCGTGGACCACCCCGGCGGCTGCCATCCGGGAGAGCACGGCGGCGACGTCGGGGTACTCCCGCCGCTCGAGGTGGCAGTGGCCATCCACCAGCCGCATCACTTCACCGGGGTTCCGGGAGGAAGGTCGCCCGGGTCGACCAGCGACAGCGAAGGGCCCGCGGATCCCGCGGCGAGCAGCATGCCCCGCGACTCGATGCCGCGGAGCGTCCGCGGCTTGAGATTTGCGACCACCACCACCTTGCGACCGACCAGCGCCTCGGGCGCGTAGGTCTCGGCGATGCCGGCGAGGATGGTCCGCGGGCTCCCCTCCCCCACGTCCACGCTGAGCTTGAGGAGCTTGTCCGCCTTGGGCACCCGCTCGGCGGCCAGCACCTGGCCAACCTTGAGCGCCACCCGGGCGAAGGCGTCGATGTCGATCTCCTCCGATGCCGCGTCCTTCGCGGACGACGGCAGGTCCGAGGGCGGAGCGGCCTTCGCGGGGGCCGCGCCGATGCGAGCCAGCTCCTCGGGGGGAACCAGACTGTTCACCTGCGCCTCCTCGAGGCGCGGGAGGAGCGGCGCCGGCGTGCCGAGGGCACGGCCGCGAGGGAGCAGCGGCAGCCGGGCGGTCTCGAGATCCGCGAAGGTCACCGGCGGCGTCCCGAGCTGGGCGAAGAGCTTGTCGGTCACCGTCGGAACGATGGGGGCGAGGAAGGTCGCCAGCAGGGCGACGACGTCCGAGACGTCCGACAGGTCGGCCCGCGCCACCTCGGGCTCGGTCTTCACCTTCGCCCACGGCGCGCGCGCCTGGAGGAACTGGTTCGCCGACTGGGACACCTCGACGATGGTGCGAACGACCGCGCGGAAGTCGAGCGCCTCGTAGCCCGCGACCACCTCGGGGATCCGCGCCAGCGCCGCCGCGAGCAGCACCTTGCCCGCCTCACCCGGCGCCGCCGCGAGCTTTCCGCCGAGCGGGCCGGAGAGCAGGGAGAGCGTCCGGTTCGCGAGGTTGCCGACGTTGTTCACCAGCTCGCCGTTCACCCGGGCGCGGAACTCCGGCAGCGAGAGGTCGAAGTCCTCGGGGCCGGGCCCCAGGTTCGCGGCGTAGAAGTAGCGGAGGTACGCCGGGTCGAACGCCTCGAGCGCGGTCCGCACGTTGATCAGCGTGCCGCGCGACTTCGACATCTTCTCGCCGTTGAGCGTCAGGTGGCCGTGGACGTGGAGCTTCGCCGGCCGCTTGAAGCGGGCGACCTTCAGCACCGTGGGCCAGAACAAGGCGTGGAAGTAGACGATGTCCTTGCCGATGACGTGGTGGATCTCGGTGTCCGAGTCCTCCGCCCAGATGTCCATCGCCGACCGCGCCTTGCCCGAGTCCTTCGCCCACTTCTCGGTGGCCGAGACGTAGCCGATGGGCGCGTCCAGCCAGACGTAGAAGAACTTGTCCTTCTCCCCGGGAATGGGAAAGCCGAAGTACGGGGCGTCGCGGCTGATGTCCCAGTCTTGCAGGCCCTGGTCGAAGAAGGCCTGGAGCTGGTTCACCACCGCGGGGTGAAGGAAGCCGGGGCTCCGCACCTTGTCCTGCAGCCACGCCTGGTGCCGGGAGAGGGCGAAGAACAGGTGCTCGCTCTCCCGGGTCACCGGAAGCGTGCCGCAGATCGCGCAGCGCGGGGAGATGAGCTCCTCCGGCCGGTAGGTCTTCCCGCAGACCTCGCAGGCGTCGCCGTACTGGTCCGGGCTCTTGCAGTTGGGGCAAGTGCCGCGCACGAACCGGTCCGGGAGGAAGCGGCGATCCACCTCGCAGTACGTCTGCCGCACCGGCCGCCGGAGGATGTCCCCCGCTTCCTTCAGCCGCCCGTAGATCAGCTCCGAGTAGTGCTTGTTCTCCGGACTGTTGGTGGCGTGGAAGGCATCGAGCGAGATGCCGAGATCGCGGAAGTCGGCCCGGTGCTGCTCCCACATCCCCGCGACGAACGCCTCGGGGCTCACCCCCTGCCGGGCCGCGCTCAGCTCGACCGGGGTGCCGTGCTGATCGTCCGCGCAGACGAACACGACCTCGTGCCCGGCCGAGCGCAGGTAGCGGACGAGCACGTCGCACAGGACGTACTCCACCGCGTGCCCGAGGTGCAGCGGACCGTTGGCGTACGGGAGGGCGGGAGTGACGAGGTACTTCTTCTTCGCGGGCATCGAGGCGTGGCGTCCGGCTGGTTCAGCGAGGGGCCGGGCACTCTAGCGGCTCGGGCCTGCCGCTGCACGGCTCCACCCGAGGCCGTCAGGTGAAGCAGCTGCGGCGGCAACGCTCGCGGGAATCGGGACGCCCGAGGAAAGCTCCGGACGACGCCGTCACTGAGCGTCGTCCGGCTCTCCCCTCGGACCACCCCCGAGCATCAAGCGCTTCGCGCCGGGCATCCGCGCCATGGCCAGCGCCAGCTTGGCCTTCTTCTGCGGCGGCAGGCCCTGCGACAGCTGCTGGAACACCTTCTGGTCGACCTGGTGCATCTGGGCGCGGAGGTCGATGATCTTCTGGATCGCGCCGTCCACCTGCCCGTAGGCGGTGGTGTCGCCCTTTGCTGCCCGGCGGAGCACCTGCGCCTGGTCGGACATCTGCTGGCGCAGCGGCGCCCGCTGAGCGTCCCACTGGGCCACCGTCTGCCGGAGCTTCAGCGTGGCGGCGTCGTCGAGCTCGAGCGCCTCGGCGAGCTGGAGCGTGACCATCATCTGCGCTCGCTGGTCCATCTGCTCGCGCCGCTCGCCGGCGTCCGGGTCGTCCGCCTTCTTCGGGCCGGCAGCTTGGGCCGCACCCGCCAGCGACAGCATCCCCAGCACGATCCACGTCCTCATCGTCTGCTCCTCGTCAGCCTAGCCATCGAGGTTGCCGAACAGCCCGCCGCCCTCGAGAGCGAGCGCGTCGTCCTCCAGCGAGTTCTGGCCATTGTCCCCGGTATCGACGGTCATCTCGGGGAAGAGATCCTGCGAGTACGAGTCGTCGGGCAGGAGGTCTTCCGCCGCGGACGCGGTGACGGTCTGGACGGGCGCCACCGGCCCCCCCTGGAGTCGCGTCCCGGGGCGCACAGACACCGTCAGCACCGCCGCCGCGGCCGCGGCAACCAGCACCGCCGGAAGCTTCCAGGCGCCGCTCCGGGGCACGGGGCGTCCCTCGCCGATCCGGCGGGAGCGCAGCGCCTCCAGCTCCTGGATGCTCACCGGTGGAAGCTCCACCGCCGCGAGCACCGCATCCAGCCCCGGCGCTTCCTCCCGGCACCGTGCGCACCCGGCCAGGTGGGCATCCAGTGCCCGAGCGTCCTCGGGCGACAGCTCTCCCCGGCGACGCTCGGAGAGCAGCGCGCTCAGGCTCTCGCAGTCGATCTTCATCCCTCCACCTCCACGCCCAGCCGCTCCCGCAGCCGCCGGACTGCGTGATGGAAGTGAACCTTGGCGTTGTTCTCGGTGATGCCCAGCACCCGGGCCACGTCGGCAAACGGCAGATCGCCGTCCACCCGGAGCCCGAACACCTCCCGCTGCCGCCGGGTGAGCGCATCCAGCGCGGCCCGCACCATCCGGCGGCGCTGTTCCGCCTCGAGCCGCTCGGTCACGCCCGTGCCCTCCTCCGCCGGGAGGTCCACGGACTCCACCGGCTCGAGGCGCCAGCGGCGGCCGTTCCGCGCGTGGTTCTTGCCGACGTTCACCGCCACCCGGAGCAACCAGGCCCGGAAGGCGCCCTCCTCGGACAGGCGCATGCGGGGGAACACCCGGCCCGCCGCGGCGAAGGCACGAAGGAACGACTGCTGGACCAGGTCCGCGGACTCCTCGGGCGTGCGCGCGTAGCGCCGGACCAGCGCGAGGACCAGCCGCTGGTGACGCTGCACGAGGGCGCCGAACGCGGCCCGGTCTCCCTCGAGGTGGGCGCGGACCAGCGCCTCGTCGCTCGGTGCTCGCGGCCCGACAAGGGTCAACTGTGGCGCCTGCCGGGGTCGTCCACTCTGGGTCATCGACAGCGCGAGCACACGGGGCAGAACCCGGAGCCGCATCAGGAGGTTAAGCCGGGCTTCTGGCCCGGGGGACATACGGTCCATAACAACCGCTCGAGCACCAGCTTCCCGGCGCCGGAGGACTTGAGGGCCACGTCGGCGTCGGCGCAGGCGAGCAGGCTTCGGCGGAGGGCTGGACGCCCGTACCGGGCCGCGGCCTGCATCCCGAGGAAGGCTGCCCAGGGGTGCGGCACGCGCTGGCCGTGCTGCTTCGCGTCGCGCTCCACCCCGGGGAAGATGCGGGACTTGAACTCGTCGAAGCTGCGCGGGGGCTGCCCGCGCCCGAGCTGGGTCATGCGCTCGTACGACTCGATGAGTCCGCGCACCACGCTCGCCACTGCGCCCAGGATCATCAGCGGTGCGGCCCCGTGCTCCAGCGCCTCGTCCACGTAGCGGAGCGCCGCGGGAAGGTCCCGCTTCTGGAGCGCGTCCGACAGCTCCAGGAACTCCTCCTCGCGGACCCGGGCCACCACCGCCTCCACGTCCTCGCGCCGGATGACCGGTCCCTGGACGTAGGCCACGAGCTTCTCCAGCTCGGACCGGAGCAACCGCATCTGCCCGCCCAGGCGGTCCCGCAGCGCCTCCTCCGTGCCAGGACCGAGCCGCTTTCCGGTGCCCTCGAGGAAGCTCTTCGCCGCGCCGCTGAGATCCAGGTCCCGGAGCCGGGCGCCTCCGATCTTCCGCTCCACCACCGCGCCCTGCTTCTGGATGATCTTGAGCAGTGGATGACGGCCGTCCACGTCGGTCGCGGCGAGCAGTAGCGAGTGTCCATCGGGCAGGCCGCGTTCCAGCGCCTGGAGCAGTGGCGAGACGTCCGACTCCGGGGCAGTCACCCCTTCCTCTCGGATGAAGGCGGCCATCTCCCGGAGCCAGTCCAGGTCTGCGTCGGCCAGGGTGATGCCCAGCTCCTCTCGCCAGGCCTCCGGTGCGGGCGCGCCGGGCACGGAAGGATCGACCTCCGCCGGGCCCCAGCCCGCGCGGGCGACCAGCGCCAGCAGCCGCCGCGCCGACTCCTTCCTCCGGCCCGCCTTCCACGCTTCCCGGACCTTCCCCAGCGCGTCCACCCTGCCCTTCTTCGGGGCGAGGAACTCGGGGTCCCGCACCAGGACCGCCTTGCGTCCCGGGAAGAGCGGCAGCGTCATCAGCTCGGCGGCGATCTCCCGCGGCGACGCGGCGTCGAGCACCGCAAAGTTCAGGCCCACCGCAGCGTCCGGGACCAGGGCCTGGGCGAGGGCCTCGGCATCTCGCCGCACCAGGAACTCCTCGCCCCACAGGAGATAGAGGGGCCGCACCTTCCCGGCCTTCACCTCGGCGAGCAGCGCTGGGAGCGGCTCACTCATCCTTCCATCTCCAGCAGCATCCGCTCGAGCTGCAGCCGCGGCGAGGCGTTCCGCTGGCGAATGGCCACCAGCGCATCGTCGAGCAGCCGGAAGCGGCGGTGGAGCGCATCGTCGTCGAGGCGGGCGGCCACCCGCTCCGCCAGTGGACGCAGCTCGGGGTGGAACAGGGTCTCGCCCCCGGCCCGGGTGACCGCCACGTCCCGCACCCAGACGGTGAGCAGGGCCAGGGTCGCCTCCGCCTCCTCCCGGCTGCTCCCCGCATCGTCGGCGAAGCGGAGCACGGTGCGGAGATCTGCGCCGGTCACGGCCTCGAAGCGCTCGATGAGCCCGCGGCGGTCGGCCAGGCGCTCAGCGTCCAGGTCCAGCGCCCGCTCCAGGCTTCCGTCGGCGAGGGAGGCCACGGCCTCGGCCACGTCCGGCGTCACCTCGAGGCGCCGCTGGACCTCGTCACGGACGAAGGCGTGGGGCAGCGGGCCGAAGGCGACCCTGACGCATCGGCTCCTCAGGGTGGGCAGAAGCCGGTCCGGAGCGGCGCTGACCAGGAGGAGCACCGTGTCCGGCGGCGGCTCCTCGAGCGTCTTGAGGAAGGCGTTCTGCGCCTGCGGATTCATCGCCTCCGCCGGGAGGAGCAGCACCACCTTGCGGGGGGCCTCGAGGGGGCGGAGGGCGAGCCTTTCTTGGAGGCGCCGCACCTGGTCCACGCGGATCTCCCGCGACGGCACGTGGTCGAAGTCGCTGCGGGCGGCGAGCTTGCGCCGGACGGCCTCCTCTTCAGGCATGAGCCAGAAGACGTCCGGGTGGTGGAAGTGGGCCACCCGGGCACACGCGGGGCACTTCCCGCACCCGACCAGGGGCGCGACGGGGCAGACCAGCGCCTTGGCCATGCCCAGCGCCGCGAGCTCCTTGCCCACCCCCGACGGCCCGGTCAGCAGCCACGCGTGGTGCACCGTCCCGTGCGCCAGGGAGGCCTGGAGCGCGTGGACGGCACGGGGCTGTCCCTGGACGTCGTGGAGGGTCATGGGGGTCCTCCTCACATGCTCGGGACGGACACCGCCGTCAACCTTGACGGACCTCCCGAGCGACCCGCATCCTCGCATCGCGCTTGGTGCTCCCCCTGCTCCAGAGCCATGGCCTCCTCGCCGCCTGCGCGGGGTTGGTGCTCACGCTGCTCGGCCTCCAGGCGCTGAGCGGCGATCCGCAATTCAAGCGCGACCTGCGGGGCTCCGCGTCCCTGCTGGCGGGCTACCTGGTCTTGAGATCGGTGGACTTCCTCCGGGGGGAGCATCTGTCGCCGGGGCTCCACCGGGTGCTCGAGCTGAGCTGGATGCTGGCGCTCACCTTCGGCTTCATCCGGCTGGGGGTCTCGCTCCTGCTCAAGGTGGCCCGGCTGCGGAGCCGCCCGACGCCGAAGATCCTGCGCGACGTGCTGGACGGCACGCTGTACCTCATCGCCACGCTGGTCATCGTCCAGCGCGAATTCCGCATCGACTTCTCCAGCCTGCTCGCCGGGTCAGCCATCATCTCGGTGGTCATCGGCCTGGCGCTTCAGGAGACGCTGGGGAACCTCTTCGCCGGCCTCGCCCTCCAGCTCGAGCGGCCGTTCCAGGTGGGCGACATCGTCTCGGTGGGCAACGACATCTTCGGCCGCATCGTGCAGATCGGCTGGCGCGCCACCCGGGTGGAGAACAAGCGCCGGGAGGTCATCTCCCTGCCCAACACCACCTTCAGCAAGCAGGGAGTGAAGAACTACTCCCGGGGGAACGAGCCGGTGGGCTTCGACACCTACGTCGAGCTCACCTACGACACTCCGCCGAACAGGGTGAAGGCGGTCATCCGGGAGACGCTGGCCGAGGTGCCTCTGGTCCTCGCCGAGCCCACCGCCCGCATCCGCACCTGGGCGTACGAGACCTCGGGCATCAAGTACCGCATCCGCTGCTACGTCGCCGACGTCGTACGGACCAACTGGGCCCGCGACGAGATCCTCACCCGGCTCTGGTATCGCCTGCGGCGGGAGGGGATCGAGGTCCCGTTCCAGCAGCGGGTGGTGCACGTCCGGTTCCCGGAGCAGGACCGGCAGGCGGAGTTCCCGGTCATCGAGCGGGTGGCGCTCCTGGACGAGGTGGACCTCTTCCGCGTGCTCGGGCCGGGCGAGCGCGAGCGCGTGGCGCACGAGATGGTCCCGCGCCGCTTCGGACACGGCGAGCGGATCATCGAGCAGGGCGCGCCGGGCCAGACCTTCTACGTGGTCGCTTCCGGGACGGTCTCCATCCTCACGGCTCGTGGGGTGGAAGTGACCCGGCTCGGCCGGGGGCAGTACTTCGGCGAGATGTCGCTGCTGACCGGCGAGCCCCGCTCGGCGACGGTCGTCGCCGCCGAGGACGCGGTGCTGTTCGAGCTGGACCGGCCGACCTTTGCTCAGCTTTTCGACGAGCAGCCCGCGCTCGCGGGACTTCTCTCCGAGGCGCTGGCGCATCGCCGCGGGCAGCTCCGCGCGGTGGCCGAGGCGAACGGGAACGTCGTCGAGGTCCGGGAGGCGCACTGGATCCTCGGTCGGCTGCGGTCGATCTTCGGGCTCCGCGCCTGAAGCGACCGCCTGGGAACAAGCAGGTAACCGCAGTTCGTTTGCATTGACGCTTGCCGAGCGAGCCCCCTACCGTCCGGGCCCTTCGCAGGAGGGGAAACCATGCGAGCGCAAACCGTAGTGGGGCTGCTGTGCATCCTCGCAGTCGGGTGTGGCGGCGGGATGGCGGATCCCGACGTCGACACCTCGTCGAGCGCGCTGAAGAAGAAGGGCCCGGGCGGCCGTGACCGGTGCGCGGCCCGGGCACCGAGCGCCGCCGAGCAGGAGGCGATCGAGCGCGACCTCTCTGCGAGCGCTCCGCAGGGCCAGAACACGGCCGGAGTCGTCACGGTGCCGGTGTACTTCCACGTGGTGACGGATAGCGAGGGCCACGGAAACGTGAGCGCGCTCGTCCCTGCGCAGATCCAGGTGATGAACGACGCGTACGCGAGCGCCGGGTTCCACTTCCAGCTGGTGAGCCAGGAGGTGGTGGCCAACGATGCCTGGTTCTTCTCCACCGTGGGATCGGCCGAGGAGCAGGACATGAAGGCCTCGCTCCGGCAGGGCGGCGCGAACGCGCTCAACCTCTACACCACGCTCGGCGACGTCTACCTGGGCTGGGCGACGTTCCCTGTATGGTACCGCGGCCCACTCAAGTCCTACGATGGCGTGGTCCTCTTCTATGCGACGCTCCCCGGAACCGGCTTCAAGATCCCGGACGTGGAGGAGGAGCCGGACCACCTGATCGAGTACGACCTGGGCGACACGGGGACCCACGAGGTGGGCCACTGGCTCGGCCTGTACCACACGTTCGAGGGCGGCTGTAACAAGAACGGCGACCGCATCGACGACACCCCGGCGGAGTTCGAGCCAAACTTTTTCTGCGTCGAGAACATCGACAGCTGCACCGGCAAGAAGTTCCCCGGAGTCGACCCGATTCACAACTTCATGGACTACGTGGACGACCGGTGCATGGACCACTTCACGCCTGAGCAGAAGGATCGCATGCAGAAGCAGTGGAGGGTCTACCGCGCCAAGGGGTAACGAGCGGTTCCGGTCCGACCGCTACCGGTCAGCGCGGAGCCCGCCTGCAGCCGCCCGCGTCAGACACGATGTCCGGGAGGCATCCCGCCTGGAGCCAGTCCCCTTCAGTTCTCTCAGGCGAGACTGGCGAGGCCGCCCGCCCTCAGCCGCTCTCCCTCGAACACCCCGCGCTCGGTGATCAGCGAGGTCACCAGCGCGGCGGGGGTGACGTCGAATGCTGGGTTGAACACCGCGGCGTCAGGGGCTGCCCAGCGGACGCCGCGGGCGCCGCGCACCTCGTCGGGCGCGCGCTCCTCGATGGGGATCGCCTCTCCGGACGGGCACGCAAGGTCCACCGTCGACCACGGTGCGACGGCGTGGAACGGGATGCCGTGCGCCCGGGCGAGCACCGCGACCGTGTAAGTGCCGACCTTGTTCGCGACGTCGCCGTTCCTCGCGATGCGGTCGGCGCCGACCACGACCCGAGTGACCTTGCCCGCGCGGAACAGCGTGCCGTCCATGCCCTCGGTCACCAGCGTGTGGGGGATGCCCAGCCGGCGGAGCTCCCAGGCGGTGAGCCGTGCCCCCTGCAGCAATGGACGCGTCTCGTTCACCCACACGTGGACGCAGAGTCCCCGGCGGTGCGCGTGGTCGATGACGCCGAGCGCGCTGCCGATCCCGGCGGTCGCCAGCGCTCCCGCGTTGCAGTGCGTGAGGAGCTGCTCGCCCGGACTGATCAGCGCGGCACCGAGCTCACCCATCCGCTCGCACGCGGCCACGTCCTCGTCGTGGATCGCCTCCGCCTCCCGCACGAGGTCAGCGGAGCTTCCCCCGCGGTCGAGCACCGCCCGCATCCGATCCATCGCCCACGCCAGGTTCACCGCCGTCGGACGCGCCTCGCGGAGGCGTCGCATGGCGCTTTCGAGCGCAGGACCGTCCGCACCGCGCTCGGCGTGGGAGGCGACGCTCAGCGCGGCGGCGACGCCGATCAGCGGGGCGCCACGCACCGAGAGCCGCTGGATGTGGCCGACCATCGCCTCGGGGTCGCTCGCGTCCAGCCAGACCTCCGCGTGGGGAAGGCGGGTCTGGTCCAGCAGCTCGAACCTCCCAGCGCCGGACCGGAGGGCCACGCCCTCGATGCGCTTCACAGGAGCCTCGGGCCGCTCCGGGCCCGGAGCGCACGGAGCGCCTCCAGCTCCAGCGGCGGGAGCGGGGTCAGGCCTCCGAGCGCCTCCGCGGCCTGGAGGATGAACGCGCTGTGCTCCACCCGTTCGATTCCATTCACCGCCTCCTCCATCGACTCGCCCCAGGCCAGCGCTCCGTGGCGGGAGAGGAGCAAGAGCCGGTGCGCGGGGAGGAAGGGCAGGAGCACCGCCCCCATCTCCTCCGTGCCGGGCCGGGCGTAGGGCACGATGGGGACCCGTCCCGCGGCGACGATCAACTCGGGGAGCACATCAGCGGGCAGCTCGGTCAGGCCAGGCCTGGCAAGTGTCCAGGCGGTGGCGATGGGCGGGTGGGCGTGGATGACGACCCGGGCCTCTGGGCATGTCCGGTACACGGCGACATGCATCGCCCGCTCCGTGGAGGGTCGACCCTCGAGGATGCCTCCGTCCAGCGCGACTCGCGCCAGCGACCCTGACGGCAGCCGGGCCTTGTTCACCCCTGCGGGCGTGATGAGCAGCGTGTCGTCCGGCAGACGCACGCTGATGTTCCCGTCGGCAGCGGCAAGCAGCCCGCGCCCGTGGAGCTGGGCGCAGGCGTCGCGGATCTCCTCGAAGTGCCGGTCGGACATCGCTCTCCTCGGACCGTGCCACGGCCCCGCGGGGAGGACAACGGGCCGTCGCTTGCGTCAGCGAGCGATGACCGCGCAGGCGATTCGGTCGCCCGAGTCGCCGGCAGGCTGGCTCGCGTAGTCGTCGGCCTTCGCGTGGATGACGACCGACGTTCCGTCCGCGTCGAGGACGGCGCCCGGGCCGGAGGCGAGCGAGAGCCCCGGGGCGAAGATCTCGAAGTCGAGCTTGCCTGAGGCGGGAACGACCAGATTCGGCAGGTCACCCGCGTGCGGCCCGGCCGGGCTCAGCACCCCGTGGGCCTTGTGCGCGGGATTGAGGTGGCCCCCGGCGCTGGTGAAGGGCGCCTCGCACTTGCCGGTCTCGTGGAAGTGGATGGCGTGGTTTCCCGGAGGGAGCCCATCGACGCCGCCGCGGACGAGGAGCCCGTACGGGGTCTCGGTGATGGTCACCTTTCCCACGGCGCGCCCCTGGCGGTCCTTGAGCGCCGTGGTGAGCGATGGCGCGGCCTGACCACCATCCGCGGCGGGCGCGGCCGGGGCGGGTGCGCTCGAGGCGAGCAACAACGCAGCGACGGCTGGAACTATCGAACGGATGACCATGAATTCACCCTAAGTGGATCCCTGCCAGAATGCCGGGGGACCGCACCCGGCGCGATGAGTACTCCACAGGCGATCGCCCGCAGCATCCTCGAGGGGTTCGAGAAGCGCTGGGCGCAGTTCCGCGCGCTGAGCGCCGCGGCGAAGAAGGCATTCGAGACCGCTGATCGCGCCCGCGCTCAGGAGCTGAGCCGCCTCGGCATCGGCACCTACGACGAGCGGGTACGGGAGTCCGTGGAATCGGTGCTGCGGGACTACCCGGAGGCGCGCACCGACGAGACGCTCTGGCCCCAGGTGAAGCAGGCGCTGATCGGGCTGCTCTACGATCACAAGCGGCCGGAGTGCGCGGAGACCTTTTACAACTCGGTGGCCTGCCGGGTGCTCGACCGCACCTACTACCGCAACGAGTACATCTTCTGGCGCCAGGCGGTGGCCACCGAGTTCATCGAGGCCGACGACGTGACGTGGCGGTCCTGGTACCCGCACCGCCGGAACCTCCTCACCACCTTCCGGGACATCGCGCGGAGCCTCGGACTGTCGCTTCCGTTCGAGAACCTGCGCCGTGACCTCCGCAAGATCCTGATCGCCTTCCGCGGGCACCTTCCCGGTCCGCGCGAGCGGCAGCTGAACTTCCAGGTCCAGGTTCTCTCCTCGCTCTTCTTCCGCGACCTCGGGGCCTACGTCGTCGGTCGACTGTTGAACGGGAACCAGCAGACGCCCTTCGTTGCATGCCTTCGGCACGCGAGCTCAGGACGCGGGCTGTACGTGGACGCCTTGCTCCTGAGGCCCGAGCACCTCGCCGGGCTGTTCAGCCTCTCGCGGGCCTACTTCATCGTCGACATGGACGTGCCGTCCGAGTTCGTCACCTTCCTGAACCAGCTGATGCCGGGGAAGTCGAAGGCCGAGCTCTACACCGCGGTGGGGTTGCAGAAGCAGGGCAAGACCCTCTTCTACCGGGACCTCCAGTGGGGCCTGAAGCACTCGACCGACGCCTTCGTGATCGCCCCGGGCGAGCGCGGGCAGGTGATGATGGTGTTCACCCTTCCCTCGTTCCCCTGGGTTTTCAAGGTCATCCGGGACGAGTTCCCGCCGCCCAAGAGCGCCACGCGCGACGAGGTGCGGGCCAAGTACCTGCTGGTGAAGTACCACGACCGCGTCGGCCGGCTCCCGGACGCGCTGGAGTACTCGGACGTGCTCTTCCCCGTCGAGCGGATGCACCCCGCAGTGCTCGACGAGCTGGAGCGCTCGTGCGCAGCGAGCGTGGACCGGGACGGAGGTCGACTGGTGCTGAAGCACCTCTACGTCGAGCGGAGGATGACGCCGCTGGACCTCTGGCTCGACGACGCCGACCTGGCGCAGCAGAGTCACGCGGTGCGCGAGTTTGGCCGGGCGATCCGCGACCTGGCCGAGGCGAACATCTTCCCCGGAGACTTGTTGCTCAAGAACTTCGGCATCACCGCGCGCGGCCGGGTGGTGTTCTACGACTACGACGAGCTGTCGCTCCTGACCGAGGTGAGCTTCCGCCGGATGCCCACGGCCCGCGACGAGGCGGAGGAGGCGGCGGCCGAGCCCTGGTTCCACGTGGGCCCGCGGGACGTGTTTCCCGAAGAGTTCCTCTGCTTTCTCTTCCCGCCCGGGCGGCTCCGCGAGCTCTTCCTGGAGATGCACGGCGATCTGCTCGATCCGGCGTGGTGGATCGCGCGGCAGGAGGAGATTCGCTCCGGGCGGCAGCCGGACCCCATCCCCTACCCAGAGGGCGTGCGCCTGGGGAGGATCCTGGGGTAGCCAGCGCGGGCGCGGCGCTCGTCATCACGCCGGGGCTGCGGAGGAGGCGCCGCGAGCGAGCCGCTACTTCGGCGTGAACGTCGCCTCGGTGCAGCTCGAGGCGCAATGGCCCGCGGTGATGTCAGCGCAGCTCGTGCCGTTCAGGCACTGGGCGCAAGTGCTGTCGGGCGTGCGGCAGTTCGAATCGCAGGTGAAGCTCGACGAGTTCAGGTTGCACGACTCAAGCTTGTCGCAGGCTTCCTTGCAGCTGCTGCTCGAGCCACAGCCCGTGAGGGCCAAGGCGAACGCCGCGACACAGCCCATCCACCAGCTCTTCACGTGATCTCCCCTTCGGTGGGCACCGCGCGGCCGGTGCTTTCCGCTTCTTCGAGTAGACCCGCTCGTGACGACGCGTTGCATCCACACCTCGGCGCACCGGGTGCGAGACCTCAGCACCGAGGTCGAAACGACCCACTCTCGTCCGTCATGTGCGGGTGGCACACTCCGCGCCTCCGTCGCCTGGCTCGCTCGAGATTCTGGGGGTTCCGCATGAAGAGGATGTTCGGCTCTGCAGTCCTGGTGCTCGCGCTCCTTCCCGTCTCCGCTGCGCTCGCGAACGACCAGAACGATGGACCGGGAAGCGGTCCGCTCCTGTTCGTCAAGATCGACGGCATCGAAGGCGAGTCGGTGCAGAAGGGCCATGAAGGCGAGATCGAGGCCTTCAACTTCTCGGAGACGTTTCGGCTGAGTGTCCCCAGCGGCGGGGGAGGCGGCGGGGCGGGAAAGTTCACCCCGGGCCCGGTGATGTTCAGCAAGCTCCAGGGCAGGGCGAGCATCGGGCTCCTTCGCGCGTGCGCGAAGGGCCAGCACATCCCGCAGGTGACCATCACCGCGTTCCGGAGGACCGGCGAGGGGAAGTCGAACGCCCACTACAAGATCACCCTGAAGGACGTCCTCGTCAGCGCGATCAACGAGAAGACCAGCGGTGACTTCATCGTCGACGAGATCCAGCTCGTCTACGAGAGCGGCCGCTGGGAGGTGTTCGATCCGCCCGACGCGACGGAGTTCGACGGGAAGACCGGCAAGGTCAGCGGCAAGGCGCCCACCGGCAATCCTCGCTGATCATGCGCCCGACGCTCACTCCCGGGCGTCGCTGGCCCGGGCTGCTGCTGCTCGCGATGCTCGCCTCGGCGTGCGGCTCGTCGACCGACGGCCCCTCCGGGACGCCCGGAACGAACCCGGGCCCGGGAGGTGGCGGGGAGGACGGGACACCGCCGCCCGAGGCCGAGGCGCCAGGGCCCTGGGTCCCGAGCCGGGACCTCGGAGTCGACCGGTTCTCGCTCGAGACCGCTCTCCAGGCCAGTCTCCAGGAGGCGGTCGGGGCGGAGTACAGCGAGGCCACCGTCTGGACGCTCTCCGGGGAGGACCTCGAGCTCCGGTTCGAGCTCTGGAGCTGGTTCAACGCAGCCGAGGCCGAGCAGGCCTGTGCCACGGCGGCCGGAGAGGATGCGCAGCTGTCGCTCGCTCTCGGCACGCCGACCTGGACCACGGACGACGCGGTCTACGTGACCCGGGGCGACACCTGCGTCCAGGTGAACGTGGCCCGGAGCTCGCGGCCCGACCTTGCCGGCGCCGCTGCGGTGGCCGAGGCGCTGGTCTCCGACTAGCTACTTCGTTCCAACCCCGATGTTGAGCGGCGCCGTCAGCACCGCCACTCCGCTCGCGTTCACACGGCCGCGGATGCTCTGGTCCAGCCGCTCAAGCATCGCCGTCCTCTGAGCCTCCGAGAGCTCGGAGACGAGCATGCCCGGAATCGGGTTACTCCCCAGACACCAGTCCCAGAGCTCTCGTCCCGATCGAATCGCGCTTCTCTCCTCGTGCGTCGTGTCGACGAAGACGTCGCGGAGCCCCGCCGCCACGAGACGCTCGCGGAGCACGCCTGGGTCCGCGATCTGGAACTCGAGCGGGGGAGGGTTCGCAGGGAGTCCCTCGAAACCCGAGTTCACCGACTTGAGCGCCCCGAGGAAGACCTGCAGCGCCTCGAACTTGGAGGGCGATCCGTATGCGACGATGACCACGCGGCCGCCCGGCTTGGTCACACGCACCATCTCCTGCAGCGCCTTCGCCTGGTCAGGCACGAGCATGACCCCGAAGGCCGAGCCCGTGACGTCGAACGTGTTCTCCGGGAAGCCGAGCGCGTGGCAGTCCATCACCTTGCCCTCTGCGTCGGAGATGGATTCGTCACGGACGCGCGCGACGAACAGCTCGATCATCTTCGGCGACCAATCCGTCGCGACGACCTTCGCGCCAAGGCGCGCAGCGGGGAGGCTCAGGCCGCCCGGTCCGGCGGCGACGTCGAGGAACAGCTCGCCGGAACGGAGGCGCGCGAGCTCGAGCGCCGCGCCCGCGAGCTCGGCTTCGCCGGGCGCGACGTGCCGATCGTAGCCTCCGGCGATCGCGTCCCACGCCTCCATGGGCGCGAAGTGTTCTTCCCGGTTCGTCTGCTCCGTGGCCTGGCTCATGGAC
>Ga0081540_1001401_pt1 | contig 20894 bp, 23 predicted proteins | sample TabmetS2T1R1_FD_71024 | JGI IMG/M metagenome (GOLD analysis project Ga0081540, IMG submission 71024) | Tabebuia heterophylla rhizosphere microbial communities from the University of Puerto Rico - S2T1R1 | ecosystem: Host-associated > Plants > Roots > Rhizosphere ... | reverse complement strand
CGGGCACGTCTGCACTAAGACGTCGAGAACGGCATATACTTTCGCTTGAGCGCGTGAGCAACGAGCGAACCAATGGCAGGATCGGATGCGCTGTAGACCTTTGCAGAGCGCAGCGCATTGCGCAGGCTGATGCCCTTCGGCGCCGCACGCATGACAGCGGTCGTGATCGAAGGTCCCGAATGCGAGAAGATCGTGGCGTGGCCGCACAGCAGGGTCTCGGGCGAGAAAGGCCCCCATTGCAGCGACATGAAGGTCGGCTCTCTCGGTTCGCGCCGGTTGATGCCGAGGAAGAAGAACCAGTTGAAGCGCTCGAGCACCGCGCCCTCGTGATCGCCCTTGAAGAATGAGCCCTCCGTTTCGCGCGACTCGGCGAGGCCGGTAAGCCTTCGGAACGTCGTGCGGCCGCCTTCGCTGCGTATCGAGGTGATTGCGCACACGACCTGATCGGGGGAGCCCGGGATGGCGAAGTAGGTCTGATAGAAGCCCGGCGCGATCGTCGGAGCGGGCGGCGCAAAGACGCGTGCCGTGATCGGTCCTTCCGGTCCGGGTCCGCGCTCGCGGCCTGCGGGAGCGGGCCGGTCGATGCTCTCCACGCTTTCCGGGTCGCGGTAGAGTTCCGCCTCTTCGATGCCGAAATATTGGCAGATGCGGATCGTCGTCGCCCGGTTGGGCAACGCGTCCATGGACAGATAGCGGTCGAACTGCTGGCGATTGACCCCCATCTCGCGGCACACTGCCGCTATCGACCCATGCATGGCGCAAAGGCGCCTCAGATTGACAGCCAGATTCTCACGCAAACTCATGATTATGCACGCCCCCGCTCCATCCACATGACAAAACCGGCGTCACGTCAATGGGGTGAGCTTCACCGGCAGCTCAGCCACCGCGAAAAGCGCGCAACGCCTCGGCCACGAGTTCGGCGATCGGCTGCCTCGCGTCAAGCGTGATCGCGCCCTCGTCCGTGCCCGGCGGCTCGAGATCGGCGAACTGGCTGTCGATCAGGCTGGCCGGCATGAAATGGCCCTGCCGGGAGGCCACGCGATCCCTCGCAGTGGCCTTGTCGATCGCCAGGTGGATGAACAGGACCTCATCATGGGCGAAGCCGCGCAGCCTGTCGCGGTACTTCCGCTTCAGCGCCGAGCAAGCGGCGATCGCGCCCAGCCGGTCGCGCTCACGCTCATCGGCGTCCTCGGCCACATCGCCGATGACGACGAAGCGCGGTCGATCGTGCAGCGCCTCATGGCTGGCTTGTCGTCCGGCAGCTACCTGGCCCTTTTCGACGGCCTCGACGACATCACCAGGGAGATGAGCGACGCGCAGCAGGGCTACGACGACACCGGCGCGGTCCCCTACAAGCTCCGCAGCCGCGAGCAGGTCACGCCGTTCTTCGACGGTCTCGAGTTCGTGGAGCCCGGCCTGGTGCGGTGCGCCCGATGGCGGCCCGACGCGAGCCCGCTCGGTACCGGCCCGGACGTTCCCTCACTGGCTGCCGTCGCACGCAAGCCCTAGCGGGCGACCGCCGGCGCCGCCCCGCGAATTCACCCGCCGGGCCTGTGGAGAGCCGGGGTGATTCGGGAACACTTGGCACCGGGGCGCCGGCGTGCGATCCGGGCGACGGGCCTCCCGCCGGGAGGTGAGCGTGCAAGCATACGAACGTGCTGGCCAGCCCGCGACCGAGGCCGACCTGGTCGACGTGGCGGCACTGGTAACGGCGTACTACTCCGAGCATCCGGACCCGGCCGAGCCCGCGCAGCAGGTCGCGTTCGGCACCTCGGGCCACCGCGGGTCGGCGTTCCGGCTGTCCTTCAACGAAGATCACATTGCCGCGACCACGCAGGCGATCTGCGACTACCGCGCCCGGGCGGGCATCACCGGCCCGCTCTACCTGGGGCGGGACACCCACGCGCTGTCCGAGCCCGCCTTCGTCACCGCGCTCGAGGTGCTCGCCGCCAACGAGGCACGTGTCCTGACGGACGCGGGCCGCGGCTACACCCCGACCCCCGCGCTCTCGCTCGCGATCCTCATGCACAACGAGGGCCGGGCGGACGGCCTTGCCGACGGCATCGTCGTCACGCCGTCCCATAACCCACCCGAGGACGGAGGCTTCAAGTACAACCCTCCCGACGGCGGCCCGGCAGGGTCGCAGATCACGGCGGCGATCCAGGGGCGGGCCAACGAACTGCTCCGCGGCGCGTTGCGGGAGGTCCGCCGGATCCGTTATGCACGGGCCAGGCCGGCCGTGGGTGCCCACGATTTCCTCGGCCAGTACCTGGCGGCACTGCCGACGGTCGTGGACCTCGATGCGGTGCGGGCGGCCGGGATACGGATCGGCGCGGACCCGCTGGGCGGGGCCAGCGTCGCGTACTGGGGCGAGCTCGCCGACCGGTTCGGGCTCGACCTGACCGTGGTCAACCCGGTCGTGGACGCCACGTTCCGGTTCATGACCCTGGACTGGGACGGCCGGATCCGGATGGACTGCTCATCGCCGTACGCCATGGCCTCGCTGATCGGCCGCCGGCACGAGTTCGCCATCGCGACCGGCAACGACACCGACGCCGACCGCCACGGCATCGTGACCCCGGACGCGGGGCTGCTCAACCCCAACCACTACCTCGCCGCGGCCATCGACTACCTGTACCGGCATCGCGAGGGCTGGCCCGCCGGCGCCGCCGTCGGCAAGACGATGGTCAGCTCGGCCATCATCGACCGGGTGGCCGAAGCGGCCGGGCGCCAGCTGACCGAGGTGCCGGTCGGGTTCAAGTGGTTCGTGCCGGGCCTGCTGGCGGGCACCGTCGCGTTTGGCGGGGAGGAGAGCGCGGGGGCCTCGTTCCTGCGCCGGAACGGGCGCGTCTGGACGACCGACAAGGACGGCATCATCCTCGCGCTGCTGGCGGCCGAGATCACCGCCGTCACCGGCCGCACGCCCGGCGAGCACTACCGGGACCTGACCGCCGTACTCGGCGATCCCGCCTACGCCCGGATCGACGCGCCGGCAACCCGGGAGCAGAAGGCGGTCCTGGCCAGGCTCTCGCCCGCGCAGGTCCCCGTGGACGAACTGGCGGGGGAGCCGGTGATCGCCCGCCAGACGACGGCGCCGGGCAATGGCGAGCCGCTTGGCGGGCTCAAGGTGATCACCGCCTCCGGCTGGTTCGCGGCGCGGCCGTCCGGCACCGAGGACGTCTACAAGCTGTATGCGGAGTCGTTCCGCGGGCCGGACCAACTGGCCCGCATCCAGGAGGAGGCCCAGGAGATCATCGGCGCCGTGCTCAAGGAGGCATGAGGTGACGCAGCCACGGATCCTCGGAATCGTGCTCGCCGGTGGCGCGGGCCGGCGGCTGGCGCCGCTGACCGCGGACCGGGCCAAGCCCGCCGTCCCGTTCGGTGGCCTGTACCGGCTCATCGATTTCGCGCTGTCCAACCTCGTCAACGCCAGCTGCCTGCGGGTGTGCGTGCTGACCCAGTACAAGAGCCACAGCCTGGACCGGCACATCTCCACCACCTGGCGGATGAGCACGCTGCTGGGCAACTACGTGACCCCGGTCCCCGCACAGCAGCGGCTCGGCCCGTACTGGTACACCGGGTCAGCGGACGCGATCTACCAGTCGCTGAACCTGATCAACGACGAGCGCCCCGACCTGGTGGTGGTCGTCGGCGCCGATCACGTGTACCGGATGGACCCGCGGCAGATCATCGACCAGCACGTGACCGACGGCGCCGGGGTGACCGTGGCGGCGATCCCCGTGCCGCGCGCCGACGCCACCGAATTCGGCGTCATCGGCGTCGCCAGAGACGGGCGCACGATCGATGCGTTCCTGGAGAAACCCGCCGACCCCCCGGCCCGCCCGGGCAGCCCCCACGAGGCCCTCGCCTCCATGGGCAACTACGTCTTCTCCGCCGACGTGCTGGTGGACGCGCTGCGCAAGGACGCCGCCGATGAGTCGAGCCGGCACGACCTCGGCGGGAACCTGATCCCGATGCTGGTGCGCGACGGGTGCGCGCAGGTGTATGACTTCGCCACCAACACGGTGCCGGGCGCGGGCCCGGAAGACGCCGCCTACTGGCGGGACGTCGGCACGCTGGATGCCTACTTCGACGCCCACATGGATCTCTGCGCGACCACCCCCAAGTTCGACCTGTACAACGACCGCTGGCCGATCCTGACCAACGTCCCCTCCCAGCCGCCGGCGAAGTTCGTGCACAACGACGGCGACCGCGTCGGGCGCGCGCTCGACAGCCTGGTCAGCAACGGTGTCATCGTGTCCGGGGGCCTGGTCCGCGAGGCGGTGCTCTCGCCCGGGGTGCGCGTCAACAGCTGGGCGGTCGTCGAGCGGTCCGTCATCTTGGACCACACGGTGATCGGCCGCCACGCCGTGATCAGGGACGCGATCATCGACAAGAACGTGACAGTCCCGGAGGGCGTGTCGGTCGGGGTGGACAAGGAGCACGACCGGGCGCGTGGCTTCGTGGTGTCGGCCGGCGGCATCACCGTGGTGGGCAAGGGCCAGGCGGTGCCCGCGTGACCGCGGGCGGCGGCCGCGAGCGGCTCCGGGTGGCGCTGCTCACCCGCGAATACCCGCCCGAGGTGTACGGCGGCGCCGGCGTCCACGTGACCTATCTCGCCCGTGAACTGGCCCACCTGGTGGATCTCACCGTGCACTGCCAGGGCGCGGACAGGCCGGGCGCGGTGGCGCACCGGCCGTGGGGCCTGCTCGATGACGCCAACCCCGCGCTGCAGACGATCTCCGCCGACCTCTCGATGACCTCGGCCGTGGCGTCCGCCGACCTGGTCCACTCGCACACCTGGTACGCGAACCTGGCCGGGCACCTGGCCGCGCTGCTCTACGGCGTGCCGCACGTCGTCACGATGCACTCGCTGGAGCCGCTGCGGCCCTGGAAGGCGGAGCAGCTCGGCGGCGGTTACGCCCTGTCCTCCTGGTGCGAGCGCGTGGCGGCCGAATCTGCGGCCGCGGTGGTGGCGGTCTCCGAGGGCATGCGGGCGGATGTGCTCGCCGCCTACCCGGGCATCCCCGCGGACAGGGTGCGCGTGATCAGAAACGGGATCGACACCAGCGAGTACAGGCCGGATCCCGGCACCGACGTGCTGAAGCTCCACGGTCTCGACCCGGCCCGCCCGTGCGTGGTGTTCGTGGGCCGGATCACCCGGCAGAAGGGGCTGCCGGTCCTGCTCAACGCGGCGCAGCTACTCGACCCGGCCGCACAGCTGGTGCTCTGCGCGGGCCAGCCGGACACCGCCGAGCTGGCCGCGGAGGTGACCAACCTGGTCGCGGGGCTGCGGGCCACCCGGTCCGGCGTGGTCTGGCTGCCGGAGATGCTGACCAAGCGGGAGGTCATCCAGTTGCTGACGCACGCCACCGTGTTCGCCTGCCCATCGCTGTACGAACCGCTCGGCATCGTCAACCTCGAGGCGATGGCGTGCGGGACCGCGGTGGTCGCCTCCGACGTCGGCGGGATCCCCGAGGTGGTCGGCGACGGCGAAACCGGCTTGCTGGTGCCGCCGGGCGATCACGAGGCCTTGGCCGCCGCGCTCAACGCGCTGCTGGGTGACCCGGACCGGGCCGGCGCGATGGGCAGGAAGGGCCGGGAGCGCGCGGTCGCGGATTTCGGCTGGCCGGCGATCGCCGCGCAGACGGTGGCCCTGTACGCCGAGCTGGCAGGCTGACACCTGGCCGGTCGAAGTGACCGTGACCGAGGATCACGGCCTCAAAACGTGGCCGGCGAGATCGCCAACCGGTCCGGGTAACCGATCGACCCGTCCGCGGTGGTCCCCCCGTCGAACAACACCAGGAAGGCATGCCATCGGGGCATCGCCGAGAGACGGGGCCGACGAATTTACACAAGTGGGAGTCGTGTAATCTCGGCCCGAGGCTGAAGTTAGCTGCGAGGAGTGCTTGATGACCTATGTGATCGCGGAGCCCTGCGCAGATGTCATGGACCGCACCTGCGTGGAAGAGTGCCCCGTTGACTGCATCTACGAGGGGGAACGCTTCCTTTACATCCACCCGGACGAGTGCGTCGACTGCGGCGCCTGCGAGCCGGTGTGCCCGGTCGAGGCGATCTACTACGAAGATGACCTGCCTGAGCAGTGGAGTGCCTACCTCGACGACAACGCCCGCTTCTTCACCGAGACGCTCCCGGGCCGTGACGCGGCGCTGGGCAGCCCCGGTGGCGCCAGCTCGGTCGGTCCCTTGCACGTCGATACCCCGCTCGTAGCCAGCCTGCCACGACGGGCCGAGGCGGAATAAGCCCGGTGGGCGCCCGCGGAGATGGGGGGGCTCGGCGCCGCCAGATCCTGGAGGCGGTCCACCGGTCCCCAGCTCCGCCGTGCGCCTCGGAGATCGCCGGGCGGGCCGGCATCCACCCCAATACCGCTCGTTTCCACCTCGATGCGCTGGTGGCAGACGGCGTGGTCGAGCGGATGCCGGCCGAGCCCTCCGGCCGCGGCCGCCCGCGCGTCGTCTACCGAGCGCGTCCCGGGATGGCGCTCGGCGGCGAGAGGCGGTACCGCGTGCTGGCCGAGATCCTGCTCAGCTACCTGACCTCGGTCACCTCCAGCGGCACCGCCGCCGCAGCCGCCGCCGACGCCGGGCGCGCCTGGGGCGAGCACGTAATCCCGCGGGCGGCGCCGTTCCGCGAGGTCGGATGCGCCGAGGCGGTCGCGCGTGTGCTGATGATGCTCGACGAGCTGGCGTTCGCGCCGGAGACCGAGGCGGGAGAAGACGACGTGCCCGCCCAGGTGCGGCTGCGGCACTGCCCCTTCCTGGAACTCGCCGAGCACCACAGCGACATCGTGTGCTCGCTGCATCTGGGCCTCATCCAGGGTGCGTTCGCCGGGCTGCGGTCGCCGATGACCGCCAGCGAGCTCATCCCGTTCGGCGAGCCCGACGCCTGCCTGGTCCGCCTGGCCCCGGTCGGCTGACCGGGCCGGCCCGCGGCGAGCGGGCCGCGGGCCGGCCGGTCGTCCTGCGTGGCCGTTCGCTTCAGCCGTCTTTGGCCTTGCCGGGCCCTGTGCTCGTGTCGGCGGAGTCGTCGTCCCGCGCGGGCCGTCGCTCGCGCCGGGGGTGGTCCTCACGCAGGTGCAGTTCGAGGAGGGAGGCGTGGGAGAAGCGGAGCCCGCACAGTGGGCACGCCTTGACAAGTGTTCCCGGCATGTCTCCTGCTGCCTTTCTCTTGCATGGCCACGTCGTGACCGGCTATGCATCCGAGCAAAGCCAGCCAGGCTGCAGCCTTGATGCGTTGCGTGTGGCGGCCGAGTGGAGATCGCCGCGGCCCGGTGGGTGCCCGCCAGGCATCCCCGGCTGACGGGCCAGGGCTGGGCCGGCGCAGCGGCCTTCATCCGGCCAACACACCGGCTACACCTGTCGTGCGTCCCGGTGCGCTGCCCTTGGTCTGACAGGATGGCGCAACGTGCTGGAGGCGGGGGTGAGCGGGGCTAACCTGCTGGTACTGGCTCCGTGGCTGATCTTCGGGGCCTGTGTTGTGGCGATCTGCTACCGCCTGTTCACCTGCCGTGGCGACTCCGGTCGGCACCGCCGGGATGACCGGGAATGAACCCGTGTGAGGACGCGGTTGACGTGTAGCGCCCGGCGGCCGCGGCCGCCGGGAACGGGCCCGAACAGGATCGAGCGCGGCGATGTGCGCAGGAGGAACACCTCGCCAGAGTTGAGGATGCCGCAGATGGCCAACTGGAACAGCAAGATCATCGAAGAGTTCCGGGCCAACGAGGGCAAGGTGGGCGGCGCGTTTGAAGGTGCGCCGCTGCTGCTCCTGCACACGGTAGGCGCCAAGACCGGGCAGCAACGGGTCAACCCGGTGATGTACCAGCCGGTGGCCGGTGGTTACGCGGTGTTTGCCTCCAAGGGAGGTGCCCCGGTTCACCCGGACTGGTACCACAACCTGCTGGCTCATCCGCGAGTAATCGCCGAGATCGGTACCAGCACGGTCGAACTCGTCGCCAGGGTGGCACGGGGTGAGGAGCGGGAGCGGATCTGGACCGCGCAGAAGACCGCTCATCCCGGGTTCGCCGACTACGAGCGGAAGACCGCCCGGCAGATCCCGGTCATCGTCCTCGAGCCCGTCGGCTAGCAGCTAAGGTCACGGCGTGCAGCGCATTGGCGCGGTGCTGATCGACATCGATGGCGTGCTGACCGTCTCGTGGAAACCGATCGAGGGGGCGGTCACGGCGCTGAAACGGCTCCGGGCGGCCGCGCTGCCGCTGGCCCTGGTCACGAACACGACCTCCCGCACGCGGGCGTCGATCGCGGCGGTGCTGGGTGCGGTGGGCTTCCCGGTCACCGCCGGGGACGTTCTCACGGCGCCGGTCATCGCCGCCGCCTACCTGAAGGAGCACTACCCGGGCTCGCGGTGCCTGCTGCTCAACAGCGGCGACATCGGCGAGGACCTGACCGGGGTGACGCTCGCCGGTGACCGCGACCCCGGCGTGGATGTGGTGCTCCTCGGCGGCGCTGGCACCGAGTTCAGCTATCAGGCGCTCAACAGGGCGTTTCACCATCTCCAGCGCGGGGCCAGGCTGGTGGCCATGCACCGCGGCCTCTACTGGCGCACCGACAAGGGCCTGCAGCTTGACAGCGGCGCGTTCGTCGCGGGCCTGGAACAGGCGGCGGGAATCGAGGCGGAAGTCGTGGGCAAGCCCGCCCCGGCCTTCTTCGCCGCCGCGCTTGCTCACCTGGGCGCCGGCGCCGCCGGCACGCTGATGGTAGGCGACGACATCGAGAACGACGTGCTCGCCGCCCAGCGGCAAGGGCTTACCGGGGTGCTGGTCAAGACCGGCAAGTACCTGCCCCGCGCTCACCGCAGCGCCAGTGGCGCTCCCGACCATGTCCTCGACTCCTTCGCCGGCCTGCCAGCGCTGCTGGATCAGCTCGTGTGACAAACGGACCGGCTAGAGGCCACGCTGGCGGGGCGGCGGGGAATGGCCGACGCGGCTGAACCGGCAGCGGCGGGCCCCGTCCAGGCTCATCTCCAGCGCCGCCTGGCCGGGCAGCAGCCGGATCGTCAGGCCCTCGCCCGCCCACACCCCGTCGGATACCGGTGACACGGCCCGCGGCCCGGCGAGCCCGATCGTGACCGCGGCCGTCCCCGGCGGCCCGCCGTCGGCGGCGGCGAAAGTCACGTAGGCGAGCAGCTCCTCGCTGTAGTAGGTCCCCGCCGGCGGCGCCGCCGCCGGCGGTTCGCCCGTGCGCACGAAGACCTCGGCGGGCTCATCACCGATGATCTCGTCGCGCAGCAGCTCGTCGCCGACCCGGCGGAGCCGCGTCGATGCGGCGGACCCGACCCCGAGCCAGCTGCCGTCGGACATCGCCGCGTACCGGTACACGCCGCCGCCCTCGGCCTGGGTGACCGTACCGTCGTCGGCGGCGCCAATCGCCACATGAGCGTCGAGTTCGGGTGAGTACCAGACCCCGGTGACCGCCGGCTGGGCGGCCAGCGCGGCGGGCGCGGCGAGCGGGGCAGGTAGCGCGGGGGCGGCCACGCCGGCCAGCCGCTCGACGATACGCACGGCGATCTCGGCGGGGAAGGTGTCGTCGCGGTTGGCCAGCACCGCAACGCCCACGCCGGCGTCGATCAGGTAGGCAAGCGCCGACCGGAACCCGTCGATGTGACCCGAATGCAGATGGACATCGCGACCACCAACGGTGGTGATCTCCAGGCCGAGCGCGTACGGCAGCCGCCGCCCGTCGGCGAGCACGGCGGGCTCGAGCAGCGCGTCGCGGACGTCGGCGCCAAGAGCCGCGCCGGTGAGCATGAAGTGCTGCCACGCGGCGAGGTCGCGGATGGAGGTGACGACGCCGCCGTCGCCGACCGTCTCCTCGGTGATGTCGACCCGGGCCCAGCCGCCGCGGGCGGCGGGCGTGTAGCCGGTGGCGATCCCGCGCACCGGCACCGTGAGGTCGTCGCGGAACCGGGTGACGCGCATGCCGAGCGGGCCGAACAGCCGCTCCGCGGCGAAGTCGGCCAGCGAGCGCCCGGTCAGCCGTCTGAGGATGGCGGCCGCGAGCACGAACCCGCTGTTGGAGTACGACCACGCCGTGCCGGGCGGGAAGTTGAGACCGGTCTGCCCCGCGAGCAGGCGCATGAGCCGTTCTTCGTCCATGCCCGCGATCGGCACGCCGGTCAGGTCGCACAGCTCGTAGCACTCCCGCAGGCCGCTGGTGTGCGACAGGCACTGGCGCACCGTGACCGGCACCGGCAGCGCCAGCTCGGGCAGGTGCGTGCGGACGTCGTCGTCCAGCGACAGCACGCCCTCGCGCTGCAGCATGACCAGGCACGCGGCGGTGAACTGCTTGCTCGCGGATGCGATGTCGAAGACGGTGTCCGCGCCGATGGGGATGTCGTGCTCGATCACCGCGTGACCGGCCGCGGCGTGCCCCACCAGCTCGCCGCCCCGGTAGACGCCGACCGCGTGACCGGGGTCGTCGCCGGTCACATACGGCGCTACCAGCTCGGACAGCCCTAGCGGGGTCATGCCGTCACGGGATCACACGCATGGCGATGACCGGATGCCGGTCCGGGTTCAGCCAGCGAAGCACCACCAGCAGGTGGGTGGTCGGCAGCGACACACAGCCGGCCGTGGCCGAGCCGTTCCCCACGTGCAGGAAGATGGCGCTGCCGACGCCGGGCTTGCGGGCCGTGTTGTAGGCGATCACCGCCGCGTAGTTGTAGACGGGGACGTTGTGCATCGGCTCCGGGTTGGCCCCCGCGTTCTGGTGGCGGATGTCGACCCATTCGTTGTACAGCGGGCTGGCCGAGTCATCGACCCAGTAGTTGTAGGTGTAGGCGTGGCGCCAGGAGAAATGCACTCCCGGGTTGGCCCGCACTCCGAACATGAACCTGAACCCGTACGTTCCCTGCGGGGTGAGCAGGTCGCCCTCGATCTTCTGGCCAATGGTGGCCATGCCGTCCTGGCCGATGCGCGCGGTCCACGGGCCCCGCCGGTGCACCCACTTCCCTCCCGTCCAGACGAACGTGTTGAGCGTGGCCCATGACGTCCGGTGGGACTTCGCGCCGACCGTGACGAGTTGCGTGGTGCCAGCCGGGACCCGGGCGATGATGTACCCCGCATTGCACTTGTGCGGAAGCGGGGCGCGCCGCTCCCGGTAAGCGCCCCACGGGCTGTGAGACTTGACGCACCAGTAGGCCGGGGCCGTGGTGGCCGCGGCCGGGGCGGTGGCCACGCACGGCGCGGCAAGCACCGCGAGTGCGACGAGCACGCGCTGCCAGCCGTTGCGCATCATCGGTGTTCCCCCTCGTTCACCTCGGCGACCCCGCCCTCGCCCGGGGCTGGACCGAAGCGTACGGGGCTCGGCCGCCGTACGTCCGCCGATCACCACTGTCCGGGCGTGGTGTCGCGTCAAAGGCCGCCGGGGAGGCGGCGGTCGCGCTGCTCCACGCCGAGTTCGCCGTACGGGTAGTCGGGGCCCCGGGGGTCGCTCGCGGCGTCGAGCGTGCGGATCTCCTCGGCGGTGAGCCGCAGGCCGGCCGAACGGAGATTCGTCTCGAGCTGTCCGGCCGTGCGGGCACCGAGGATCGTCGAGGTCACCGCCGGCCGGCCGGTCACCCACGCCAGGGCGACCTCGGCCATCGACACGTCGCGTTCGCGGGCCACCTTCTGCACGGCGTCGATAACCTCCCAGGTGCGCCGCGTGCCCCGCCGGTCATAGGCCTCCATGCCACGGTTCGGGTCCTCGCCGAGGCGGGTGGCGCCGCTCGGCCGCTGATCGCGCTGATACTTGCCCGACAGCCAGCCACCGCCGAGCGGGCTCCACGGCAGCAGCCCCATGCCGGCGTCGACGACGGCGGGCACGATCTCCCACTCGATCTCCCGCACGAGCAGGCTGTATTGCGGCTGCAGCGTGACCGGGCCGGCGATGTTCAGCGCGCGGGCCAGGTGCACGGCCTTCGTCAGCTGCCAGCCGGTGAAATTGGACAGGCCGTAGTACCGGATCTTTCCGGCGCGCACAAACCCGTCCAGCGTGCGCAGGGTCTCCTCCAGCGGCGTCAGCGGATCGAAGGCATGGAGCTGGTACAGATCGACCGCGTCGCGTCCCAGGCGGCGCAGCGACGCGTCCAGCGCGCGCGTCAGGTGCCGCGCCGAGAGCCCGGCGCCGTTGGGTGAGTCATCGAGCCCGAAGCGGCCCTTCGTGGCGAGGACGATCTGCTCGGTGAGGTCGGCCGGGCGGTTCGCGAACCAGCGGCCGATGATCTCCTCGGACATGCCGTCGCCGTACACGTCGGCCGTGTCGACGAACGTCCCGCCCGCCTCGACGAACCTGTCGAGCTGGTGGTGCGCGCCCGGCTCGTCGGTTTCCTCGCCGAACGTCATCGTCCCCAGGCATAGGGCCGACACCGCGCATCCGCTGCTGCCCAACGTGCGATAGTCCATGCCTCAACATACGCCGCGCGGGGCTCAGCCGCCCCAGCCTGATCGGTTTCCCGGCGGGCACGCATAGGCGATCCGACCGCGGCCCACCATCGCTACGATCACGCGCGATCTCCTGCTCGAGGCCTTCGGCTATGAGGACGTCAATGTGGCGGTGGCAATGCTCGGGTCGGGCTTGATGTGGGCGAACATGCTGCGAGCGTTCCAGCTGGGGAAGGCCCGCACCAGCCATGACGGACCGTGGAGCTGGATGCGGGAGTCGCGGGTTGCCTCGGTCCAGGTGAGCTGGCCGGCGTGCCACTTGACGAAGGCTTCCGCGTCCGCGGTGATGTACAGGTCTTCGTCGAGACCGGGGTACGTCTTGCAGATCTCGGTCTCGCGGTGCTCGATCAGCAGCCAGTACCGTTCGTGCGCCCGGAAACCTGTGAAGTCGAACCGAATGACGACGCGCTGGCCAGGGAGCCGGTCCCGGCGGAGCGCGTTGCACATCGACCACAGCGCCACGAACGGGTCGAGATTCTCGGGGGCGATCTCGAGCCAACGGGCGCCCCACTCACCGAGTGTCTCGCAGACCTTGAACAGATCGTGGCCCGAGCTCGTGAGTTGGTAGCGGTGCCCGCGGCCCTGAACCTTCGGTGCCGACTCGACGATGCCGAGGCGCTCGAGCTGCTTGAGCCGCTGCGTGAGCAGGGTCCGGGAGAGCCCGGGCGCGCCCACGAGGATCTCGCCGAAGGTCTCGCAGCCCAGATGCAGATTGCGGATGATCAGCGGTGTCCATCGCTCGGCGAAGAGCTCCGCGCCTCGGGCGATCGGGCAGTACTGGCCGTAGGTCCGCATGAGACCAATATTCCGCGCCTCACGACCGGCAGTGAAGTCCAGATTCCGTACTTCGAAGTCCAGATCGCTGACTTCTCCTCGGTGCCCCCCGATGTTGCGATGGGCCCGTCCACAGAGGAGGAACGATGACAGCACCAACCACCACTCAGATCCCCGGGTTCCGGGGTGACCTGATCGCCCCGAACCACGATCACTACGACGACGCCCGGGCCGTGTGGAACGGCACGGTCAACCGGCGACCCCGATTGATCGCCCGCTGCGCCGGCATAGCCGACGTGGCCGCCGCGGTGGACTTCGCCCGCGCGCGCGACGCCGAGATCGCCGTGCGAGGCGGGGGCCACAACGTGGCCGGCACCGCGGTGTGCGACGACGGGATCGTGATCGACCTCTCGGCGATGCGAGCCGTCTCGGTCGATCCCGTCGAGCGCATCGCACACGTCCAGGGTGGCGCCCTGTGGGGTGACGTCGACCACAAGACCCAGGCATACGGACTGGCCACCACCGGCGGCATCGTGGGCCACACCGGCGTCGGCGGCCTCAGCCTGGGCGGCGGCATCGGCTGGCTCATGCGCAAACATGGGCTCACTGTCGACAACCTCGTGGGGGCGGAGGTGGTCACCGCGGCGGGCGACATCATCCGGGCGTCGGCCAACGATCACCCCGACCTGTTCTGGGCGCTGCGAGGCGGCGGCGGAAACTTTGGCGTCGTCAGCTCGTTCCGGTTCGCATTGCACCCCGTCGGCCCCACCGTGATGGCCGGACCGGTCTTCTGGGCTGCCGAGGACACCACCGACGTCTTGCGCTTCTACCGGGAGTTCGTCGCCGACGCGCCCGACGAGCTCGGGAACGTCATTCGGCTGGGAACGATCCCGCCGCTGCCCGGGATCGGCGAGGAGCTCCACTTCCAGCCGGCGGTCAGCGTGGGCAGCTGCTACGCCGGGTCCGTCGAGGACGGGGAGCGCGCCGTCCGTGCGCTCCGCAAGTTCGGGACCCCGCTCGTGGATCTGGTCGGACCCACCTTGTACGTCGACCACCAGAGCAGCATCGACGACACCGTCCCACACGGCTGGCACTACTACTGGAAAGCGACCGACCTCACCGGGCTGTCCGACGCAGTCATCGACGTCGTCGCCGAGCACGCCTATCGCGCCGCCTCACCGAGGTCGTACGCGGCGATGTTCCACCTGGGCGGTGCGGTCGCCCGGGTCCAGCGCGACGCCACGGCGTACCCCGGCCGCGACGTGGACCACAACATCATCATCGACGCGGCATGGCTCCCTGAGCAGGGCGACTCGGTCGCCGCCGCCGAGACGGCGTGGGCGCAGGAGTTCCTCGACGCCCTCCAACCCCATCGCGTCGGCGTCTACGTGAACTTCCTCGACTCCGATGACGACACCGGCCGGGTGCGCGAGGCCTATGGCGGCGACACCTACCGTAGGCTCGCCGAGGTCAAGGCGAAGTACGACCCCGAGAACGTGTTCCAGAACAACAAGAACATCCAGCCCAGCAGGCTTTGATCACCTGATCCGGCAAAGTGACCGCCGCTGGTCCAAGAGTCTCTTGCTGGACAGGCAGTTCGGTGCTTCCAAGGCCCGACGCGCCGTCAACCGTGAACGATCCGGGCCAATAGGCTTGCTGCCATGCCGTCCGAGGACCTGCCGGTCGCGGAGTTCGCGTTCCCGGGACCACTGCGCGACCTGCTCGTCGCCGCGATCGTCGCGGGTGACAAGACCACGACGACCGGCACCGTCGCCGAGTACGAGAAGGAAGGCGAGCCGCTGCCCGTCCCCGGCCTGCGGCAGGCCGTGGTCGACTCGGCCGGCAACCCGGTTGCGGTGATCGAGACGACCTCGGTGCGGGTGATGCGCCTGGGCGACGTGGACCTCGCTCACGCCCTGGGCGAGGGCGAAGGGTATACGTCCGTCGCCGAGTGGCGGGCGGGGCATGAGCGGTACTGGCATTCGCGGGAAGTGCGCGAAGCGCTGGGCGACCCGCATTTCACGGTCGACGATGACACGCTCGTGGTTGCCCAGGTGTTCCGGCTCGTGAACGACTAGGTCTTAGGATCGGGTCGATGCGGCGCGAGTCTTCCACGGTGATCGTCCTGGTCGGCGAGGTGGGCGAAGGCGGCGGGGGGAGCGAGGCGCTGCTCGCTGAGCTCAGCCGGTCTCCCAACGTGTCGGTAGCCCGCGCTCCCGTGGCCCGAGGCGGCCAGCCGGGTGCGGAGGAGCCCGCGGCGGCCGGCCCCGGATGGGAACGGGGCGCGCTCGCGATGCGGGAGGCGGCGCGGCGGGGATCGACCTATGTGATCGTGCCCGACGACCCGCTGGCCGACGTGGCGGCTGGCTGGCGGGCGATGTGGAACGTGTCGGGCGGCCCGGGCGGCGCGGCCGGATTCGAAGAGCGCGCCGAAGAGGCGCTGGCCGCCTGGCGGGACAGGCGGTTCGAGTTGCCCGACTACTACCTGGTCGTGGCCTCGGCACAGCCGGGCGGTGCGGGCCCGGACCTCTACCTGGGCCCGCTGCGCGCCGCACGCCCGCGCCGGGTCGCCGTCGCCGGCATCGCGCGCAGCCCGGGCCAGACCGAACGCCTGCTGGACACGCTCAGGTCGCTGGAGCACGGCCCGTGGTGGCCGCCGCTCGATGAGCTGATCGACGGAGCCCGCAGCTTCTACGCCGGCGGCCTGGCCGAGACGCAGCCCGCCCCGGCGTAGCGACCTGGCGTTCCGGCGAAGCCCGCCCGGCGTAGCCGGCCTGGCGTTCCGGCGAGCCCGCGCCCGCGTAACCGGCGCGTCACTGCCGCGACGCCCGCCGCGCCGCACGGTTGCCCGGGGCGGGGTCGCCTCGTTCGGCGGTGCCGGACTCGAATGGCGCCGTGCGGGAACGCCTGCCTGGCAACATGGATGGGTGAGCGCCACCCGGCTTGTCACGCTCGCCGACGTCCCGTTCCTGACGGAGCTGGTTCGCGCGAACCGGGACTTCCTTGCCCCATGGGAGCCGGCGCGGGACGAGAGCTACTTCACGCCCCTGGGTCAGCGGGCCGCCGTCCAGGACGCACTCGCGCGGCATGGGCGGGGAACGACCCTTCCTCACGTCATCCTCAACGAGTCCGGCCGCGTGGCCGGGCGCATCACGCTCAACGACATCATCCGCGGCCCGTTCCAGTCGTGCCATCTGGGCTACTGGCTGAGCGCCTCCGAGAACGGCCGCGGCCTGGCCACCTCCGCCGTGCACCGCATCATCGGCGTGGCGTTCGGGGAACTGGGACTGCACCGGATCCAGGCCGCCACCCTCCTGCACAACACCAGGTCGCAGCGGGTGCTGGAGCGCAACGGCTTCGTCCGCTTCGGCGTGGCACCGGCGTACCTCAACATCGCCGGCAAGTGGCAGGACCACGCGCTGTACCAGGTGGTCAAGACCGTCCGCGCCTGATCATCGGCTGGGCAGCGCCGGCTTGGTCGCGGCGGCAATGAAGTGGAGGCTGAAGCCGATGAGCGAGGGCTGGGTCTCCACTGACCGGGCGGCGAACAGGATCTCCTCGCGCCGCCGCGGGTCTGCCCACTCCTGGCGCAGCGGCCAGCCGGGGCCCTCGACGCCGTAGATGGCGGGGCCGGTGAATCCAGCCCGTTCGATCTCGCCGGTCAGGCCATCGGGAGTGTGGAAATAGGCGGTGGTGAAGAACTCCGGCCTGCCGACCGGCTCGGGGTTGCGGTGCTGGCCGTCTACCAGGTCCTGTTCGACGATCGGCCGGAAGTCAGGATCGTCGAGCCAGCCCTGGTGCAACCCGTCGAGCAGCGAGGCGAACCGGCAAATCGCCATGGCCAGCAGGCGGCCTCCCGGCCGCAGTACCCGCCGCGCCTCGCTCAGCGCCTGCTGGCGGTGCGACGCCTCGGTCAGGTGGTACAGCGGCCCGAAGAGCACCACCGCGTCCTGCGACTCGTCCGGCGGCGGCAGTTCCCGGGCGTCGCCCAGGGCAGCGGTAAAGCCGGCCGCCGGATCGGTGCCCGCTGCTTGGCGTGCCTGCTCCACGTGCAGCGGCACCGGATCGACCAGATGCACCTGGTACCCGCGCCTGGCCAGCGGGGCGGCATACGTGCCCGGACCGCCGCCTACATCCAGCAGACGCGCGGGTGGCCGGGGCAACAGGCGGCCGAGCAACTCCATCGACCTGACGTACTCCAGGGACTGCCTGCCGCCGGGGAACAGGCGGGAACGCTCGTAACCGGTGGCGTAGTGGCTCTCGATCGCCGGATCAATCACCGTTACAGGCTGCCGCCAAGACCACCACCGACGCCACAGGATTACGGTCCCGCCGCCCGGGCCCGCAACCCTCTCCCGCGCTGCCGACGCCTTAACGGATGAGCATGGCCTGACCGGCCTAACGGGTGGGTGTGGACTTCCCGCGGGTGGTCTTGGGGCGGCTGGGCCCGTCACCCGATCCCCGGGCGACGGCTACCACGCCGAGCAGTGCGGCCAGCGGAACGACCAGCGCGATGAAGTCGGCGGAGGTGATGCTGCCGAGGGCGTCGAGGGCCCCGGCGAACCCGACGATCAGGACGGAGACGGCTACAAGCCCCCACGCGTGCAGGAACAGCCGCAGCGTGAAGGGCGGCGTGGGCGTCGACACGTCTGGGACCGCGGTGACCGGCTTGGTTACGCGGCGCTCGGCCATGCCCTCGCGCACCCGCACGCTGACCATCAGGTTGCCCGGCTGATCGGCGATCAGCAGCAGCTCCTCGGGATGGGTCGGATCAGGGGACTGCGCCACCGCGCCGCCGCCGGCCGCCCATGACACCACCTTGCGCCCGCCTGAGGGCGGCACGCGATAGCGGGCCTGCTCGCCGGTGACCACCGTTTCCGGTCCGTCGATGACCACCGGCGGTATCGCTCCCCCGTTCGCGCCCGCGCGTGCCTCCTCGAGGGCGACCTCGGGACTGCCGCTGCCGTTCGCCGCGGGGGAGCCGTCCGCTTCGTCGGTCGCGATGAACTGACGGCGGGCCAGCTGCTCGGCGAGGCGGATCTGGCGCACGTGCACGCTCCAGGCCATGGCTACGACGAGGCCGGCGAGCGCCGCCGCCCCGAGCCCCAGCAGCGCGGCGACAGCCGGATGACTGGCACCAACTGTTATGGCTCCAAGCATGTCGTCAGCTGTTACGGCTGCGAGCATGTCGTCCCCCTACTGCGGTCGCGGGGCGGGAAAGGGTTCCCGGCCATTAGCGGCTGGGCCGGTGATGACCGAGGATTCTCGGCAGCGTGAACGGCTCGTGCCTCGGCTTCCACCAGAGCTCTGAGCAGCCCGGCGTGCCGCACGCGACCTTGATGTGCCCGCCGCGGGCCAGCTGGGCGCTCGGGCAGTCGCAGGGCTCCCAGCTGACGGTTACAGTGCCTGGTCTCCATGGGTGATGGCTGCGGCACTCTTCCGGGAAGCCCGGCCAGTCCGGGCGTCTCTCCTGTGCCACAAGAATATTCAAACACAAAATCGAATAGACTGGAAGCCCGGCCGGCCGCTGCCGCATGCCGTGCCCGTCGGCCATCCGGGACGGCGTCCAGGCCGTCCTGGGTAGTTGGCGGGGCGGCCCTGTCAGCCTCGGAGTGCTGCCCGGTCGGGAATGCCGGGTGACCGCGGCGCGGAGGACCCGGGAGTGACAGGCTGGGGCGAGCGGTGTCCATGATGCTGGGGACCGGCGGGTCACCTGGAACGGAGTGGGTCATGTCATCGAGTGCGGCAGGCAAGGACGCCGATCCGGCGGAGGTCATACCGGAGTCGCTGCGGGACATGGTGGATCGGCCCCTGTACGCACACCTCGCCACGGTCCGGCCTGACGGCACTCCCCAGGTGAACCCCACGTGGCTCCGGTTCGATGGCACGTACCTGTGGCTGACCGCCACCACCGTCCGCCAGAAGAACCGCAACTGGCAGGTTCAGCCCGCCGTCGCCCTGTCGATCATCGATCCGGACCGGCCATACCGCTACCTGGAGATCCGCGGCCGTGTCGAGCGTGTCGTCCCCGACCCGCAGGCTGCGGAGTTCCTGCGCCTGGCCGAGCGTTACGGCATGGAGCAGCCCGGGCCGCCACCAGACGCCGCGGACCGCATCGCGGTGGCGATCCGGCCGTTCCACACGACCACCCAGTGAGGGCCGTCAGTGGGGAGCCGGGCGAAGCGAAGGCCGTTAGCCGGAGCCGGGCGAAGGGAAGACCGTCAGCCGGGGAGCCGGGCGTAGGCGCGCACCGGGATCGTGCCAAATCCTTCCACGCGCAGCGGCGCGGCGGTGAACACGGCACCGGTCGGCGGCAGCTGCCCGAGGCCGGTCAGGTGCTCGACGATCGGGATGCCGGCCGCGAGCAGGAGCGTGTGCGCGGGCCGTTCCCCGTCGGCGGTGTCGTCGATGTTGAGCGCGTCGATGCCGATCAGTGCCGCGTCATGGTCGGCGAGCCAGGCGGCGCCGGCCCGGGTGAGGAAGTGCCGGCCCTCGGCGTAGCCCGGTGAGCCGAACCGGGCGTCGTCGCCGGTGTGCAGCAGCACGGCCATGCCGCGGACGTCCACGGCCGCCAGGGCACCGACGTCGATGCCGGGCTGGGGCGCATCGGTCACCCTGACCACCACGGCCGGCAGGTCGGCGGTCCGGGCCAGCGGGACGCCGCTGAGATCCGTGCCGCGCGGATAGCGGTGGTAGGGCGCGTCCAGATAGGTCCCGGTGTTGCCGATCAGCGTGAGCCGGTCGATGGCGAACTCGGTGCCGGGGGCGTAGTGCTCACGCGAGGCTTCCCTCGTCAGGTATGGGGTGATCTCCGGCCCCGGCAACCCGGGATAGGTGATCATGCCGGCGCGGATCACATGGCTGAGCTCCACCAGGCGCCCGCCCGCAGCCACCCGGCCACCACCGCTGTCCGAGGGCCCGCCGCGCGTTCCCTTGTGCGGTTCGGCGAAGATCTCGACGTTGCTGAGCCGCACCGACTCCGTCATCAAGAGGCCGAGCGAGGCCACGAACAGGGCGGCGATCGTGGCCTCGTCCACGTCTGGCGACGGAACGTCCACCCGGAACCCGTGAGCGGTCAGGTCGCCGCCGTTGCTGAAGCTGATGGCGGCGTCAAAGGACGCGCGGTATTCGGTCATCGGCACCCTGTTCGGTGGCGGAGGCTGATGAGCGCGGAGTTTAGGCGCTGTCCCCGGCCGGCGGCGCGCAGCGGAGCCGGACGAACTGGTGGATCCCGATCAGCCGCAGCGCCAGTCGCTCGTAACGGGGGAAGGCGGGCAGTGCGGCCGCGCTGTCAACGATCACCGGGTCCGCCACGGCGTGGTCGTCGCCCCGCCAGGTGATCACGCACCAGCCTGCCGCCCGGGCGTTGCGGTACCAGCCGGCCGACTCGCCGAAGGTCAGTGGCATCACGAACCCGCCGCCGACGGCGGGCCTGATCCCCAGCGGCGTGGCGTAAGGCCGGCCGGTCCTGCGGCCGCGGTGGTGGATGACGCCGAGCACCGGCATGTGCCGGCGGCCCGCGAACCGCAGCACCAGCGGGTTGACCAGCCGGGCGACGGATCTGATCAGCCCCCGGGCACGCGGCCCCAGCCGGATCGCGTTCACCGGGCCGGGCGCTGGCACCCCCGGCCCGCGACCCGCCCCCCCCCGGCCGGGGGGC
>Ga0081540_1001400_pt1 | contig 20902 bp, 18 predicted proteins | sample TabmetS2T1R1_FD_71024 | JGI IMG/M metagenome (GOLD analysis project Ga0081540, IMG submission 71024) | Tabebuia heterophylla rhizosphere microbial communities from the University of Puerto Rico - S2T1R1 | ecosystem: Host-associated > Plants > Roots > Rhizosphere ... | reverse complement strand
TCGGCCAGCGCACGCAGGACGCCCACCAGCTGCGCCGGCGGGATCCGTGGCCGCGCCTCCCGCACGATCGACGAGGCCGCGAACACCAGCCCCAGCGGCCACGGCGCGTCGCAGTTGACGCGCACGTGCGGCCACACGTACGCGCTCGGCGCCAGCACCAGCCGGTCGTCCGGGCCGATCTCGACCTCGTGATCGTGCGGGCGCTCGAGCCAGAAGCGCCCATCCTCGGGGTCGCAGCGCACCTCCGGCCACAGACCCTGGAGCAGCGCATAGAGCCCGTTCGCGGCGATCTGGCGGCCGGCCTCGGCGACGCTCGCGGCAAGGTCTGGCTCGATCCGCTCCCACTCGGCCGCGAACGCGTCCTCCCAGTAGCGCTCCAGGAGCCCAAGGAAGCGCTCGAGCAGCGCCGCCGGGTCCTCGAGCAGCGCATCGGCGAGCGCCTCGTCGCCCTCCACCGCCGCCCGCTCGCGCACCCTCGCGCGGACCGCCGGGTCCTCGAGCACGGCCGGATCGCGAACCTCGCCGCCGCCCACCTGCGGGCCGATCAGCGGGATCGCGAACTCCAGGCGCACGAGCGCCGGATCGAGCCTGCGCAGGCGCTCCAGCTCGCGCTCGAAATCGAGCAGCTCACCCTTCGCTGACGGGAAGAAGAACTCCGGGAAGTACGCGCGAAACGCGAACGCGAAGACATCGATCTCGCGCTTGAGCGCCGGCGACAGCGCGCGCATGGCCCGCACCCACCCGTGCTGCACAGGATGGTGCTTGGGCTCCACCAGCACGTGCAGGCTCAGCACGGCCTCCAGCGCCGGCGAGTACGAGAAGCCCACCCGCTCGGCACCGGACGCCGGCACGCGAAAGACGATCGTCACACCTCCATCATCTCCCGACACCGCAGCGCCGGTATCGACTAGCCTGGCCTGGTGAGCGTCCGGGGCCGCGACGTCGCCGGCCGGCAAGGCCGCCCGCGGCGCCCGCCGCCCGGTCCGAGCGCTCGTCGTGGGGCCTCGGACGCGGTCCTGTCGCTGCAGCAGATGGCCGGGAACCGCGCCGTCGCACGCCTGGTCGGCGACCCGGCGAAGGCGCGGATCGAGACCGACGCGAGCCTCGGTGGCGGCTGGACCGAGGAGGACGGGACCAAGACGCTCTCGGGTCGCGTCGGGGGCGTCGACCGGATCCTGCTCGACGGGCTGAGCGGCCACCAGGGCCGGACGTCCTGGGGCGCCGGCGCGAAGTCACGCGAGGGCCACGCGGCCGCGGCCGGGCCCGGGAAGGCAGGACACCGCGGGCGGGCGGTGGCGGCCGTCCCGCACGCGATGAAGCGCGAGGGCGGCCCGATCTCGGTGGTCGTGCATCTGCATGGCATCGACACCGGCCCGTACGCGGGCACCTCGGGGATGCGCGAGCAGGGCGACCGTCCGGAGGACGTCAAGTTCTTCCAGATCCCCCAGCAGCTCGAGGCGTTCTCCAAGCGCCACCCGAAGACGCGGGTCGTCGTCCTCATGCCGCTCGGCGCGACGGTCAAGGCCGGCCGCGGCTTCACGGTCGACTTCGGCGTCGAGGACTGGGACACGTTCGTCGACGAGTGCCTCGCGAAGCTTGGGATCACCGCGACCGGCGATCCGCCCGGCAGCATCTACATGTCGGCGCACAGCGGCGGCGGCTTCACGATCTCGGCGCTCGGCGCCAAGCCGTTCAAGAAGTACCGCTTCGGCGGCGTGTTCGGGTTCGAGAGCTTCCACGATCCCGACGTCGGCACGTGGATCAAGCTCGTCCGCAGGCAGCTGGGCGAGGATCTCGACGAGCTCAAGAAGCTCCACAAGCAGGCGCCGCCTGACCAGCTCGCCGCCAAGCAACTGGCATATCTGCGCGACAAGGGCTTCCGCTTCGCCGCGTTCGGCGGCTTCGGCGGCTACGGCACCCGGGCCACCAGCCTGCACAACGCGATCGTCAAGTGGTTCGCCGACAACGATGGAGAGCTGGCAGCGGCGACCGGCGGCAACCCGGCCGTCCTCGACCTCCTGTCGCGCAACTACCAGGCGACGAACACCGCCGACCGGCCGCTCGCGAAGGGCCAGAACAGGCACATGGCGGCGCTGTCCCAGGATCGCCACTTCGAAAGTGCGCTCGAGTCGCTGGCGGCGGGAGGGCCTGTCTCGAAGGCCAAGCCCCAGCCGGCGCACACGGATCCGCCGCCTGCCGCCCCTGCGCCCGTCGACCACAAGCAGCAGGCCGGCGACGAGCACAAGAGCGATCGCCCGCCGCCGACCGCCACCAAGCCCGCGCCGGCCGGCACACCGGTGAGCACGAAACGGGCCAAGACGGGCAAGCCGAAGCGGCGCTCGCTGCAGGAGCCGTTCCAGTTCGAGCCCTATCCGCTGCTCGAGACGCCGATCGTGCTGATCAAGGGAGACGACGAGCACAGCAAGAAGTTCACGCAGGCCAAGGCCAAGGCCGAGGCCAAGCACAAGGACCCGCCCAGGGCCGGGTTCAAGCCGGACATGACGGGCGTCCCGGCCGAGTTCATGATCGAGATCCTGCGCCGGGCGAAGGTGCCGGACCCGGACGGGTTCTTCAAGAAGTTCGTCGGGAACGTGAGCTTCCTGGGGCGCCCGATCAACGCGCCGATCCACGAGCACCTGGCAGAGCACCTGCGCGGTGTCGAGCAGGAGCTCGCCGCGCAGTTCGGCGGGCCCGACAAGGACCCGAAGGTCGCGGGCGACACGCTGAACCTGGATGTCGAGGCCCACGCCGGCGCCCGCCAGGCGAGCGGCACCTCCGCGATCTCGATGCATATGTTCGGCCTGGCGATCGACGTCAACCACCACCAGAATCCCTACCTCCAGGCCCAGGGCGGGATCCCCACCGACGTCTTCCGCTCGATCTCCCAGCTCATGCACGGCAAGAAGGAGGACATCGAGCTCGGCGCCTCGGAGGAGGCCGCGGCGGCAAAGTACAAGCGCCTCGAGGCGCACAACAAGATGGTGATCGCCTACTTCGCGCTGGCCGACGCGAGCGATGACGTCCTCAAGAACAAGCTCGCGGATGCCTCGGGTCTGTGGAAGAAGCGTAGCCCGCAGGAGGCCCGGGACCAGATCGCCAAGGACCTCGCGTCGCTCGGCTCCCACACGCAGCGCGGGGGCAAGGAGAACCTCAAGATGCTGCGCGAGCACGGGTACCTGCAGCTGCGCGAGGAGGTCGTCCGCGGCATGAAGATGAACTGGGGCGCCTGGTACGGCGACATGATGCACTTCGACATGCGCACCGACGGCGACATCGGCCAGCGGATCTCCGAGCAGATCTGGAAGTACCTGGGCGAGCTGCGCACCGAGCAGAACAAGGCCGCCAAGGCGGCGAAGGCCGCGGCCGAGGCCAAGCCGTAGCTCAGCCGCTGCGCCGGCAGTCGTCGCAGAGCCCCCGCAGCGTGACCTCGATGCCGTCGACCTCGAGGCCCACGGCGCGTGCCGCGGCGGCCAGCCTGCGCTCGTCGACCGCGGCGTCGACGTCGACCACCCGGCCGCAGCGGCGGCAGAGGAAATGCTGATGCGCGTCGGTGCGGGGGTCGTAGAGCGCCGCGCTGCCGGCGCCGTCGATGCGCCGTGCCACGCCGAGCTGCTCGAAGAGGTCCAGCGTGGCGTAGACGGTCGGCAGCGCGAGCCCGGGCAGGTGCGGCGCCGCGGCGTTGAGCACCTCCTCGGCAGTGGCGTGGCGGCCGAGGTCGCGCAGCACCCGGTGCAGGACCAGGCGCTGCGACGTGACGCGGTACCCGGCTTCTCGCAGTGCGGCGACGAGCCGCTCGTCGGTGGTGGTGTCAGGGGTCGCGCTCATGGCAACTTCGAAGCACATATTAGGGCATCCTTATTACAAATAGCTTGTAATATGGATCCAGATGCTCTCCGAGGTCCGCTCCGCACTCGACGACTGGCGCGGCGCGTCCGATCGCGACCGTTTGCTGCAGGTCGTCCAGCCCGGCCTCATCGGCCTCATCGACGGCACGATCTCCACGCTGGCGCCGATCTTCGCCTCCGCCTACGTGGCCGGCTCGCGGGCGGCGCTCCTCGTCGGGCTCGCGGCCGCGCTGGGGGCCGCGATCTCGATGGGCATGTCGGAGGCGCTGTCCGACGACGGCTCGCTGACGGGCCGCGGCAACGCGCTGCAGCGCGGCGCCATCACGGGCCTGGCCACCTTCATCGGCGGCGCCTTCCACGCCCTCCCCTTCCTCATCTCCGACACCTCTCGCGCCCTCGCGCTCGCCTACGCGGTGGTCGCCTGCGAGCTCCTGCTGATCGCCTGGGTGCGCAAGCGGTTCCTGAGCGTCTCGCTGACCTCATCGCTGGTGCAGGTGACGCTCGGAGGCGTCGTCGTGGCCGCGGTCGGCGTGGCCGTCGGTCACGCGTAGGCCACCATCGGCCTGAGCAGCGATGAGTTCCCGGCGCGAGAGCGGTCAGGAGTGCCATGGAAACGATGACGACGCACACCCTCGACACGGACCAGGCGGAGATCGTCTACGACGTCTACGGCCCGCTGCCGACCGCGGACGGACGTCCGCCGCTGTTCATGATCGGCCAGCCGATGGCCGCAGCCGGCTTCAGCACGCTCGCGTCGCACTTCCCCGATCGCACCGTGGTCACCTACGACCCGCGGGGCCTCGGCCGCAGCACGCGCAGCGACGGCCGGGCCGACCACTCGCCCACGGTCCAGGCGCAGGACGTGCACGCCGTCATCGAGGCGCTCGGCGCCGGCGCGGTCGACATGTTCGCCAGCAGCGGCGGCGCGGTGACCGCGCTCGCGCTCGTGGCCGCCCACCCCGGCGACGTTCTCACGCTGGTCGCGCACGAGCCGCCGCTCATCCCCGTGCTCCCCGACGCGGCGGCAGCCGAGCGCGCCCGTGCCGCCTTCCGCGATGCCTACGAGGCCGGCGGATCGGGTGCCGGGATGGCGGCCTTCATCACGATGTCGTCGTGGCGCGGCGAGTTCACCGACGAGTACTTCGCCCAGCCGCCGGCGGATCCGGCGGCCTTCGGGATGCCGAGCGAGGACGACGGCTCGCGCGACGATCCGCTCCTGTCGGACCGGTCCTGGGCGGTCAGCGGCTACCGCCCCGACGTCGACGCGCTGGCCGTGGCGCCCACGCGCATCGTGATCGCCGTCGGCGAGGAGTCCGAGGGCGTGTTCACCGGGCGCACGTCGGTGGCCACAGCCGAGCTGCTCGGACAGCAGGCGACCGTCTTCCCCAGCCACCACGGCGGCTTCCTGGGCGGCGAGTTCGGCTACGCCGGGCAGCCGGAGGCGTTCGCGCGCAGGCTTCGCGAGGTCCTCGGCGACGCCTGATCGGCGCAGACGGCCGTAGGCGCGGGCGCTACGCGGCCCGGATGCGGATCCGCGGCCGCGCGTTGTTCGCGTAGCCCTTGGGGTTCCACAGCCCGGCCTCGTCCTCGGGCTGCGTCGCCGCCGACGAGTCCCACGCACGAACGAGGATCTCGTGCTCGCCGGGCGCCAGATCGACGCTGATCCGCCAATGCCGCCACGCCCACGGGCCGAGGTCGTCGAGCAGCTCGGCCTGTGACCAGGTGGCGCCGTCGTCGAGGGACACGTCGACGCGAGCGACATGGCGCTCGCCGCCGGCGAACGCGTAGCCGCGGACCTCGACCGGTCCCGCCGCCACCGTCTCGCCGCCGGCCGGCGACAGGACGTCGGCGTTCAGCGCGATCAGGCCGAGCGGCATGCCCGCGCCCGGGCCAGGCGTGCCGTCCTCCGGCAGCAGCCGGTAGACGACGTGCTGGAAGTAGCCGTCCCACGGCGTCGCCCGCAGCTCGATCCGCTGCAGCCACTTGACGCTGCGCGCGCCGATGTAGCCGGGCACGACCACCCGGACCGGCGCTCCATGCACCGGCGGCAGCGGCGCGCCGTTCATTGCCCACGCCAGCAGGACCTCCGGCCGGCGCGCCTTGTCGAGCGGGATCGAACCGCCGAACGGCTGCGCCGGATCCACCTCGACGGACACATCGGCGCCGACGAAGCCGACGTGGGCCGCCTGCTCGAGTGGTCGAGCGACCGCGAGGACATCGGCCAACGCCACGCCCGCCCACGTGGCGGTCCCCGTCGCACCGGCTCCCCACGGCGCCTCGCCGGGGATGTCGCGGATCGTCATGAGCCCGGCGCGCCGGTTGCCGGCGCACTGCAGCGTGGCGATCACCTCGCGCTCGCGGAACGCCTCGCGCAGCGTCGTGAGCGAGAGCTCGAGCTCGCGCTCGACCAGCCCGTGCACGCGAAGCCGCCACGCCCCGGCATCGTCGTCCGGGACCGGACCGTGGCTGCGGACGTAGAACGCGTCGGTCGCGGTGATCGGGCCCTGGCCCAGGGAGGCAAGATCGGTCTCGGCGTTGAACGGCTCCGTCTCGTGGACGATCAGGCCCGCGCGCTTGCCGTAGCGACTCGCGTTCATCGGTGCGCACTGTGACGGATGGCGGGCCGATGCGGTGGGCGAGGCGCCGCCGCCGGCGATAGGTCACGCCACTTGCGTGCGTGCCAAGAGCGATTGACCGCGCAGCCGGCCGCGCGATGCTCAGGACATGACGAGAGCTCGCGCCGCCGCGTATCGCAGAGTCATCAGCACTCTCGGCGACGTCGGGCGGGCCAAGCTCCTGCCGAAGGAGGAGGCGTGCGTCCGCGAGGCCGCCGACGCCCTGCTCTTCTCCAGGGATCTCGCTCACGACAGCGCTGCCCGCGCTGCGCTCACCGCACTCGCGGCGCTGGGCGACGACCTCGTCGCCTCCGCGCGCTGGTCGCGCGATCGCGCCTATCGCCTCATCGACGACGTCTGGGCGTGCGGGCCGTCGCAGGCCTTCGGCCTGCCGATCGCCGCGGCCTGAGCCTCTAGCGCGCCGTCAGCGGGAGCGTGGCGACGAGGACGGTGCCGCCGTCGGCGGGGCTGTGGACCTCGAGCCTGCCCCCGAGCCCGGTCACGCGGTCGTTGATCCCGACCAGCCCATGTCCGGATGTGTCGGCGCCGCCGACCCCGTCGTCGCGCACCTCGACCGTGAGGGTGTCGTCGGTCGACGACGCGCGGACCTCGGCGCGCTCGGCGTGAGCGTGCTTGACGACGTTCGTCAGCGCCTCGGCGACGACGAAGTACGCGCTCGCCTCGATCTCCTCGGCGAAGCGGTCCGGCGGGACCTCGACCTCGACCGGGACCGCGAGCCGCGCGGCGAGGGAGTCGACGCCCGCCTGCAGGCCGCCACGTGTGAGGACCGACGGCAGGATCCCGTGCGACAGCTCCCGCAGCTCCTCGTTCCCCCGCTCGGCGTGCTTGAGCGCCTCGCCGACCAACGGCACGGCCCGGGCGTCGTCCTGCACCAGGGCCCGCTGCGCGAGCTTCAGGGTCACGATCGTGTGCACCAGCCGCTGCTGCGCGCCGTCGTGCAGATCGCGCACCACGCGCCGCCGGGCGTCGTCGGCGGCCGTCACCAGGCGCGCGCGCGATGCGTCGAGCTGGTCGCGGGCGTCGGCGTTGGCGATGGCCGTGTCGAGCAGCTCGGCGAACTGCGCCATCCGCGCCTCGGTGCCCGCCGGCGATGACTGCTCGCCCTGCCAGTTGGCGACGACCACGCCCCACAGCCGCCCGTCCACGACGATCGGCGCTCCGACGACGGCGCGCACGCCCATCGCCTCCATGCGCCGCGCGCGCGGTCCTGCGACGTCCGCGTAGCCCTCGAGCCGGGTCGAGCGCTGCGTGCGCCGGACGGTGGCGGTCACGCCTCCGGCCCCCTCGCGCACCCGCGTCCCGGGCGGCGTCAGGTCCGGGTCGTTGCCGCGGTACGCGACGACCGTGACCTCGTCGCCGGGCTCATAGCGGCACAGGATGACCGAGTCGGCGTCCAGCAGCGCCTCCATCTCCGCCGCCACCGCGTCGAACACGGCCGTCGACGATGCGCGCTCGGCGACGAGCGTGGCGACGCGCCGCAGCGCGGCCTGCTCGTCGGCGAGGCGGTCGGCTCTGGCGCGCGACTCGGCGTTGGCCACCGCGGTGGCCATCAGGTCGGTGAACTGCGCCAGGCGCGACTCGGTCGATGGCGGCAGCGGGTCGTCGCCCATGGTCCCCACCGCGATCGCTCCCCAGCGCCGGCCTTCGACGACGATCGGTGCCGCGACGACGCTGGTCAGGCCGCTCGGGAGCACCTTCTCGGCGATCGGCCCCGTGGCCCGCGCGTAGTCGTCCACGCGTGCCGGGAGCCCCGTCCGGAACACCCGGGTGGCGGCGTTCTCGCCACCCAGCGGGATCCGCAGGCCGACCGGGAAGATGTCGCTGCGGTCGCCCGAGCCGGCCACCACCAAGGCGCTCTTGTCGCCCTCGAAGCGCAGCATCCGGATCTCGTCCACCTCGAGCAACCTGCCGATCTCCTCCGCGACGGCGGTGAAGACCGCCGCCTCGGGCGCCTCGCCCGCGACGACCATCGCCACCCGCCGGAGCGCGGACTGCTCGTCGGCGAGGCGCTCGACCTCGGCCCGCGACTGGGTGTTCGCGATCGCCGTGGCCATCAGGTCGGTGAACTGGCCCAGGCGCGCCTCGGTCTCGGGCGGCACGGGCTCGGCGCGCGTCGTCGCCGTGAGCATCGTGCCCCAGAGTCGTCCCCCCACGAGGATCGGGGCGGCCACCACCGACCGCAGGCCGATCGCGCGCACCCCCTCGCCGATCGGGCCGCTCGCGCCGCTGTAGTCGTCGATGCGCACCGGCCGCCGGGTCTCGAAGACGCGCGTAACGGCATTCGCGCCGCCGAGCCGATGCCGGGATCCCTCGGGGAAGAACTCGCCTCCCGCGCCGGCGGTGGCCAGCACGACGGCCGTGTTGTCCTGGTCGAAGCGAAGGACCCGGAACACCTCGGTGCCGAGGAGCCGGCCCGTCTCGTCGGCGATGACGCTGACCAGCTCGGCCTGGGAGGCCTGCCGCGCGACGAGCGTGGCCACGCGCCGGCGCGCCGTCTCCTCGGCGGCACGCACCTCGAGCTCGGCGCCCCGCGCCTCGGCGGTCTGCTGTGCGTCGCGCAGGGCGGCATCGATGCGCCGGCGCTCGGTCACGTCCCTCGCGATGCAGTAGACGGCGCCCTCGTCCGGCATGGCCCGGGCGCTCCATTCCAGCCAGCGCTCCGAACCGTCGGCGCGGATGTAGCGGTTCTCGAACTGCGTCACCTCGTCGCCGCCGATGACGGCGGCGAACGCCTCGCGCGACGCCTCGAGGTGGTCGGGGTGCACGAAGTCGGCGTACGGCCGGCCGACCATCGCCTCGCGCGAGTACCCGAGCGTCCGCTCGAACGCCGGGTTGACCGCTTTGAACCGCCCGTCGAGGCCGATGACGCTGATCAGGTCCAGGGAGAGGGCGAAGATGCGCTCCACCTCGAGCTGTGCGCGCCGGCGCAGCATGACGGCGCGACCGATCGCCAGCACGACAGCGGCCACGGCGAAGGGCCAGGCGAGCGCCAGCCAGGGCAGCAGCGACTGCAGGCCCGACGGGGGCTCGCGGGCCACGTCGATGCGCCAGTCGCGTCCGAGCGTCTCGAAGTTCGCGCTGGCCTGCGCCGAGCCGAGCTGCCCCTCGATGCGCCGGCCGTCCTGGCTGATCGCCACACGCCGCGGGTCGCCGCCGAGCGAAGTGCTGAACCACCCGCGAGGAATGAAGGCGACGAGGTAGCCGCTGCTGCCGGCGCCGCGCGCGAAGGTGGCCGCCTCGAGCAGGTAGAAGCCGGTCTCCGGTCCGAGCGCTCCGGCCCGGCTGGCGCCGACCGCGAAGATCCGCGCGCGATCGCCGATCGCGCCGGCGAGGCCGGGGAAGCTGGTCACGTCGACACCGGGGCGCAGCTCCGGGCGCGACTGGCTCGTGAAGGTCGCCGGCAGATACGAGGGCGCCGGCGGGGCGCGCGTCAGGTCCCCGGATCCCGTCAGCCGGGTGATCGGGAACCCCTGCAGCCGCTCGTAGCGAGCGCGCCCGGTCGAGGGCACGCGCTGGACCCAGAGCACGTCGTTGAGCCCCACGCTGGCGGAGGTGGCGCTCGCCCACCGCGCGAAGCGCGCCTGTCCCGGCTTCGGCTCGGCCGCCAGCACCTCGGCGAGGCCGGCGACGTACGCGCGTGCACGGCCCAGCACCTCCTGTGCATGCACCGCCTCGACCTGGGCGCGCCGCTCCGCGGCAGCGTCTTGGTCGTGGCGGATCGTCGTGCTCGTGAGGAAGAAGCCGCCCACGCCCAGCAGCACGATCAGTGCGAGGAGCGCGACCCCCGTCGACCCGGCGGAGCGCAACCGGAAATGCCGCGTCAGCCCCTCCATCGTCGGTTACCGTACTCTCGCACCGACGCGCCAAGCTCGGAGCCTGACATGACCTGTCGCGATCGACGGCCGGCAGTCCTCGCGGGCCTGCTCGCGGCGATCATGCTCGGCTGCGGCGGGGGTCACCAGCGCTCCGACGCCGACCTCAAGGGGGTCCGGCTGGCGGCGGTGATCAAGGGCCTGGACAACCCCTACTTCGTGACGATGCGAGATGGTCTCGTCGCGACCGCCCGGCGCGACGACGCGCGGCTCAGCGTCGCGGCCGCGACGACCGGGCTCCAGGATACGGCGGGCCAGGCCTCCGAGCTCGAGTCGCTCGCCGGCGGCGACCCGCGCTGCTACGTCGTCAACCCGATCAACGAGACCAACCTCGTCGGGGCGCTCGCGCGGGTCGCGGCGGGCACGCCGATCGTCAACGTCGACTCCGTGGTCGACGCACAGGCGGCAAAGGCCGTCGGCGTGCGGATCAGGACGTTCATCGGCACGGACAACCGCGCCGGCGGCAGGCTCGGCGCCGACGCGATGGCGGCGCTCGTCGACCCCAGCGCCAGGGTGGCGGTCATCACCGGCATCCCCGGCGACGTCGGAAGCGGCCAGCGCGCCGCCGGCTTCGCGCAGGGCATCCGCGGTCGCTTCCACGTGGTCGCGACGGCCGCGGCCGACTTCGAGCGCGGGAAGGCCGAGCGGGCGGCCGCCGCCCTGCTGCGGAGCAACCCGGGCATCGATGGCTTCTTCGCCGTCAACGACCTCATGGCGCTCGGAGTCGCTGATGCCGTGCGGTCGGCGGGCAGGCAGGGCCAGGTCAAGGTGATCGGCTTCGACGGGATCCGGGAGGCGCTCGACGCGGTCGAGCGAGGCTCGCTGTCGGCGACGGTCGCCCAGTACCCGTTCACGATGGGGCAGCTCGCGGTCGAGGCGTGCCTCACGGCGCTGCGCGGCGATCCGGTGCCCGCCGACGTCAAGGCGCCGGTGCAGGTCGTCACCAGCGAGAACGTCGCGCGGGCACGAGCCAACTTCCCCGAGCCGGTCGAGCACTTCGACGACCCGCTGGCGCGATGAGACGCCGCGCCGGGCAAGGGCATGCGCTGCGCCGCATCGTCGTGGTCGCTGCGGCGGCCCTGGCGGCCGCCGGCTGCGGCGGGGAGTCGACCTCCCGCGACGACCACGATGCCCGCATCGGCGTCGTCATCAAGGGTCTCGACAACCCGTTCTTCGCGGCCATGAAGGACGGCGTGATGGCAGCCGCGCGCGAGCACAACGCCGACGTGAAGCTGAGCGCGGCAACCGGGCTCGACGACACGGCCGGACAGGCCTCCAAGCTCGAGGACCTCGTCGCCCAGGGTATGGGCTGCTATGTCGTCAATCCGATCAACCAGGTCAACCTCGTCAGCGCCCTTTCGCACATCCCGCACAGCACCCCGATCGTGAACATCGACTCGCCGGTGGGCGCGGCCGACGCTCGCGCCCTGGGGATCAAGATCTCCACCTACATCGGCACCGACAACGGCGCGGCGGGCGAGCTGGCGGCGCAGACGATGGCCGGGCTGGTCGGCCCGGATGCGAGCGTGGGCGTGATCGGCGGCATCTCGGGCGATGCGACGAGCGCGGCGCGGATCTCCGGGTTCCGCCGCGGCGCGCGCGGGCACTTCGATCCGCTCGAGGCGGTCAGCGCCGACTGGGAGGAGCACGAGGCGATGGTCGCCGCGCGCTCGCTGTTGCGCAGCGAGCCCGGCGTCGAGGGGTTCTTCGCCGCCAACGACCAGATGGCGCTCGGGGTCGCGCGCGCCGTCGCCGCCGCCGGCCGGAAGGGCCGCGTGGCCATCGTCGGCGTCGACGGCATCGAGGAGGCGCTGGACGCCGTCGAGCGCGGCGCGATGTCCGCCACCGTCTCGCAGTACCCGTACACCATCGGCGGCCTTGGAGTCGAGGCGTGCCTCGCCGCGACGTCGGGCAAGCCGGTGCCCCGGAAGGTCGACGCCCCGATCCAGGTCGTCACGCGGAGCAACGTCGCGCGCGCCAAGGCCGAGTTCCCGCAGCCTGTCGAGCCGTTCAAGAGCCCGTTCGCCGCAGTACTGGACGGCACCTGAGGGGCGCCGGCGCGTCAGGGCTCGAGAACGACCTTGCCGACGATGCCGCCCTCCTCGGCGTAGCGCAGGGCCTCCCCGGCTTCGCACAGCGGGAAGCGCCGCGCGATCTGGGCGCTGATCGCACCGTCCTTCAGCAGGCGCAGCACCTCGCCGAGGTCCTGGCGCAGCTCGGCGCGGTACCGGTCGCGCTTGCGAACGCCCGCCCACAGGTTGAAGAACGTCGCCTTGCGACGGTTCGGCAGCACGTTCCACAGCGTGAGGCGGGCGATCAGCTTGAGCACCGGAAGCCGCGAGTTGCCCGGGACGTCGCGCGTCGACGCGGTCCCGTAGGAGACGAGCGTGCCGCCGGGGCCGAGCATCCGCCACGAGTCGACGATCCCCGGCCCGCCGACGTGGTCGAAGACGGCGGCAACGCCGTCGGGTGCCAGCTCGCGCACGCGCGCGGGAGCGTCCTCGTTGCGATAGTCGACGGCGATCGCCCCGAGCTCCCGGACGCGGTCCTGCGCCTCCGGGCCGGCGATGCCGATCACGCGGATGCCCGCGTGGCGCGCGAGCTGGACCAGGGTGGAGCCGACGCCGCCGGCCGCGCCGAGCACGACGATCGTCTGGCCGGACTGCACGCGCGCGCTGCGATGCAGCATCCGCCAGGCGGTCACGCCGTTGACCACGACGGTCTCTGCCGCGGCGGCGCTGACACCCTCGGGGACCGGGACGAGGTCCGCGGTGTCGAGGACGACCCGGTCGGCCCAGCCGCCGGTCTTCGTCAGGGCGGCGACGCGCTGCCCGACGGCGACGGCGCCGTTGGCGTGATCGCCGAGGCGCTCGACCTCGCCGACGAGGTCGTAGCCGGGGACGAACGGGAAGGGCGGTTGGTCGTAGTACTTGGCGCGGCGCATCTGCTGCTCGGCGAACGAGACGCCGGTGGCCTCGACGCGCACGACGGCCTGTCCCGGGCCGGGCTCGGGCAGCGCACGGGTGCGGATCTGCAGGTCCTCGGGCTCGACGGCGGCGGGGAGGATGATCTCGGTGGCGTTCAGCATTTGAGGCTCCAATCAACGTTAGAAGTTCTAACGTCAGCATGAACATGTTATGCTCGCGTGTCAAGTGACCACCTCGATTCGACATCGCTACCGCGCTCAGGTCCGCGACGAGGTCAAGCGCGCCGCCCTGCGCCAGCTCGCCGACGGCGGCCCGCAGGCGCTCTCGATCAACGCGATCGCCAAGGAGCTGGGCGTCTCGGGTCCGGCGCTCTATCGCTACTTCGCGGGCCGCGACGAGCTGCTGACCGAGCTCGTCGTCGACGCCTACGACGATCTGGGCAGCGCGCTCGGCGACGCGGCGGCGGGCGGGCCCGGCCGGGCGGCGCGCGAGCGCCTGCGGGCCGTGGCGCGCGCCTACCGCGACTGGGCGATCGGGCAGCCCCACCGCTACCGCCTGCTGTTCGGCGAGCCGGTCCCCGGCTACGACGCGCACGCCGAGCGGCTCGTGGACGCCTCGCGACACGCGATGAACGTGCTCGTCGACGTCCTCGGCAACGACGACCTCGAGGCGCCGCCGGCCGCTCTGAGCCGGGAGCTCGAGCGATGGGCGCGGTCTCGCCAGATCGATGTCAGCGCGCCGGTCGCCCTACGCGCGATCGAGGTCTGGGCGCGGTTGCACGGCTTCGTCAGCCTCGAGATCGGCGGCAACTTCGCGTCGATGGGGCTGGACGCGGACAAGCTCTTCCGCGCCGAGCTCGAGCGGTTCTGAGCCGAGCTAGATTGCCCCCCATGGCGCAGCGGCCCGGAGTCCTGGCCTTCGACGTCAACGAGACGCTGCTCGACCTGTCCGCATTGGACGAGCCCTTCGCCGAGATCTTCGGCGACGCCTCGCTGCGCCCCGCCTGGTTCGCGCAGATGCTGCAGCTGTCGTTCGTCGGCGGGCTGACCGGCCGCTACGTGGACTTCACGACGGCGCAGCAGGCGGCGCTGCGGATGATCGGCGCCCGCACTGGAGTCGAGGTCGACGACGACGGCGTCGATGCCATCGTCGGCGCGATGCGCCGGCTCCCGCCGCACCCCGAGGTCGCGGGCGCGCTCACGCAGCTGCGCGACGCCGGGCACCGCCAGGTCGCGCTGACGAACTCGCCGCTGGCCGTCGCGCGCGCCCAGCTCGAGAACGCCGAGCTCGACGGGCTCTTCGAGCAGATGCTCTCCGCCGACGAGGTGCGAGAGCTCAAGCCCGCGCCTCGCCCCTACCAGCTGGTCGCCGAACGCACCGGGGTGACGATCGGCGAGGTCATGCTCGTCGCCGCCCATGCGTGGGACGTCGCCGGCGCGCTGGCGGCCGGCGCCCGCGCCGCGTTCATCGCCCGTCCTGGCATGGTCCTCAGTCCGATCGGCGACCAGCCCGAGATCGTCGCCGGCGATCTCGCGGAGCTCGCCGACCGCCTGGCTCGCTAGGACGCGCAGCAGTCGTCTGCGCAGCCGTCGCCGGCGAAGCCGACGCCATCCAGCGGCGAGCTGACGCAGCAGCCTTCGCCACGCCACGCCTCGCGGCCCTCCTTCACTGCGACGGCCGCGATCAGCAGCCCGACGGCCGGGTCCAGCCACCACGCGCCAACCGCCGCGTTGCCGACCAAGCCGATGAGCAGGGCGCCGGCCAGGTAGGCGCAGAGCATGTTCTGGCGCCCTTCGCCGGCGGTCGCGGCCGAGCCGAGCTGATCGGCCAGGCGCTGCTTGGCGATCCCGAGCATCGGCATGAAGATCACCGACCCGATCGCCAGGCCGATGCCCAACCAGCTGACCTCGGGGTCCTCGCCGGCGATCAGGCCTTTCAGCGACTCGAACGTCACGTACGGCGCGAGGAGGAAGAACTGCACGGCGACGAGCTTCTGGGCCCGCTCCTCGGCAGCGTGCGAGAAGACGCGGCGGCCGGTGAACCGCCAGATGATGATCACGCTGGCGAAGCCCTCGATGGCCGAGTCCAGGCCGAATCCGATCAGGGCGATCGACCCGGCGGTGACGCCGGCGGCGATCGCGACGGCGCCCTCGACGGTCATCCACGCCAGCGACAGCCACGACAGCAGCTTCACCCGCCGCACGAGGAGCTCGTAGCGCTCCCGCGTGATGCTCGGCGCCGTGACGGCGAGCGCCAGCTCGAGAGGAGCCATCATGGGCGCGGCTGGGCTCGAACCAGCGACCTCTCGCGTGTGAGGCGAGCGCTCTCCCACTGAGCTACGCGCCCTCAGGGGACCGCCGATTGTAGAGCGGTCCCCTGGGGTCTGCTCGCGGCTACGGGATGCGGTTGGTCCCCTTCTCGAGGATCTTCACCGTGCCCGAGCTCTCGGGGTGGCCCGGCGTGGGGTTGTAGTCGAAGACCACGCCCGTCTTGAAGTTCATGACGAACGCGTCGACGATCGTGCCCTCGGGCGTGACCCACGCGATGTACAACGTCTTGTGCGCGATGGGGAGCGCGACGTAGTGCTGCGGGTCGAACGTCTTGCCGACGTTCGGCCCCTCGACGGGGACGCCCTGGACCATGTCGCCGGTATAGGTCTGCTCGAAGGTGTTGCCGGCGTTCGTACCCAGCGTGTACTTCGTCTGGATCTTGTAGCCGGAGAGATCGAAGCGCGTGACGCTGGGTGGGAACCCGTGCCGATGGTGCCTATCGACCTTGGCGTCGCGATTGGGCCCGTGGTGCTTGGTCGTCGCCGCGTAGACCGCTGCGGCGCTGAGACCGAACGCGAAGAGCGCGATCGTCAGGATCGCGATCGTCCGCTTGCGCAAACCCGACATGGTTGTCTCCTCCTGGAGCTCGACGCAGATGTCACATGCCGCGGGCGATCCTATACGGGACCCGAACACGTGGCGGGGCGGCCGACGCCGCCCCGCAGATGGCTCCTCCTGTTGGAGCCGACGTCTAGACGGGCAGCAGCGGCCCGCGGAACGGCTCGGTCCCGCTTGCCAGGGTGACGCTGAACCCGCCGGTCGAGTTGAGGTAGGCGACCTCCTTGGCGACGTCGCCGACGCCGTTGCTGAGCGCCAGCGGGGCGATCGCCACGGTGCTGAGCACGCCCAGAGCCTTGCCCGAGGCGTCGAGGAAGGCCGAGCCGGAGTCGCCGGGGATGCCCGGCGTCAGGGTGTAGACGGTGTGCGACCAGCCGTTGCCGTCGTCGCCGACGCTCTTGCCCTGCTTCGGGCTCAGCTGGGTGATGCCACCGCGCAGCTCGGAGTTGCCGTAGCTGAGCACGGTGTCGCCGAGCGCCGTCCCGCCGCTGTGCACGCCGGTGGGCCCGCCCCAGAACGGGATCGACGGGTTGACCTTGCCGGCATCGGCGGGATCGACCTTGACCAGGGCCAGGTCGTTGAACGCGCACGTGTCGGCGTTGCTCTCGCCGTGCGCCTGCATGGTCAGCCACGAGTTGTAGACCAGCGTGCCCGGCTTGCTGGCGCCGATGTCGACGGCCGTGCCGATCGGCAGCGAGCCGCTCGTGCAGCCGTCGGTGTCGGTCGACGAGCCGGTGCCCGAGCAGTGCGCGGCCTGGCCGAGGTAGACGCCCGAGGCGTCGTAGAAAACGAAGTTCGCGGTGCACTGCGCGCCGTTGGTGAACGTCTGGACCCCTGGATGGATCGCCGCGCTCGAGGCGGGCGCCCACGACGGCGCCGCCGCGGCCGGACCGGCCGCCAGCGCGCCGGCGACGGCGGTGAGCACTGCGACCCTGAGCAAGCGAGATGGCATTTCCTGGCCTCCTGGTACGTGAGGCCCCCCTGACAGCACCCAAACGCGGCGTTCGAGCAGAACTTGCGCCGGGGAAGCTGCTAGGCAACCACCCAGGAGGAGACCACCCGATGCCCGAACGGCTGACGACACGCGCAAGCCAGGTCGAGCTGCGCGTCTGCGAGCTCGATCCCGCCGGCGAAGCCGACATGCCGCTCGACGACGAGCACGACCGCGTCACCTACATCCAGGACGGCGCGCTGATCGTCGCAATCGGCGACGAACCGCCCGCCGAGCTGCATGCCGGCGACTCCTACGTCGTCCCCGCGGGCGAGCGCTGCGCCTTCGAGGTCCTCGAGCCCGCGACCGTCGTGGAGGCGATCGGCCCGGCTTGACGATGGCCTGAAACTCGGTCGATCGAGTGTTGACGCGCCACCCCTGTGGGTAGTAGCGGGGGCGTGGCCGATCCGACGCTGACCGCTGCCGCCGCGCTGGACGCGATCGAGGAGGGGGTGCTCGTCCACGACGCCGAGCAGCTCGTCTACGCCAATCGGGCCGCCGGCGAGCTCCTGGGCATCGATCGCGACGACCTGCGCTCACGCGCGGACGGCGCACCGCCCTGCGAGTGCGTCTCGGAATCCGGGTCGCCGTTGCCGGACGACGAATGGCCGGTCCTCGGCGCGTTGCGCACCGGCCGCGCGCAACGCCCGCTCGTCGTCGGCGTCCGCCAGCCGAACGGCGGGGTGCGCTGGCTGCGCGTCTCGGCGCGGCCCTACGGGCGGACGGTGCTGACGTCGCTGCTCGACGTCACCGCCCTGCGCCGCGCCGAGGAGGACGCCGCCGCGCTGGCCGCCCGTGTCGACGGGTCGACCACCGGTGTCCTGTCGCCCCGCGAGCACCAGGTCGTCGAGCTGCTGGCCGCCGGCCTGACCGGTGACGAGGTCGCCGAGCGCCTGGGCATCTCGCCGGCCACCGTGCGCGTTCACATCCGCAACGCCACCGGCAAGTTGGGGGCGAGCACGAGGACCCAGGCCGTGGCCATCGCCGTGGCCCGCGGCGAGGTCGCCGCGCCCTGACGCGACCGTTCAAACGGCCCTCAGACAAGCCGAATACTGAGATGTGGCAGGGCACGGTCCTCGCAGTTCTATGCCGCCGGGGCGCCGCCGCGCGCTCACGATCGCGTGGGCGGTCGCGGCCGCGTGCCTGCTGCCGAGCGTCGCCCACGACACCCTGCACGCGTGGATCGGCCCCGAGTTGCCGCGCGACGTCGCCTACTCGGCGGTGTTCGTCATCGCGGCCGCCCTCCTGCTCGTGCGCGCAGCGGCTACGTCCACCGAGCGCACGGCGTGGCTCGCGCTCGGCGGCGGCCTTGCCCTCTACGCCGGCGGATGGATCGTCGACCTCTTCGTCTATGGCGGCGCCGCGCCGCAACCGTCCTACCCCGACGCGCTCTGGCTCGGCGCCTACGCGGGCCTGTACCCGGGCGTCGTCCTCCTCGGGCGCGAGCGCTTCGCCCGCCGCGGCCTGGGCATGTGGCTCGACGGCCTCCTCGGCGCCCTGGCCCTCGCCGCCGCGACCGCGGCGACCGCGCTGCACGGCTCGCTGGCCGATCTCGACACGGGCGGCGCCGCGGCGATCGGCGCCGCCTACCCGGTCGCCGACGTCGCCCTGCTCACCTTCCTGGCCACGATGTTCGCCAGCTCGAGCTGGCGTCCGAGCCGCTCGGGCACCGCGCTCCTGGCAGGCCTTCTGGTCCTCGCCGCGACCGACACCCTCTACGCGGTCGACAGCGCCGCCGCGGGCTGGTCGGCCGGGTCGGCCTACGAACCGCTCTGGGGCGTCGCGGCGCTGCTGATCGCCGGGTCTGCCTGGCTGCCCGCCCGCCGCGCCGCGCTGCACCGCGACACCCGCCGCGCGCTGCTCTTCCCCTCGGCCTTCGCGGCGGTCGCGGTCGCCGTGCTCGTCTACGGCCAGACCACGACGCTGAGCGTGCTCCCGGTCGGCCTCGCCGTGGCCGCGCTGGCGACGGTCATGGTCCGCATGGCGCTCCTGCTCAAGGAGACCGCCGCGCTCGCGGTCTCGCGCAAGCTGTCGCTGACCGACGACCTCACCGGCCTGGACAACCGCCGGTCGTTCAGCGCGGAGGTCGAAGCGGCCATCACCGACGAGCGCCCCTTCGCGCTGCTGATGATCGACCTCGACCAGTTCAAGGAGCTCAACGACACCCTCGGCCACCACCTCGGCGACGAGCTGCTGCGCTGCGTCGGTCCGCGCCTGGGCTCGGTCACGCGCGACGGCGACGTCGTCGCCCGGCTCGGCGGGGACGCTCCGCAGCTGGTCCGTCGGCCTCCCGAGCGCGTCGACCTGGACGCGATCGACGCCGGGACGCCCGCGGAGGTAGCGGTCGTACTCGTACTCGACCCCCGCCTGGCCGACCTGGTCGCCGGGATGAAGCCCGGCGTAGCGCGGCTCCTTGAGTTGTTCGGCGGTGACCTCGCCGACGTTGCCGAAGAGGTGCGCGGCGAGCGATCCCTGCCTGTAGTCGCGGGTGAATACCCGCTCCACGCTCACCCCCGGGAAGCTCGACTGGTTCTCGCGCAGGTAATAGACCTTGTCGACGGCGAGACCCTTCTTCAGGATCACGGGGCCGCCGGGTGCGGCGCGGCTGCCTCCCCGCAGCGTCTTGCGGAGCTCCTTCATGGTCATGTCGGTGATCGAGGCGAGCTGCTTCAGCTCGCGCGCGCGCTCGGGGCCCGGGGCCGGCAGGTCCTGTGGCGTCACCTGGATGGCGAGCTCGGTTCGGTTGTCGACCAGGACCTTGCCGTTGCGGTCCAGGATGTCGCCGCGGGGAGCCTGGACGCGGATCTCCCGGATCCGGTTGTCGTTCGCCTGGTTGCGGTATTTGTCGCCGGAGAGAACCTGGACGTACCAGAGCCGCAGGAAGAGCACCGAGAAGATCGCGATCGCGAGGCCGACGATGATGGAGATCCGGAGAGCCAGAGGAGACGTTCGCCTCTCTGGCTCCACCTCATCTCGACGCAGGTACATCACGCTCAACCACTCTCCACGGGTCGCGGTGCCGGCGTTCGGCGGGCCGCCCTGCGCTCGTCCACCAGGGCCGAGCGCACCACCAGTCTGACGATCCAGAAGACGGGAATGGCGAGCAGGGCGCCGATCAGGCTCTTGATCAGGGCATCGCGCACCACCAGGAAGCTCACGTTGGCGTCGATCCCGGTCCCGATCTGGATCGCGGCGATCACGATTGCGCCCAGCAGGGTGAGCGATCCGCCGAGCAGGGCGAGGGCCGCGCGCGTCGGACGGCCGAGCGTCTCCCGATAGCGACCAGCGACGTAGCCAACGGAGAGGAGGGTGAGCGCGAAGGCTCCCATCGTCTCGAGCAGGAGGCAATCGAGCAGCAGCCCGATCGAGAACCCGGTGACGGCGCCGGTCAGGCTGCCGCCGAGGATGCCGACGGAGACCACGACGAGCAGGGCGATGTCGGGGCTGGTCCCGAAGACGTCCATCTTCGAGAAGCAGACGACCTGCGCCACGGCGACCAGCGCGCCGAGGATGGCCAGTCTGGCGATGATTCCGGGCGTGAGGATCACTTCTTGCCGCCTCCGCTGTGCGTCGTCAGGACCTTGACGAAGTCCATGTTGCGCAGATCGGCGAACGGCTCCAAGTGGACCCTCTGGTAGGCCTGCTGCTCCTCCACGGTGGCTTGGGTGATCTTCCCGATCGGGATTCCCGGCGGGAAGATCGAGCCCAGGTCGCCGGTTGAGAAACCCGCGGTGACGACCATC
>Ga0081540_1001399_pt1 | contig 20907 bp, 16 predicted proteins | sample TabmetS2T1R1_FD_71024 | JGI IMG/M metagenome (GOLD analysis project Ga0081540, IMG submission 71024) | Tabebuia heterophylla rhizosphere microbial communities from the University of Puerto Rico - S2T1R1 | ecosystem: Host-associated > Plants > Roots > Rhizosphere ... | reverse complement strand
CGCCCTCACGCTCGTCGCCGACGCCAAGCTCGCGTCGATGATCCCCCTGCTTCCCTGGTACCCCTGGCCTCCGCTGGAGGACTGAGCGTTTACAGCACGCCCCAGCCGCCCGGGTCCTCGTAGGTGATCCGGATCTCGGGCTCCGGCGCTGGCGGCCGCGGGATCTCCCGGCGCACGCTGGGGACAGTCTGGGACACGGCCGGCGGCCGCGGCGGCTTCGGCTCCACGCCGTTGCTCTGCGCGAAGCCGCGGATCGCCGCGCGCGCCGGGCTCTCGTCCTCGTCCGCGTGATTCCCGTTCACGTGGACCGACTGCGCGTTCGTCGTTGGCCGCGTCGCCGGCATCGGGATCTCCCGGCCGCGCAGCGCGCGCGTCCGCACCGTGGGCAGGTCGCCATCGTCGTGGCGCGGCTCCGGAGCAGGGAGCGGCACCGTCTCGATCACCGGCGTGCTCGCCACCCCCGTCGGAGCACGGAACGACGGGCCGAGCAGCGCCCGATCCGACCTGCGCCGGTCCTGCCCGCTCCGGCGCTCGAACGCGCGGTGCAGCGGGTTCTCGGGCAGCGGCTGGATCATCCGCCGCGCCTGGACGAGCACCTCGTCCACGTGCGCCATCAGCGGCTCCACCGCCGGCCCGTACAGCTTCCGGATCGCCTTCCCCATCGCCTCGAGCCGGCCGGCGTCCTCGCCGATCATCGGCGCCACCAGCGCCTGCGCCTTGGCGAACACCGCCCGGAACCGCTCCAGCTCGTCGTAGAAGTCCTGAAGCCTGGCCCTGTCGAGGTCGTCCACCGACTGCTCCTCCCGTACATCGCCCACCAGGAGACTACCGGTCTGTAGCGACACCCCAAATTTTTGTCCTGATTTCTCCGCCGCTTACGCGGTGGGAGCGGGGACTACCGGGAGAACACCGACTTTCCTGAAACCCAGGTCGCCCGGACACGGGTGAGCGCCTCGACGTCGGCCCTGGGATCGCCCTCCACGAGCACCAGATCCGCCGGAGACCCGACCGCGAGCGCTCCGCGACTCGCGTCCTTCATCCGTCGCGCCGGGGCAGAGGTCAGCGAGACCACGATCGCGCGCCAGTCCATCCCCGCGCGCGACATTCGCCCCACCTCCTCGTCCGCGTGCTTCTCCGGGATGTACCCGACGTCCGTTCCGAACAGGACCTCACCCCCTGCAGCAACGAACGCCCGCAGCTGGTCCGCTCCGGTCGCAATGAAGGGGTCGCCCACCTCCTTCGGCAGACCCCCTCGCTCCATCTCCACCCGCCACAGGCTCAGGGTCGGCACCAGCGCCATCCGGTGCGCCCGCAGCCTCTGGATGAGCTCGGGCGACCACGGGCCCCCTTCCGGCGCGGTGTGCGCCAGCACGTTCACCCCGCCCTCGATCGCCGCCTCGATCCCCGGGATCGTCCCGGGATGCGCGAAGACCACCAGGCCGTGCCGGTGTGCCTCCGCCGCGGCGCCCCGCACCACCGCCACGTCCATCAGCCCCGTCTTGCGCCCGCCGAGCCAGGTCCCGACGAACAGCTTCGTCGCGCGGGCTCCGAGCTTGACGCTCTGCTGGACGCAGCCGGCCGCCTCGGCGCCCGTCTTCGGCTGCGGCAACCCGTTCGCCACCTCGTCCCCCACTGCCTTCCGCACGTAGATCGGCACGCCGCCCACCGGGTACATCGGAATCCCCGTCGTGAGGATCCGCGGGCAATCCAGCGAGGGCGCCCGGGAGCGCAGCGCCACGGTGTTCTCCGGCCAGGACCCCAGATCCACGACGGTCGTGAACCCGTGCGAGGTCAGCATGTCCCGGCATCCGCGGCTCAGCTCCTCCGCAGGCCGCTTCGCCGCGTCCGTGAAGCGCTCGTCGGCGAAGTGAACATGGACGTTCCAGAAGCCCGGCAGCACCGTCCCGCCACTGCCGTCAACTCGCCGCGCCCCCTTGGGCACCGACACCGAGGACCGCGGGCCGAGCGCCTTCACCCGGCCATCGCGCATGACCACCGTCCCGTCCTCGACCACCGCTCCGGTCGCGGAGGGAATCAGCCGCGCGTGCTCGATCGCCCAGGTCTCGCCCGCCCGGGCCTCCAGCCCGACGACCAGCAACAGAGCACCCAGAAGCTCACGCCACCCGCTCGGCTCGGGACGACGGGTCCACCGGCTTTCTCGCGGCATATTCGGCAGGCGCCTCCTGCGACGTCGTCCCGGTCATCGCCGCCCCGACCAGCCAGTGAATCGCCTTCTGAAACGACGCGCTGTTGTACGTACGAGCGAGCGTGTCGAGCATTCCATTGGAGACCATGCCGCGCAGCAGGTATCCGGCCGCGAAGCCCGGCGTGAAGCGCTTCCGCAAGGTCCGCACGTAGCCGCGCCAGGCCTCCGCCTCGGCGAGTTCCCCCCGAACCACTCGAGCCAGCGCCTCCGCGCCGTACACCCCCGACTGCATCGCCTGGCTGATGCCCTCCCCGGTTCCGTTGTGGGTGAGCCGTGCCGCCTCGCCGATGAGCAGCGCCCCTGGCCTGGTCACGTTGGCGATCCAGGTGGTGTGTACGATGGGGTGGCCCTTCAGGCCGCCGATCTGTCGCGCGGTCCGGAGCTCGCTCCCGTAGTGCCGCTCCAGGAATCTCCGGAACAGCATCCGCAGGTCCCGCGGCACCTTTCGCCCGTATTCGTCCTGCGCGTCGACGCAGATGCCGATGTTGACCCGCGTCGCGGTCTCCGGGAACAGCCAGCCGTAGAGCGGCGACAGCTCGGGGTCGAACACCATGTCCAGCCGGCCCGGCTCGAAGCCCGGCCCCTCCCACCAGCCCATCAGCGTGTCGATGTGCCTGCGCTCGCGATCGTCCCGGCTGAACAAGCTGTGCGCGCCGTCCGCGAACAGGGTCCACCGCGCGCGGATCTCCGTTCCATCGAACCCGCGCACGCCGACCACGCGCCCGTCCTCCTCGAGCGCCTCGGTCACCCGGAACCCGTCGCGAAAGCCCACTCCGACGGACCGCGCCCGCTTCACCAGGAGGTTGTCGAACTCCTTGCGGAGCAGGATGACCGCCGCCGAGTTCGCCGGAGCCCGGATCTCCTCCCCGGACTGGGTCACGAAACGGACCGTCAGCACCGGGTTCGCCCGTCTCCGCAGCTCGGAGCCGATGCCCAGCGACTCCGCCAGGTGCAGCGCCGCGGGCGACAGCCCCGAGCCGCAGGTCTTGTTCCGCGGGAACCGATCCCGGTCCACCAGCAGCACGTCCTTGATTCCCAGCTGGCCCAGCTGCACCGCCGCGGCGGCGCCCGAGGGACCCGCACCCACGATGAGGATCTCGGTCTCCATGGCACCCACCTCAGGTAGCCAGGTGTGGTGGCCACCTCAATGGCAGGTGCAGGCCGGCAAGGTTCACCCCGGAGATTCGTCGTCTATGCTGCGGGAACACCGTGCCCCAGACAGCAGAGCGCCCCGTCGCGTCTCCTCGCCAGCCACGCTTCGTCGGCGAGCTGGACACGCTCATCCGCGCTCGCTACCCGCTCGTCTATCTCGTCTCCTCCGAGGAGGCCCGCGTCGACGAGCTCCTGCGCGGCATCGCCAGCGGGCACGGCAAGTCGCTCATCGGCTGGTCTGCCGTGCGTGGGCTTCACCGCCTCGACGAGACCCGCGGCGTCGCGCTCCCCGACCAGACGGAGGAGCCCTACGCCGCGCTGCAGGCCCTCCGCGGCCTCCAGGAGCCGGCGCTGGTCGTCCTCAAGGACTTTCATGCCTGGCTCGACGACCGCCGTCTCGTCCGTGCGCTCCGCGAGCTCGGACAGTCCTTGAAGAGCAGCTACACCACCGTGCTGGTCCTCGCTCCGGTGCTCCAGCTGCCCGTCGAGCTGGAGAAGGAGATCGCCGTCCTCGACGTTCCGCTGCCCACGTTCGCAGAGCTGGCCGAGCTGCTCCGCGGCATCGTCGGCGTCCTCCGCAAGGCCGGCCAGGTCACGGTGAATCTCAAGCGCGAGGAGGGCGAGCAGCTCGTCAAGGCGGCGCTCGGGCTCACGCTGCAGGAAGCAGAGAACGCCTTCGCCAAGGCGATCGCCGACGACGACCGGCTCGACGCCAGCGACATCCAGCGGGTGATGGACGAGAAGCGTCAGGTCATCCGCAAGAGCGGGCTCCTCGAGTATTACCCGGTGGATTACTCCCTGGCTGCGGTGGGAGGCCTCCAGAGCCTGAAGGACTGGCTGCATCGCCGCGCGCGCGCCTTCACCGCGGAGGCCCACGCCTTCGGTCTCCCCGAGCCCCGGGGACTGCTCCTGCTCGGCGTCCAGGGATGCGGGAAGAGCCTCACCGCCAAGGCCATCGCCTCCCAGTGGGCGCTGCCGCTTCTCCGTCTCGACATGGGCCGTGTGTTCAGCGGTCTGGTGGGCTCGAGCGAGGAGAACCTTCGCCGCGCCATCCGGGTCGCCGAGAGCGCAGCCCCCGCAGTCCTCTGGCTCGACGAGATCGACAAGGCCCTCTCCGGCTCTGCGTCCTCGAACGTGAGCGACGGCGGCACCACCGCTCGGGTGCTGGGGACCTTCCTGACCTGGCTCCAGGAGAAGACCGCGCCGGTGTTCGTCGTCGCCACCGCCAACAGGGTCGAGGGGCTCCCGCCCGAGCTCCTCCGCAAGGGGCGGTTCGACGAGATCTTCTTCATCGATCTCCCCGACGCGGCGGAGCGTGAGGAGATCCTCCGCATCCATCTGGCCCGCCGCGGCCGGAAGCCGGAGAGCTTCGACGTCGCTGCGCTCGCCGCCCGGGCCGAGCAGTTCAGCGGCGCCGAGCTGGAGCAAGCAGTGGTGGAGGGCCTCCACACGGCCTTCCACGCCCGGACCCAGCTCGCCGACGCGCACCTCGCTCAGGCAATCTCCGAGACCGTGCCGCTGGCGGTGACACTCCGCGAGGAGATCTCCCGGATCCGCGACTGGGCACGCGATCGCACGCGGCCCGCTTCGCGTGGGACCTCGCGGTGAAGTTCCTCACCCGCTTCCAGCGCCTCGAGCGCTCGCGCCCAGCGGGGGAGGGCGCCAGCCGGACAACCGGAGAGCGGTTCCGGGCCATCGAGCCGGCCGCCGCGATCCCCGAGGCTCCCGAGGTCCGCCCCGGAGACCTCGCGCGGTTCGGGCCTGTCGCCGAGCCTCCACTGGAGCTCCAGACGCCGTCGGACGCACAGCCCTTCGTTCGCTGCCCGGCCTGCGGCGTCGACTCGCGCCTCGGCACTCGCCGGTGCGCCTGCGGAACGGCGCTCGACACGATGGAGACAGTGGCCTTCAACACCGCGCTCTGGGACCGGCACCGCGAGGACCGCGCCCAGCACGAGGTCGAGCGCGAGCGCGCCCGCGCGCAAGACCTCGAGGAGTCCCGCCGCCATCATCAGGAGCAACGCGTCCTGGGCGAGGCGATCGCTCGGGAGATCGCCGAGCAGGAAGGGTTCGGCTCCTCGCGCCGGTGGTCCCGCGGGCTGGCCACCGCCGTGGGAGTCGTCTGCGGGGCGTTGCTGCTGCTTCAGCTCGGGACCTTCGGACGGGCGGCGCTCGCCTTCCTCCTCGGCGCGGCCCTCGTCGCTGGCCTGCTGGGGTGGGTCAGGCACCGCCCCGGGTCGGATTGACCCGGGGGGCGGGTCCACAGTCGACCGGTGAGCAGGGAGTACATCAGGCTCCGTTGCCACCTGTGCGAGCAAGTTCCACCCTGCCGCCACCATGCTGGGATTTCTGAGGCGGCGTCGGCGTGACGAGGAGCCGGAAGGCACCACCTGCCAGTGGTGCCGGAAGATCATTCCAGCGTCGACCAACGAGGAGCTGTTCCTGGTCGGCGCGGTGCTCGACCCGCTCGCGGGTTGGTTCTGCTCCACACCGTGTGCCCAGAACTACGGGATCCGGTTCCGGGTGCAGCCGTCGCGCACGCCGTCGGGCGGCTCGCGGCGAGCGCAGTAGCTCGCGTGCACCTGCTCAGTGCACCGCTGCGACGGGCTCGGCCGGTTCGGGCTCCGCCCGTCGCGACGGCTCGTCCGTGGGCGGGTGCTTCCGCAGGCGCCCCTCGATCCAGAGCGTGGTCACGGTGATCTGCAGCACGGTCAGCAGCGGCGTGGCGATGATCAGACCCAGCAGGCCGAACAGCGCGCCCATCAGCGCCTGGAAGAAGAGGAGCAGCGCCGGGTTTGCCTCCACCGCGCGGCGCATCACGTAGGGCTGTACCAGGTACCCTTCGATGACGTGCACACCGACGTAGACGCCCAGGGCCATGAAGAAGAGGTTCGGTGACTGGGCGAGGCTGACGAGCAACCCCGGAACCGAGCTCGACACCGCGCCGACGTAGGGCACGAAGGTCCCGAAGAAGGTGAGCACGCCGAGCAGGGCCCACCCCTGGATACCGCAGAGCCAGAGTCCCAACGCGGTCACCGAGCCCATCAGGACCATCGCGACCACCGTCCCACCCACCCAGCCACGAAGCCCCCGACCGAGCCTGGCCCACAGCTCCTCGAAATCGGCCTCGAAGCTGCGAGGGAGCATCGCCCGGATGCCACGGGCGTACAGCGACGGGCGGTAGACCAGGAATGCCGCGAGAACGACGAGGAGGATGAAGGTCGAGACCAGCTCCACCACGCGTCCGGCCATCTTCGGGGTGAGAGTGGCCACCGCCTCCATCGCCTCCGGCACCTTGGCCTTCAGCGTGCTCGCCACGTCCTTTCCGTTGGTGAGCTGGCGCACCATCCGGTCGCGCTGGGCGCGCCGCAGCCAGCCTTCCGCCCTGCGCGTCGCGTCGGGAATCTCGTCCACGAGTTGCTTGCCCTGCTCGACCACCAGCGGAGTGGCGAGCGCCATCACGCCGCCGACGACGCCGAAGGTCAGGAGCACGGTGAGGACCACCGCCAGGGCGCGGGGAACCAGCCGGGAGAACCATCCCACCGGGAAGGAGAACATCACGGCGACGAGGATGGCCAGGAAGCCCAGAAGCACCACGTTCCAGGCCTTGGACAGCCCCATCCACAGCGCCCACACCGCCCCCAGCGACAGCGCGAGCGCGAGCGGTCGTTTCCAGATGCGGAGACCCTGGATCATCGGTTCGTGGTGGTCTCCACCGCCGCGCGGTCGAGGATCTTCCCGGACGTGCGCGGGTCCTCGAGCGCTGACCGCTCCATTGCGGGACACGACTCGGTTCGTGCGGGCATGGTGCAAACGAGGTGTGCCTTGCCGCGCCGGAAGGCAAGCGCCCTGTCGCGGGCTGGACACGATGCAAGTGGCCCGAGGGGCAGGCCGCGGACCTGCGCCGGCGCGCGTTACTGGTGCGTGGGAAGCCCCACCGCGCCCGGGTTGAACGCCACGCCTCCGAACTCCACCTGGGTCAGCGAGTTCAGCTGCACCGTCCCGTTGGGCCCGGACACCTGCACCAGGTTGCCGTTGTCCTGAGTGCCCGCGGACACGACCCACTTGTTCCCCTGCTTGTCGAAGGCCACGCCACCCGGGCAGGAGAAGTCGTCGAGCTGCAGCGGCGATCCCACCAGCATCCCGGTGGGGCTGATCTGCTGCAGGAAGTTCTGGCTGCAGCTCGTGACCCACGCGTTGCCGCCACTGTCCACCGCGAGGCCGTAGGCATCGGTGACCGCGACCCCGGTGAAGTCCGAGGCCGTGCCGGCTGCGTTGTACCGATAGACCTTTCCCTGGCTCTTCGATGCGACCCAGAGCTTGCCGTTGTCCCCGACGTCGTAGCTGATGCCCCAGATGCACCCGACCGCGATCCCCTGCACCGGCGTGAGCGGGGAGTTGACGTTGCTCCGGGAGAAGGTCGACACGCCGCCCGTGTTCCCATTGCAGGTGGCGACCGCGACGGTGTCGCCCCGGATCGCGATCCCCGTCGCATCCGGCAGCGCCACGGTCCTCGCGGGTGCCGAGCCGTCGCTGGCCTGCGTCGCGGCCGTGTACATCCGGACACCGGTGGATGACGTCGCCCACAGATTGCCATCGGCGTCGAAGGCCACCGCGCGGACCCCGTCGACGTTGAGCCCGTTCTCGCTGGCGTGGTCACCGAGGAGCTGGCTCTCGGTGAAGCTGCGGATCGCCCCGTCCACCGGGATCCACAGCCGCCCCAGACCGCCCCGGAGCGCGAAGGTCACCGCGGCGCTGGTCTCCGCGTTCGGCTGGACCGGAACCTGGACCGAGGGCGCCGGAGTGCCCCCGTCGAACTGCACCGTCCCGTCCCAGATGCCGTCGACGAGGTTTCCCGGGACGGCGATGCCCTCGGCTGCGGTCACCGTGTAGGTGCCAGCGTCGATGATGCCGCTGCGGACGACCGCGGGGGCGCTGGCCACGAAGGTCGTCTTGTTCCCGCTGTTCGGGTCGGTGATGTCCACCGAGCCCACCGCGTCCCCCGGGTTGATGTGCAGGACGATCCGCCCGTGCGTCGAGGGCACCACGGTCACGGGCGCGCTCGCCGGCTGGAGCGTCCCGCCCACCGTCGCCGTCGCCGTGATCACCACCGGCCCGCCAGGGGTCCCGAGATCGGTGGGAGTGAAGGTCACCGTCTGGCCGCCGTTCGGACCCAGTGTGCCGGCGTTCCCGGTGAGCACGGCCCAGTTGACGCTGCCCGTGAGGTCGCCGTTCTGGGGCACCGCCTGCAGCGTGATGGGAGGCGCGCCCGTCTCGACGCTCACCGCGACCGGGGAGATGGTCAGCTTCGGGCCAACGCCCTGGATCGGCCCCTGGTCGCTACAGGCGAGCGCGAGGGCCAGCGGGGTGAGCGACACCACGAGCGGGATGCGCATTGCTCTCTCTCGTTCGGGGAGGGAGCAGACGACATCGCCTTTCGGCACCCGCGTCAACGTTTGGGAAGGGGTGCGCCGCTTCCCACCCGAAGCCTCGTGTCGAACGCGGGCGCGAGCACGGAGACCAGACTCGCGATTGCCCTCGGCCATCCGTGGCCCGCGACGATGTGCGCGCGGCCGGACTGCCCGAGCGCGGCGGCGAGCTCCGGCGCGTCGAGAAGGCGCTGGATGGCAGCGGCCAGCGCCCGCGGGTGGGCTGGCGGCACGAGCAAACCGGTGACACCGTCTTGGACGAGCTCGGGAATGGCGCCGACGCGGGTGGCCACCACGGGCCTGCCGCGGGCGAGGGGCTCGGCGGCGGCGAGGCAGAAGGCCTCCTCCCATCGCGAGGGGACCACGCAGACGTCGGCGGCGGCGACGCAGTCCGCGGCGTCGGACCGCTGGCCGGAGAGCCGCACGCGTGCCCCCGTCCTCAGCGCGGCCCGCTGGGCCTCGAGGCGTGCGCGCTCGGCCCCGTCACCGAACACCAGGACGTCGACGTCGAGCGGAAGCGCATCTGCGGCTGCGATCAGGTCGGCGAAGCCCTTCTCCGGCGTGAGCCGTCCGGCGGCCGCGACCAGCCGACGACCCGGGGTGAGCCCGAGCGATGCTCGTGCCTCGGCGGCTGGCCGGACCGCGTCGGGAACGGAGACCGGATTGAGAACGACCTGGATGTGTCCGGCGGGCACGCCGCCGGCGGTTCGCTGCCTCTCGGCGACGTACTCGCTCACCGCCACCACCGTGTCCGCCGTCGCCCAGGGAAGCCGCGTGACCAGCCGCTTGGCGAGGCCGCGGAGTCCGTGCCGCACCTGCCGGGCGCCGGAGGTGTGGTCGTGGACGATCAGCCGGCGCACTCCCGCAGCGTGGAGGGCGACGTAGGCCGGCGAGACCACTGGCCGGTCGATGAGCCACACCGCCCGGACGTTCTCCCGGCGCACCAGCTCCACACCCGCGCGGATCGAGCGAGGCGTGTCGAGCGAGAGGTCCAGGCCCAGCGGCTCCGCGGCGCTCCCGGCCAGCGCTCCGGGACGCGTGTCGAGATCTGGATACGCCACCAGCGTGCGGATCCCATCCCTGGCCAGGGCAGTGGAGACCTCGGCGAACATCCGCCCGATGGAGGTCCAGGCGTACCCGGTGCTGGCCGGGAAGTTTGCGACGCAGAGCAGGCTGTCCACGGGCGGCGTGCCGCAAGCTAGTGACCACCCGGCGTCCGTGCCGGGGCACGGTCCTCCGGCTGACAGCCGGCTTGCCGGGGTGGCTTGCCGCGCGGCGCGGCCGCCCTAGCTTGGCCCAGCGTGACAGGCGTGCTCACGGTCTGGTCGAGGGGGGTGACGGAACAGCACGGGCGGAAGCAGGCCTGGGTCCGGCATCAGGCGACGTCCTGGCTTCACCGCCTGGGCGCGTACTCGGATCTGATGACCTTCGACGCCAGCCGCGTGCTGCGACTGGTCTTCGTCTGCGCAGGGAACGTCTGCCGGAGCCGGTACGCCGAGGCTCGCGCCCACGCGCTGGGGTTCGAGGCCGGCTCCTTCGGCCTGAGCGCCGACGGTCGCTCGCCACCGGACGCGGTCGCGGTCCGCGCCGCCCGGCGCCGGGGCATCGAGCTGCTTCCGCGCGCCTCCCGCCGTGCCAAGGACGTGCGCCCCATCGCGGGTGACCTCCTGATCGCCATGGAGCCGCACCAGGCACGCGCGCTCCGCCGGGCGCATCCGCGCGCGCAGGTCACGTTGCTCGGCCTGTGGTGCCGCATGCCCCGGCCGGTGCTGGCGGACCCGTACGGCCTCTCGGACGCGTACTTCGATACCTGCTTCGGCTGCATCGACGAGGGGGTGGAGAGCTTGGTCCGGACCGTGGAGCGCCGGCGTGCGGGACGCTGAGCAGGGTCGGGCGGTCATCGATCGCGGCAGCGTCCCGGTCCTCGTCCCCCAGGCGGCGTCACTGGGCGCGGTCGGCGTCATTCGCTCGCTGGGAGAGGCCGGGTATCCCGTGCATGCGTGCGCCGAGTCCGCCGAGGCGCTCGGGCTCCGTTCCCGCTGGGTGCGCAGCGCCCGCGTCCATCCGTCACCCGCTTCCCCCGAGTTCATCCCCTGGGTGCGGGAGACCGTCCACGCGCTCGGCATCCGCGCCATCGTGCCCTCCGAGTCGTTTCTCCTCGGGATCCGGCCCGCGCTGGCGGAGCTCCAGCACCTGCTCCCGTTCTTCGACCCCGCGCTGTTCGACCTCGCCTTCAGCAAGGCCGAGCTGGTGTCCGCGCTGGAGGGGGATCCGCACCTGCCGCCGAGCCTGGTAATCGAGGGCGGAGTGCCACCGCCGGAAGCGCTGGCGCGGCTCGGCGCCCCGCTGTGGCTGAAGGCCGACGCGGTGCTGGCCCGGTCCGGTGCGCCCAGCCGCGTGCTGTGCGTGGACCGGCCGGAGGAGGCGCACGCCGAGCTCGTCCGCTGGCTCCCGCATTACCGGCGACTCGTGGTGCAGGGCCATGTTCCCGGCGCCGGCGTGGGCGTCTTCCTCCTGATGGTGGACGGGCATCCCCGCGCCCGGTTCGGCCACCGGCGGATCCACGAGGTCCCGCACACCGGGGGCGTGTCCTCGTTCCGCGAGAGCGCGCGGTTTCCGGAGCTGGAGGCCCACGCCCTCTCCGTGCTGCGGCGGATCGGCTGGAACGGCGTGGCGATGCTCGAGTACCGGCGGGACCCGACCACCGGCGACTTCAAGCTCATCGAGCTGAACGCACGCTTCTGGGGCTCGCTTCACCTCGCGATGGCAGCGGGGGTGGACTTCCCGCGGCTGCTGCTCGATGCGTGGCTCGGCGGGCACGAGCCGGAGCCACGCTGGAGACCCGGCGTGCGATGCCGGCAGACCATCCCCGGCGAGCTGATGCACGTCTGGAGCGTGCTCAAGGACGGCGCGGTGTCCGGCCGGGAGAAGCTCCGCTCCGTGGTCCGCTTCGCCGGCCTCACCCTGGACCCGCGGATCCACTCCGACCTGTGGTGGCCGGGAGACCGGAGCCTCGCCGTTCGAGAGGCGGCGCGCTGGGCGCGCGAAGCCGGGAGCACCGTGGCGCAGCGGATCCGGCCCCGGCTGAAGCACTCGCTGTACGCGGGAGCGCGGGCGGCGGGCCTGTTCCATCTGTCGCGTCTTCTCACCCGGGATGCGCTCCGCATCGTGTGCTGGCACGGCACCTCGCTCGCCGACGAGCACCGCGTCTTCCCCGGCCTGTTCCTCTCACCCGATGACCTCGAGCGCCGGCTGCTCGCGCTCCATCGCCATCCGGTCCTTCCGCTGGAGGAGGCGGTGCGGCAGCTGCGGGACGGGACGCTCCCTCCGGCGGCGGTCGCGCTCACCATCGACGACGGCTTCTTCGGCACGCTCCGCCATGCCTGGCCGGCGCTGCAGCGGCACGGCTTCCCGGCCACGCTCTACGCGACGAGCTACCACGTCCAGAACGGCACGCCGGTGTTCCGGCTCCTGGTCCAGTGGGCCTTCCTCCAGAGCAAGGAGCCGGTCCTCGACCTTTCCAGGCTGGGAGTGGAGATGGTGGGCACGGTGCGGACGACTCCTGGCCCGCAGCGCACCGAGGCGATGTGGCGGCTCATCCGGCACGCCGAGGAGCGGATGTCCGAGGCCGAGCGCCAGGCCCTCGCCGACCGGATCGCCGGAGCGCTGGGGGTGGACCTCCGCCCGGTCCGGGAAGGACGCTGGCTCTCCCTCGCTTCCCCCGAGGAGCTCAGGGCCGCGGCGCGCGACGGCCTGGACCTGGAGCTCCACACCCATCGGCACCGCTTCCCGCTGTCCCGGGAGCTGGCGCTGCGCGAGCTGCGGGACAACCGCGCGGTGCTCGAGCCCGTGGCGGGACGGATGCTTCGGCACTTCTGCTACCCGAGCGGCTACTTCCGCCCGGCGCACCTCCCCTGGCTGGAGGAGGCGCAGGTGGAGAGCGCCACCACCTGCGACCCGGGGCTGAACCGGCGCGGCGACTCGCTGCTCACCCTTCGCCGCTTCCTGGACAGCACCGAGACCTCGCAGGTCGAGTTCGAAGCCGAGCTGGCCGGCTTCTCGGAGCTGCTCCGTCGCGGCCGGGCCGTGGTGCAGCGGCTCCGGGGACAGGAGATTCGCCCCGAGGTCCCGGTTCCCCCCGGCTCGGAGGCCGCCGCCCCGGCCGAGACGTCCCGGCCGAGGGGCCGGGGCGCCGTGGCCTGACGCCGGCTCTTACCCTGGGGCGACGATGCTCGGGGCCATCGCCGGGTGCGCCTCGGTCCGGATCCGGGCGAGGAGCAGCGTCGAGAGCGTCCCCACCGCCAGGCAGGCGATCCACAGCGTCCGCGCCCCCGCGGCCTCGAGGATGTTCAGTCCTGCCCAGGGGCCAATGGTGAACCCGATGCCGAAGGTCATCGAGTAGAAGCCCATGTACTCGCCCCGCCGCGCCGGCGGTGCGAGCTCCGAGATGTACGTTGCGGTGGCGGGGAAGAGGATCATCTCTCCGAAGGTCCAGATGACCACCGTGAGGATGATTCCCCAGTAGCTGGTCAGGAAGGCCAGCGCGCCGAACCCGACGGTGCACAGCGCCGCGCCCACCGAGAGCGCCCGGGCCGGGCTCCAGTGCGCGGTCATGCCGTTCAGGCGGACCTCGAGGAACACGATCAGCAGCGTGTTGACGGTGAAGAGCAGCCCGAAGACCTGGGTGGGCATCCCCAGCTGGTCGACCATCCAGACCGGCAGCGCCCCCTCGTGCTGGAAGAACACCAGCAGGACCGGGAGGAGCCACAGGATGACGTAGCGCAGCCGCCGGTCGGCGATCGCCCCGAGCGAGGTCGTGCCGGTGGCGTGCGCCTCGACCGCCTTCAACCGGAAGGGGAAGAAGACGAGCACCAGCGCTGCGGCGATCGACGTCGCCCCGTCCACCCAGAACAGCATCTGGAACGAGTGGGCCGCGAGCAGGCCGCCCACGGCGGGCCCCACGCTCATGCCCAGGTTGATCGCCAGACGGTTGAGCGCGTAGGCCTGCCGGCGGAGTTCGGGCGGGGAGAGGTCGCTCACCAGCGCCAGGGTGGCGGGCCGCATGGCCTCGGAGACCGCCGAGAGCACGACCATGCCCACCACCACCTGGGGCATCGTCTTGAGGAGCGGCAGCGCCCAGAAGCCCAGCCCGCCGAGGAACAGCGAGACCGTGAGGATGCGCTGGCTCCCCACGCGGTCGGCCAGGCGACCGGCGAAGGGCGAGGTCAGGAGGGAGACGATCCCGTACACCGCCAGCGCCGCGCCGGCCTCGCCCGCGGAAAACCCCAGGTTGCGAGTGAAGTGGAGCGCCAGGAAGGGGATGACCATCGTCCCGGCGCGGTTCACCAGGGTGGCCAGGGCCAGCAGCCAGCTGTCGCGGGGAAGGCCCGCCAGATCCGACCAGGGATTGAGCGCACGCCAGGTCATGGAGGAAGCCCCGCAGACCGGGGGTAACGTGCGCGCACCGCGATGTCGAGCACCGCTGGCTGTACCCCCCGACGAGGGTCCCTCGTGTTTCGCCACCGCAGCTGGCTGCCCTTGCTCCTGCTCGCCGGCGCCACGGCTTGCCACGAGGCCCCATCCCCGCCGCCGCCACCGGCGCGTCCGCCCCCGCCGCTCGGCGCCGGCCAGGTGCGGGCCGCGTTCCCGGACGGTGTGGGCGATCCCGCCGGATGGGCCAGGGACCTCCTGGCAGCCTTCTCCGACGCGGAGCTGGTCCCCGACGCGATCCGGGTCTGTGGGGTGGTGGCGGTGCTGCAGCAGGAGTCGGGCTTCCAGGCCGACCCGCCGGTATCCAACCTCGGCGCCCTGGTCCGAGCCCGGCTGAAGGAGGAATCGGCGCGCTTCGGCCCCCTTGGCCCGCCGGCCATGGAGCGGCTCCTCAAGGACCGCGTCCCGGGCGACCGGCGCACCTTCGACGAGCGCATCCGCCGTCTCCGGACCGAGCGCGAGCTGGACCTCCTCTTCCGGGACATGCTCGAGGCCGAGCGCCGCGAGCACCCCGCGATGGTCGCCACGGCGAACCTCCTCGACACGCTCTTCCGCGGCCACCGGCTAGAGGACCTGAACCCGGTCACCACCGCCGGGTCGATGCAGGTCAGCGTTCGCTGGGCGCTGGACTACGCGAGGAGCCGCGGATGGCCTGACGACGAGGAGCAGGTCCGGGATGCGCTCTACACCCGGTCCGGCGGGGTGCGCTTCGGGGTTCCCCGTCTCTGGAGTTACCCGCTGACCGATACCGACGTTCTCTACCGATTCGCCGACTACAACGCCGGCCAGTACGCCTCCCGGAACGCCGCGGTGCAGAGGGCCCTGGCCCAGCTCACCGGCATCCGCCTCGCCGCCGACGGGGACCTGCTGGCCTACGCGGCCGACGGACGGCCCACCGGAGAGGACAGCGAGACGCTGCGGGCTTTTCGCGCGTTCCGGGAGCGTTTCGTGCCGGCGTTCCCCGACACTCGCCTCCGGGGAGACCTGGAAAAGGCGAAGGAGCAGTCCTTCGAGGAGACCCCCAGCTACCTCGCGCTGCGGCGGGTCTACCGGGAGCAGACCGGGACCCCGATGCCCACCGCGGCAGTCCCCGAGCTGGAGCTGAAGAGCCCCAAGATCCGGCGGGGCTACAGCACCCTTGCCTACGCACGGAATGTCCTCCGACATCACCGGGCGTGTCTCCAGCGGCTGCGGGGAGAGTGAGAGGCCCGACACGGGGCGGGCACGGGGAGTTCACCGGCCCGTGCACGAGACGTCGAGCGGCTCCGGTACGAGGAGAATCCGGAAAGAGACCCGAGGGCGCATGGCCGTCGCGACGGAAGACTGGTCCAGGCCTGCCTTCGAGCCCGGTGGCGGCGACGCGACCCTCTTCTACCTGGCGTTCGGCGAGCTGGGTCCGCTGCGGCTGCCTCCCATCCCTGCCGGTCTGTCGCTCACGGTCCACCCGCAGGGCGAGGCGCTGTGGGTCGAGCCGCTGGTCGCAGCCAGTGGTGAGGAGGACGGGGGCCAGCCGCAGCTCGTGGCCGGGGTGCGAGGAGCGCCCGACTTTGCCGTTCTCCGCGGCCGCCGCGTGGATCCGCCGGACCTGGCCTACCTGCGCGACGCGGAGGCGGTGCTCGCCGCGCTCCTCGACGCCGGAGCGGCGGCGGTTCTCGACGTGGAGGCGAGGCGCTGGTGGAGCCCGGACGGGTTTCGCCGCGACGTCCTGACGGGGCTTCGTCCCGCGGTGCGGGCCCACGTCTCGGTGCGCGCCCGGGAGGGTCGCGTCGAGACCCGCGGGCTGCGGAAGTTCGGCCGCCCCGACCTGCGCCTCCACAGAGTTCCGGCCGCGGACGAGCCCGAAGCCCTCCGGCTGTGCTGGAGCGTGGTCGAGCGACTTGCGCGTGGCGCGCGGCCGGATCCGGGCCTCTCCCTCGGCCGGCTCCGCCTGCACCCCTCCGGCGAGCCTGGCCACCCGGCGCTCGAGGCGGAATGGCCGCGCCTCCCCGTGCCGATCCACGGCTGAGGCCCGTCGCCGGCTCTCGCTCGGGCGAGCCGTTCAGTAGAATCTGCTTCCATGTCCAGTGAGAGCGCCCCTCAGGCGTTCCGACCGGTGCCGCGCACCGGCGTCATCTTCGTCACCGCCGAGGCCCAGAAGCGAGGCTTCGATCCGGCCAACCCGGACTGGTGCAACCTCGGCCAGGGTCAGCCCGAGACCGGAGCGCTCCCGGGCGCTCCACCGCGCGTCGACGCGGTGGCGGTGGACCCGGCGGACCAGGAGTACGCGCCGGTGGCCGGGTTGTGGGAGCTGCGGGAGGCGATCGCCGCGCACTACAACCGGACCTACCGGCGGGGGCTCCCCTCGCAGTACTCCGCGGAGAACGTCTGCGTGTCCGGCGGCGGGCGCGCCTCGCTCACCCGCGCCGCGGCGAGCCTCGGGCTCATCAACCTCGGGCACTTCCTTCCCGACTACACCGCGTACGAGGAGCTGCTCGACGTCTTCAAGGCCTTCACCGCGATCCCCATCCTCCTCGACCCGGAGCAGGGCTACGCCTTCGGCCCGGACGCGCTGAAGAAGGAGATCCTCGGGCTGGGGCTCTCGGCGGTCCTGCTCTCCAACCCCTCGAACCCGACGGGGAAGGTGGTGCAGGGCGCGGAGATGGAGGCCTGGGTGGAGCTGGCCCGAGGCCTGGACTGCGCGCTGCTCATCGACGAGTTCTACGCGCACTACGTCTGGACCAGCGAGGCGCGCGCAGCCGTGCCGGTCAGCGCAGCGGCGCACGTTCGGGACGTGAACAAGGACCCCATCATCCTCTTCGATGGCCTCACGAAGAACTGGCGTTACCCGGGCTGGCGAGTGACCTGGACCCTCGGGCCGCGAACGGTGATCGACGCGCTGAGCAGCGCCGGCTCGTTCCTCGACGGCGGCGGGAGCAAGCCGCTGCAGCGGGCCTCGCTTCCGCTCTTCGAGCCCGGGCTGGTGCACCGCGAGCTCCAGGCCATCCACGATGCCTTCCGTCCCAAGCGCGAGCGCTTGCTGCACGGGCTTCAGGCGCTCGGGATCCGCGTGGCCCGCGAGCCCGAGGGCACGTTCTACGTCTGGGGGGATCTGTCCGGGCTCCCGCCTCCGCTCAACGACGGGATGGGGCTGTTCCGCGCGGCGCTGGAGCAGCGAGTCATCACGGTCCCCGGCGAGTTCTTCGACATCAATCCTGGAAAGCGCCGGCGCGGACGCGTTTCACGCTTCCGTGGTCACGCACGCTTCTCGTTCGGCCCGCCGATGGACGTCGTCGAGCGGGCGCTGGAGCGGCTGGGAACGGTGGTCCGGGCTCGGGCGGCCTGACCGCGGCTGCGGGGGTCGTCTCGGCGTTGACAGCGGCTTCCCGAGGGTGGGATGCCACGGCACATGCGCGAGAACGAGCTGCCGGTGACGGTGTCGGTCACGCGTCCCGACGGCACCGTCGAGCAGGTGCAGGTCGGAACGGCCGTGCGCCATGGAGACGGCTTCAGCGTGCGTCTGGCGGAGCTCACCATCGGAGGCGACCCCGGTGCTGCTCGCGGCGCTCCCATGCGCCGTGCTGCTGCCGCTGCTCCGGGAGAGCCGCCAGCGGTCTTCCCTCCCTACGGCCGCAGCCGCGGCATGTCCATCCGTGGGGCGAGCGCGCAGGATCTGGAGTTCTACGCCACCGGCGCCCGTCGGACCCTCGCCGACCCGGGAAAGGCGCGCTTCCACGACAAGGAGCGTGCGCTGCTCGCCGCGATCGAGGCGGAGCAGGCGCGGCAGGGTGGTGGCGGGCCGCCGGATGAAGGAGAGCCGACGGACAACGAAGAGCAGTTCTGAGCCTCGACCTCCCCGGACGTCTCCGTGTTCGACCTCGCACCGTTCACCAGGCTCGACGGCTGGATCAGTCTCCTGACCCTCACCGCTCTCGAGGTGGTGCTGGGCATCGACAACATCGTCTTCCTGTCGATCATGACCGGGAAGCTGCCGCCCGAGCGGCAACCCCTGGCGCGCCGTCTCGGGCTGGGCCTGGCGCTGGTGATGCGGGTGCTCTTGCTGCTGGCGATGTCCTGGCTGGTGACGTTGCAGGCCACGCTGTTCACCGTGCTTGGCGAACCGATCAGCGGTCGAGATCTGATCCTCATCGGCGGCGGGCTGTTCCTGGTGGGAAAGGCGACCCACGAGATCTTCGACCGGATGGAGGTCGACCACTCGCAGCCGCGGAGGCCGGTGCGGGTGTCCTTCGCCGCGGTGGTGGTGCAGATCGTCCTGCTGGACCTGGTGTTCTCGATCGACTCGGTCATCACCGCGGTCGGGATGGCACGGGCGCTGTCGATCATGGTGGCGGCGGTGGTGATCGCGGTGCTTGTGATGCTGATCTTCGCCGGGCCGATCAGCGCCTTCGTCGAGCGGCATCCGAGCGTGAAGATCCTCGCGCTGTCGTTCCTGATCCTGATCGGCGTGGTGCTGGTGGCGGACGGGATGGGGCAGCACATCCCGAGGGGTTACGTGTACTTCGCGATGGCCTTCTCCCTGGGCGTCGAGCTGCTGAACCTGCGGCTCCGGGCGCGGCAGTCGCCGGTGAAGCTCCACGGCCCGTTCGAGGACGAGCGGCCCGCCGCGAAGGCTTGAGCGTCGCGCGCACCCTGTTTCTCACCTTCTTCAATTCGGCGAAGATGCCCGTCGGAGTTGGCGTCGCCACGACGGAGGTCGGGGCGTGCAGCTGGCAACTGGAGCCCGAGTCGGTCCCTACGAGGTGCTGGCCCCCATCGGGGCGGGGGGGATGGGCGAGGTGTACCGGGCCCGCGATATCCGGCTGGGTCGCGAGGTGGCGCTCAAGATCATCTCCGACGGAGCCGTCCTCGACCGCGAGCGGCTCCAGCGCTTCGAGCAGGAGGCCCGGCTCGCCGGCTCGTTGAACCATCCGAACCTGGTGGTCGTGCATGACGTCGGCTCCGAAGGCGGCGCGCCTTTCCTCGTCACCGAGCTGCTGGAGGGAGAGTCGCTGCGACATCGCCTCTCCCGGGGTCGGCTGCCGCTGCGGACGGCGCTGGAGCTCGGAGTGCAGCTCGCCGAGGGGCTGGCGGCGGCTCACGCCCGCGGCATCGTCCACCGGGACGTCAAACCGGAGAACGTCTTTCTCGCCTCTGGCGGGCGAGCCAAGCTGCTTGACTTCGGCATTGCCAAGCTGACCGCGCCTCGAGCCAACGACGGCCCCAGGAACCTCCTGGACACCACGCTCACTCCGGAAGGCATTGGGACCCGGCCCGGGGCCGTGCTCGGAACGCCAGGGTACATGTCCCCCGAGCAGGTACGCGGGGACCCGGTGGACGCGCGGACGGACATCTTCAGCCTCGGCGTGGTGCTCTATGAGATGCTGGCGGGTGCCCCAGCGTTTCCTGCCAAGAGCTTCATCGAGACCGGGCACGCCATCCGCGAATCCGAGCCTCCTGCCCTTCCGGACTCAGTTCCCGCCTCCGTCGATCTGCTGGTGCGGCGATGTCTAGAAAAGGAACCCTCCCGGCGCTTTCAGTCCGCGGCCGACCTTGCCTTTGACCTCGGGGTGGCCAGCGCTCCGAACTCAGGGAAGGCGCGGACGATTGTTCGCCGGACCTTGCCTTCCTGGGCCCTTCGCTTCGCGCTGCTCGGCGTCGGGCTCGCGCTCGTGGCGGTCGTAGCACTGACGGCGCGCTGGATTTCCAGGCGACTGGACACGCCGGAACTTCCGACGTTCCAGCGCATCACCTCCCGTGAGGGCGCGCTGGGCGGTGCGAGATTCACCCCGGACGGTCGGGTGGTGTTCAGCGCCTCGTTCGAGAGAAGACCGGAAGAAGTGTTCGGATTCGTCCCCGGCAGTCCGGGGCTCCAGCCCCTCGGCCTCCGCACCGCGCGGCTCGCGGCGGTCTCGTCGAAGACTGGCGAGCTTGGACTCCTGATGGCTACCACGACCTTCTTCGGGCAGTTGACGGTTGGAACCCTGGCCCGAGTTCCGGCTGTGGGCGGCGTTCCGCGCGAGCTCGCCGAGCAGGTCGCCTGCGCCGATTGGTGCTCGGGTGAGCTCGCCGTCGCACGGAGAGGCCCGAGGGGAATCTGGATCGAACGCCCTCTCGGAACCAAGGTCTGGGAGGGCACGGGTCTGATCGGCCCCCTTCGGTGCTCTCCGGATGGAGCGCACCTCGCGTTTCTCCACAACAGCGAGATGATCGTCCTCGATCGCTCGAACACGCCCCACGTCGTCCCCACCCCCCAGCCCGCGCCGGGTATCCCCGTCAGCCTCGCCTGGACCCCGGACGGCAAGAGGTTGCGCTTCACCGCCCTCAGCGGTTCCCCCATCCCTGGAACGACGCTTTTCAGCGTGTCACTTCGCGGAGACGTCCGTCCTCTCTACCGCTTCCCGGAGGTGAGGCTCCTCAATGACATCGCGCCGGACGGGACGATGATCTTCTCCATCTTGGACGGGCGTCGCCCGCAAGCGTTGATGCGCCCGGGTCAGCCGAGTCACCGCGAGCTTGCGGGGTCGTGGGCAGGCATGGTCGATCTTTCCCGGGACGGGAGAACGCTCCTCCTGGGGGAGCTTTGGGAAGGCACCGCGGTGCTCGCACCGACCGACGGAACGGCACCCAAGGTCCTTGGCCTCGGAACTCCGCTCGCGC
>Ga0081540_1001398_pt1 | contig 20914 bp, 22 predicted proteins | sample TabmetS2T1R1_FD_71024 | JGI IMG/M metagenome (GOLD analysis project Ga0081540, IMG submission 71024) | Tabebuia heterophylla rhizosphere microbial communities from the University of Puerto Rico - S2T1R1 | ecosystem: Host-associated > Plants > Roots > Rhizosphere ... | reverse complement strand
GGGCCGGGGCGGCTCAACCGCCGGGCAGCGGCGGGGCCGCCGCCCGGCGGGTCAGCCGAGCGTCGAGCCGCAGCGCCTGCAGCGGCCGCCGACCGGCTTGGCTCCAGAGCCGTAGCGCGGCGCCATCGACCCGCTGCACACAGGGCAGGTGACGCTCGCGTGCGCGGCGAGGCCGTCCCAGGCCGCCGCGACCACGTCATCCAGAGTCTCACGGGAGCGTGGCGTGCGCTCCGGAGACGGCGTCGGCGCGGGGTCGGGCTTCTGCGAGGGTGGGTTGTCGCGGGTGAACCGGCCTTCCTTGAAGAGGGTGGGCTGGTCGAAGTTGACGGTGGCTGTGGTCATCTGACACTCCTGAAGACGCCCACGACGCGCCCGAGGATGCGCACCTCCTTGGAGCGGATGGGCTCCATCTCGGCGTTCTCGGGCTGCAGGCGGACGTGGTCGGGCTCGCGGAAGAAGCGCTTCACCGTGGCCTCCTCGCCGACCAGCGCGACGACGATCTCGCCGTCGGTCGCGGTGTCCTGGGGACGCACGACGACGAAGTCGCCCCCGAGGATGCCGGCGTCCTTCATCGACTCGCCGCGGACGCGGAGGACGTACTCGCCCTCCTCGCCGCCGGCGATGGTCGGCACCTGGACGTAGTCCTCGATGTTCTCCTCGGCGAGGATCGGCGAGCCGGCGGCCACCTGGCCCACGAGGGGCAGGCCGGGCCGCAGGACGCCGAGGGCGCTCTCGACGGCCGTGCCGACGGCACTTCCCACGTCGCCGCGCACGCGGTCGAGCAGCTCGATGGCGCGGGGCTTTGTCGGATCGCGCCGAAGCAGTCCGAGCTTCTCGAGGTTCGCCAGGTGCGCGTGGACGGTGGACGAGGACGCCAGGCCGACGGCCTTGCCGATGTCGCGGACCGTCGGCGGGTAGCCGTGGCTCGACGAGTAGCTCTTGATGTAGTCGAAGATCTCTCGCTGGCGCTTGGTCAGGTCCACCATGATGTGAGGGCTCCCCGGCTGGTCGTTCTGGGCGATGAAGCGAACACGTGTTCGACAAGGTAGCGCGGGCCGTGGACGGAACGCAAACGGATCTCACGCGCGCGCCCGCGCGTGCGTCTACGAGGTATGCACAAGACGATCTCCACGAACATCGGCGAGCTGACCCTCGTCGCCGACGAGGCCGGGGCGATCACCGGCGTCGAGTTCGGGGCACGCGCAGCGGCCGCGAACGCCGCAGACGCGGACCGCGAAGCCACCGCCGCCCTCGACGCGGCCGCTGGCCAGCTGCGCGAGTACCTCGCCGGCGAGCGCACCGACTTCGAGCTCCCCCTGAACCCCCACGGCAACGAGTTCGAGCGGCTCGTCTGGGCCGAGCTCCTGCGCATCCCCTACGGCGAGACGACCACCTACGGCGAGATCGCGCGGCGCATCGGCCACCCGGGCTCCGCCCGCGCCGTCGGCCGCGCCAACGGCCGCAACCCGATCGCGATCGTCGTCCCCTGCCACCGCGTCATCGGCAGCGACGGCTCGCTGACCGGCTACGGCGGCGGGCTCGACCTCAAGCGCGCGCTCCTCACGCTCGAGGCCGAGACGGCCCGCTGGTAGCGCAGCGCACCGAAGTACGGACAACCGCCTACGCCGCCGACCGCATCCGTGCGAGCCTGGATCGCATCCGCGCGATCCTTCGCATACCCAGGGTCGGTTCGCTGTTCGCGGCTGCATGCGTCGCGCGACTGCCCATGGGCGCGTTCGGCCTCCTGCTCGTCCTCCACACCGAGCAGCTGACCGGCTCCTACGCCAAGGGCGGCCTGGCGTCCGGCGCCTACGCCCTCGCGCTCGGCATCTCGAACCCGCTGCTCGCGCGCGTGGTCGACCAAAGAGGCCAGACCCTGGTGCTGCGGGTCGGCGCGCCGGTGGCCGCCGCCGCGATCGTCGCCATCGCGCTCCTGCCCGACGGTGCCCCGCTCGGCGCGATCCTCGCGCTTGCCGCCGCGGCGGGCGTCAGCCAGCCGCCGATCGGCGCCTGCATGCGGGCGCTGTGGCCCGAGCTGCTCCCGGACAGCGCCGAGGCGCGCCACGCTGCGTACGCCATGGAGAGCGTGGTGCTCGAGATCGTCTACATCTGCGGCCCGCTGGCAATCGTCGCCGGCATCGGCTCGTGGTCGGTGACCGCGGCGATGCTCGCCTGCGCCGCCTTCATCCTCGCCGGCGACCTCAGCTTCTCCGCCAACCAGGTCTCGCGCACCTGGCGCCCGCATCCCGAGCGCGACGAACACCGCGGCGGCGCCCTGCGAGGCGGAGGCGTGCGCGTGCTGGTCGGCGTCTTCGCGCTGTGCGGCCTGGCGGTCGGAGCGGTCGAGGTCACCGTCCCCGCCGCTCTGGAGGGCATGGGTCACCGCGACCTCACGGGCCTGCTGCTCGGAGCGTGGGGACTCGGGTCGATGATCGCCGGGTTCGCCATCGCCCGCCTGGGCGCGGCGCCCGACCCGGCCCGCCGCCTTGCGATGTGCCTCGTCGGCTGGGGCATCGCACACGCCGCCCTCGGCGCCGCCGGAGCGCCGGTGACCCTCACCCTCCTGCTGCTCGTCGCCGGCGCGACCATCGCGCCGACGATCGTGGTCGCCAACGGCATGCTCGACGGCCTCGCCCCGGCGGGCACGCTCACCGAGGCGTTCACCTGGACCGCGACCGGCATGGTCGGCGGCGCAGCGGCCGGCAGCGCCCTCGCCGGCGCCCTGGTCGAGGCCGCGTCCCCGGGCCTGGCCATGGCCCTGCTCGGCGGCGGGGGCGTCCTGGCCGGCCTGCTCGTCCGCGCCGCCGCGACCGGCCCGCTGCGCACGGTGCCCGCCGCCGCGGCCGCCTGAGCGCCGGCGAGCAGAGCTATACTCGGCCCCCGCCGGCGGCCCCAATCGGCCACGGCTGCCCACCTGCGCCGGTGGCGGAATTGGTAGACGCGCAAGGTTGAGGGCCTTGTGGGATGTAAGTCCCGTGGAGGTTCGAGTCCTCTTCGGCGCACACGCGAAAGCCCTGCATCTGCGGGGCTTTCGACGTCTCGCGCTGATCCATCAGTAGCCGTGCGCCAATCGTTGGCCGGCCTTTCCCACCAGGGCCCGTAATCGATGCGTAGCCGCGTGGGCGTCACGCTCCCAACGCGTCGCCCAACGGGCGAGGTCGTCGACCCCGGTTCGAGCCGCAAGCGCCCTCAGCATCCAGATGTGCGCGTAGTGATAGCCGGCACTGGCAAGCCTCGGCGGCTTGCCATCGGGATGGTCGTAGGTAGACCACCAGCCGGTGTCATATTCCGGGAGGTGTCGCCTCAGCGACTCCACGGCGGATACGGACACGTCCTGCACTTGAGTGGACGGGGTAACAGCTGCGAGGTCGAGCAGTCCCCAGATCGCGAGGATCCATCCATTGAGGATCCTGGACGGCGGCGTGGTCGGGCATTCCTCCCAGCAGTCGTCCGTCGTCGACACGAATGTCGCCGCCAGCCCCCCGCGAGCAACTGGCACCACGAGCATCGGCCACGCTTCGTTCGCGGCGTCCAGGAACCCGGGCTCCTTGGTGAGGAGGTGAGCGCGCACCAAGACGCTCATGGCTTGACCCTGGTAGAGGGCGCTCATCCATCCAGCTTTCAGTGACGAGTCTTCGAACGCCGCACGCGGCGGGCCGCCTCTCCATCCCATCCCTCCAGCGGGAGATGGTTCCGCTTGCGACACGAGGTACCGGGCCTGGGCCAGGAAGCGACGTTCCCACAGAGGAGCTCCTGTGTCTCCGAGCCGCTGAAAGCAGGCGATCGCATATCCGGCCACGGCCGACCAGGTGCGAACCGGGATGCCCGCCTCGTCGAAGGGCTCGAAGTGTCGTGTCCGAAGCGCCGGCCGGAGGTCAAGGCTGTAGCAGCCGAGCATCCCTTGGGTGGGCTCGACCAAGCCTTCGGTTTGCGGGCCGAAGTCGGTGACGCTCCCAGTGACAAGAGCCCACACCTTGGGGATGGTTCGCGTCAAATCCGCTTCACCCCTGCGGTCGAATGCGGGACGAGGCTACCTTGCTCTTGCGCGCCGATGCGAGCAACCCTCAGCCCGCGACTCGCTCGACGAACTCAGCCCGGGTGGCGCCCGCGTGACCTGTCCACCGCGAACTTCCCAGAGCTGCGCGGTCTGTGCCTGGCGAACTACTTCTCCGATCCGGTGTTCCGCTCCAGGCTGAAGAAGTCACCCGCGCAGGATCCCGTGAGCGCGGTCAGGTTGTGGGCCGAGCTCTTCGGCAATCCCCTGACCTGGGACGATCTGCCGTGGCTGCGGTCGCTGACCAGGCTTCCTCTGATCCTCAAGGGGATCATGCACCCCGACGACGCCCGCCGCGCCATCGATGGCGGCGTCGACGGCATCTACTGCTCCAACCACGGCGGCCGCCAGGCCAATGGCGGCCTGCCCGCCCTCGACTGCCTGGCCGGCGTCGTCGACGCCTCCGGTGGGGCACCGGTCCTGTTCGACTCCGGCGTCCGCTCGGGCGCCGGCGTGGTCAAGGCCCTCGCGCTCGGCGCGACTGCAGTCGGGATCGGCCGCCCCTGCGCGTGGGCTGTTGCCCTCGGCGGCGATGACGGCGTCGTGCACGTCCTGCGGACGATCCTCGCCGAGACCGACCTGATCATGGCCGTCGACGGCTACCGGACCGTGGCCGACCTGAAGCCCGACAGCCTGCGCCAGGTTCGCTCCCCGTAGCTCGGCCGCCGCGCGGCCGGACGTATCATTCGTTTCATGGCGAACGCAACCTCTGCGTTGCGTCCTGCTGACGGGGCGCCGGCCGTCCCGGTACATGCGGAGCCGCTGCAGGCCGTGTGGGAGCGCACCGGCAGCCGCTCGGGCGGGCTGACCGTCGAGGAGGTCGCGAGCCGACGCGGCCCCGTATCGACGCGGGCGGAGGTAAGCCGGGTCCGGGCCGTCCTGGAGGAGGTCGCCGAGTCGCTGGCCGAACCGCTCATGCTGCTGCTGATCGTGGTCGCGGTCCTCTCGGCGATCTTCGGCGAGCTGCGTGACGCGATCACGATCTTCGTCGTCATCGTGATCATCGGCGCGGTCGAGGCGATCGCCGAGGTCCGGGCGAAGCGCTCGCTTCGGGCGCTGCGCGACCTCAGCGCTCCCAACGCGCTCGTGCGGCGTGCGGGCGTCGCGCAGCCGGTGCCGGTCGGCGACCTCGTGGTCGGCGACGTGCTGCTCGTCGAGGCGGGCACCCTCGTCGCCGCCGACGCCCGTGTCGTGGCGGCCGACGGCCTGGCGGCGGACGAGTCGCGGCTCACCGGCGAGCCGCTCTCGGCCGCGAAGGGACCCGAGCCGGTCGCCGACGGCACGCCGCTCGCCGAGCGGTCATCGGTGCTGCACGCCGGCACGGCGGTGGTGGCCGGCGCGGGCGAGGGCGTCGTCGTCGCGCTCGGCGACGACACGGAGATCGGACGGCTCGGCCGGCTCGTCGCGCAGGCCAAGGAGCCGCCGACCCCGCTGCAGCGCGCGATGGCCGAGCTGGCGCGCTACGCCCTGATCGTGGCGGTGGCCGCGTGCGTGCTCGTGCCGCTCCTCGGGGTCCTGCGGGGGCAGCCCGGGCGCGAGATGCTGCTCGACGGCCTGACCCTCGCGTTCGCCACGATCCCCGAGGAGCTGCCGATCCTCGTGACGGCGCTCGTCGCGCTCGGCGGGCTGCGCCTGGCGCAACACGGCGTCCTGCTGCGCCGCCTGCGTGCTGCGGAGTCCGTCGGCGCGATCACCGTGCTGCTCGCCGACAAGACCGGGACGCTGACCGAGAACCGGCTCGTGATCGAGCAAGTGGCCGGCGACCGCGGGCGCGTGCTGTCCGCCGCCGCCGCCGCGCACGGGGCAGCCGCCGCGCAGGACCCCGTGGATCGCGCGCTCGTCGAGGCGACCGGCGAGCATGACCCCGGCGAGCGCATCGCCCGGTACCCGTTCGACCCCGTGCGCCGGCGCGAAAGCGCGGTGTGGCGCGACGGCGACGCCGCGTGGGTCGCCGTCAAGGGCGCGCCGGAGGCGGTCCTCGCGGCGTGCGCCATGTCCGAGACCGAGCGGGCAGCCGTCCTCGACGACGTCGCGCGGCTGGCGGACAACCCGCTCCGCGTCATCGCGGTCGCCGAGCGCCGCGTCGCCTGCGCCCCCCGCGACGCCGCCGACGCCGAGGGCGACCTCGAGTTCGTCGGGCTGGCCGCCTTCCGCGATCCCTTGCGCCCCGGCATCGGCGACGCCGTGGCAGAGCTCGCCCACGCCGGCGTGCGGACGATCGTCGTCAGCGGCGACCACCCCGAGACGGTCGCCGCGGCCGCCCGCGAGGCCGGCGTCGACGCGTCCGAGGTCATGCACGGCGGCGAGCCGCTCGACGCTCTCGACGACGACGAGCTCGCCGCCCGCCTGCGCGGCGAGGCCGTCATCGCCCGCGCCACGCCCGAGGACAAGCTGCGCCTCGTCCGGATCCTTCAGGAGCGCAACGAGGCGGTCGCCGTCACCGGCGACGGCGTCAACGACGCGCCGGCTCTCGCCGCCGCGAACGTCGGCATCGCCATGGGCGCTCGCGGAACCGACCTCGCGCGCGAGGCGTCGGACCTCGTGCTCATCGACGACGCGTACCCGACGATCGTGCAGGCCGTCGAAGGCGGGCGCGCTCTTGCCTCGCAGCTGCGGCGCGCGGTCGCCTTCTACCTCGGCGCCAAGGTCGGGCTCGTCGTGGTGATCGCCGTGCCGCTGGTGCTCGGGCTGCCCGCCCCGTTCCACCCGGTCCACATCGTCATCCTCGAGCTGTTCATGGACGTCGGCGCGTCGATCGCCTTCGTCTCGGAGCCCGCGGCGCCGGGTGCGATGGACCGTCCGCCCCGCGACCCCGCCAAGCGGTTCCTCGACGACACGCAGCTCTCCGCCATCGGGCTGACGGCCGTCGCGCTCATCGTCGCCGTCCTCCCCACCTTCCTCATCGTCCACGAGCGCTGGGGCACCGACATGGCGATCGCCGCCGCCGTGGGCGGCTGGCTCACCGCGAACACGGCGGTCGCGTGGATGCTCCGCGCCGAGCCGCGGCTGGCGTGGCGGCGCAACATCGCCTTCCCGGCATGGGGGCTGGTCGCCATCGTCAGCGCGGCGGTGTTCTCCCTCACCGAGGCCGGGGCCACGCTCGGCGTCGAGCCGCTCACGCCCGAGGCGACGCTCATCACGATCGGCATCGCCGCGGCCGGGGTCGCCGTCGCCGCCGTCGGACGCGTCGCGCTGTCGCTCTCGCGGCGCCTGTGAGGACCTAGGACTCAGTCGTCGGCTCGTCGACCGCCCGCAGCGAAGGCACCTCGGCGGACGCAGGCTCGTCGAGCTCGGCGGCCAGGGCCTCGCTCTCGAACCGCGCGAGGGCGGCCTCGCACGACGCCACCGCGGCACTCGCCTCATCGCCTCCCGGTGCGCCGAAGTAGTCACGCGCACGGACCGCGGCGAGCCACCTCTTGTACCGGGCGAGGTCCGCGTCGGACTCCTCGAGCTCGGTGTACGTCGCGCGTCCGCGGCGGCGCTCGCCCTCGAGCTCGTCGTGGAACTGGCGCGTGCTCTCGACGAGCTCGTGGTACTCGTCCGTGCGCTCGGCCTGCATGGCGTCGATGACCTTCGCCTCCTGCCTGGGGTCGAGGAGCTGGATGCGGAGCATCTCGCCTTGGCTGCCGTCGGCACGCAGCCGCGTCACGACCTTCGTCGCGGCTCGCGTCGTCGCCGGCGTCGCCGGGAGCAGGCAGACGGACTGCTGCAGGTAATGCGCACCGGCGCCGCGCAGGTTGCGCCACGCGTAGACGCGCAGCGTCGACGAGCCTCTGCCCGGCGTCGAGACGGTGATCAGCAACCAGTGGCGCACGACAGGCCGGGCATGATCCCAGACACCCCGCATGAGGGGCCTGCTACAGGCGTGACGCAGCGCCCGTTCCATGGCAGGAAGAACCCGCATTTCCCCTGCTCTGAAGCCAAATTCGCACCTTCACCGAGGTGCTTGTCAAAGCCGTGCTCGATGGGAAAGATCCGCCCAAATCGACGCCGCCGGGAGGCATCGCCACCGTGACCTCGATCTTCATCTTCATCTCCGGAGCGACCCTGCTCGTGTACAGCGCCGAGCGGCTGATCGGCTCGCTCGTGGGGATCTCGCGGGGGCTGGCGATCTCGGTCTTCCTGCTGGCGATCATCTTCACCGGCATCGAGTTCGACGACATCGTCCTGGGCATTGCGCTCAACCTCGAGGGCGACCAGGACGTGGCGCTCGGCCTGGTGATCGGCACCGCCGTGTCGTTCAGCGGCATCGTGCTCGCGATCGGCGCGATCCTCACCCCGACCACCTTCAGGATCCCCCGCGAGTACATCGTCGTGTTCGCGCTCTCGCCGCTGATCATGCTCGTGTTCGCGATCCGCAAGGAGGTCACGGCCGTCGACGCGATCGTGCTCATCCTCCTGTTCGTCGCCTGGATCGCCTATGTCGCCGTGCGCGAGTCCCAGCGCGAGACCGCGACGTTTCGCAACCTCGAGATCATCGAGGAGGCCGAAGAGCAGGACGAGGAGCAGGCGACGTCCGGCCCGTCGCCGCCCTCGGCGGTCGCCACGATGCCCGCACGGACCCAGACCGTGCACGCGATGAGCCGCGTCGAGGTGCAGGGACCGACGTCCGCCGCGGCGCAAGCTCAGGCCGTCGACTCGATGAGCCTGTTCAAGCGGCAGGGGCGCTGGTCGGGCTGGATCAACCTCGGCCTGGCCGTGATCGCGATCTGCGGCATCGTCATAGGCGCCGCGACCGTCAGCGAAGGCACCGATCAGATCCTCGACCGCTACACCATCGAGGGGACGGTGTTCGGCGCCACGATCGTCACCCTGGTGCTCTCCATCGAGGACCTCTTCCTCACCGCACGACCGATCCGCAGAGGCGTGCCCGAGATCGGCATCGGCAACGTGATCGGAAGCCTCATCTTCTCGGTGACCGGCAAGCTCGGGATCGTCGTCCTCGCGGGCGGCAGCGTCGCGATCGGCTCGAGCGTCCTGCGCTGGCACCTACCGGCGCTCATGGTGCTCACCGGCGTCGCGGCGGGCTTCCTGTGGACCGGTCACCTCAAGCGCTGGCACGGCATCGTCCTGCTCGCCCTCTACGTGGCCTACTGGATCATCAGCTACGTCGTCTACGGCGGCGCGCCGATCGACGACTAGGCTCACGCGGCCCGCGAGCCGCCCGGCCGCTAACCGGCGGCTCGCTCGGGCGGCGTGACGAAGCGCGAAGGCCTGGTCAGCCCTTCGCGTACGTATCGGCCGAGCGCGAGTCGAACTCGAAGCCGACGAAGCCTTCGTCGCCGACCACCCACGCGTCGTGCCCGGGCTCGATGACGTACACGGCGCCGGGCCCGATCTCGACCTCGGTGCCGTCCTCGTGCTTGATGGCCAGCCGCCCGGACTGGACGACGCCGACGTGGCGAAGCTGGCAGCTCTCCGTCCCGACCACCGGCTTGACGCATTCCGACCAGCTCCACCCGGGCTCGAACGCGAAGCGACCAGCCGTGGTCCCGCCCAGGTTCACGATGTCCACCCGCGTCTTGTCCGGCGTCCTCGTCTCGTCAGGCGAATCGAAGTCGCGCGATTCCACACCAGCCACGGCCCTCTCCTCTCGATCGACCGGACGATCCTCGCGCTTGGGCGCATCCCAGTGCAAGCCGGAGCGCGAGACACCACGGCGCGCACGAACCGACCGGCGGCGATCAACGAGATGATGCTGAGCGACGCTGCTGCAGCAGCGCGAGCACCTCGTCGACGTCGGCATCGGTGTTGTACACGTGCCACGACGTGCGAAGCAGGCCCGCGCGTGCGGCCGTCATCACCTGCGTTCCGGCCAGGAGCCGCTCGGCATCGCCGATCCCGGCGGAGGCGATGGCGGACCCGCCCGGCGGCAGCCCGATCCCTTCGAGGAAGCGGTTCGCCAAGCGCACGTTGTGGTCGTGGATCGCGTCGACGCCGATGTTCCCGAGCAGCTCGAGCGCCGGAGCAGCTCCGACCCACGCGAACCAGGCCGGGCTGACGTCGAAGCGCCGGGCGCTGCGAGCCAGGCGCAGCGGCGCGCCGTAGTACGACGAGTGCACGTCCTCGCCCGCGAACCAGCCCGCGGCGGCGGGCGTGATCTCATCGTGCAGCTCGGGCCTGACGGTCATGAACGCCGTGCCTCGTGGCGAGCACAGCCACTTGTAGGCGCTGCACACCACGACGTCGAAGCGCGACGCGTCGATCGGCAGCCAGCCGCACGCCTGCGTGGCGTCGACCAGCACGCGGGCTCCGTGTGCCCCGGCGGCGTCGACGATCGCGTCGAGGTCGGCGAGCTGTCCAGTCGCCGACTGGACGGCGCTCACGGCGACGAGGTCCGTCCGCTCGTCCACCGCGTCGGCGAGCCTCTCGACGCTGACGAGCTCGACCTCGATCTCCCGCTGCGCCATGAACGGCCACAACAGCGAGGTGAAGTCCGGCTCGGCGCTGACGACGCGGGCGCGGTCGCGGAGGGCGGCGGCCACGAGACCGACCATCGACGAGACGTTGCCCCCGACCGCCACCCAGTCGATGGGAGCTCCGACGAGGCGAGCGAAGGACCTCCGGGCGGTCTCCGTCGCGTCGCCCCAGGCCTCCCAGCTCGTGCGTCCGCCGCGCCAGTCCTCGAGCACCGCCTGCAGCGCCTCCCAGGCCGGCGTCGGAGGCAGCCCGTAGCTGGCGGTGTTCAGGTAGAGGCCTTCCGGCCTCCAGAGCTTCTGCGCCTCGGCGATCTGCATCCGAGGATTCTCGCGGTCGTATCACGGCCGCCGGCTCGCGCCTCCATCAAGGACAACCCGCATCGATCGAGGAGGCAAACGTGCCCGAGAACCCCGCGGCGCTTCACGTGGTCGGCCGGACGGCCGACGGCAAGGTCTGGCACACGATCCGCACACCCGGCGGCTGGACGGCGTTCGGCAACGTCCTGGCAGCCGCAGGACTGCTCTCCCTGGAGGGCCTGGGCGAGGTCGTCGACGTGGCGGCGGCACGGCGCATCGGGCCCTCGCTGAACGGCAAGCCCGAGGGCCTGTACGTCCTCCTGGCCCTCAACGACGCCCGCGCGGTGCTCCTGTTCCGCGACGCCGTTACGGGCGCGTGGAGCCAGGAGGCCACCGCGTTCTTCCCGCACAACGCGCGCCGGGTGGCTGCCGCGGTGAGCTTCATCGTCTCCCAAGGCGCAGGGCCGACGCGGTCGGAGCTGCACATGGCCGTCGTGACCGACAACGGCTTCCTGCTCAGTGCGATCCACGAGCACGGCAGCGCCTCGCCCGACGTCCCCGCCGACGTCGAGTGGTTCGCGGGGGATCGCGGCGACTACCGCTCGGTGGCGATGCGCGGCCTGGGCGCCATCGACGCGCCGAGCACCTCGGTCGAGCTCGTGGCCGCCACGGCCGACGGGGCGATCTTCACCACGACCGGCGCCCCCAACGCGTGGTCGCCGTTCGCGGGCGTGAACGGCCGCCCTGGCGACGTCATCGATGCCGCCGTCGTCTCCAACGGCGCCGAGACCGACTTCCTCGCGGTCACCGGCGACGGCCGCGTGTGGCTCGCGGCGCGCAACGGAGCCGGCGTCCAGCCGTGGCGCGACCTCGAGGAGGTCAACGTGGTGATCACCGGGGGCGGCGTCGTCATCAACACGACGCAGATCGTCGACGTCGGGACCTTCCAGCGCGTGGCCGGGGCGACGACGACCGAGGGCCTGCATGTGCTCGGGGTGACCACCAACGGCCACCTCCTGCACCAGCTGCTGCCCTCCCAGGGACGCATCTTCCGCGACGTGGAGTCGGTCGGCGTGGGTCAGAACGTGGGCACGTTCACCGCGGCCGCCTGCGCGTAGGCGGCGAGGGGGCCGCCGCCCCGCCCCACTGGGAAAAGCCCCGCGTCATGCGGGGCTTTTCGTGTCCCAGACTGAGAGGACGCGGAGAGGACCCCGCGTCGGCTCGACGGTCAGCGACCGTTGGCCACGGCGGTCGGCGCGGGCGCGGGAACGGCGGGGCGAGCCGACACGTTCGTCGCCGGCGCCGTCCAGGCCTTGTCGACCTCCTCCGGCAGCTTCCTGACCTCGAAGGCGAAGACGATGCGCGTGACGCCGACGGCGACGGCCCAGATGCCGCCCACGGTGACGATCGCGGCGAGCGTCGCGCCAGGATCGGCGAGGGCGAGCACGCCCAGAGGAACCTCGAGCAGGCCCATGATGAGCAGCAGCCACCAGTTGGACATGATCCGCCGCGCCGCGAAGGCGCCGGTGATGGTCAGCGTGCCGACCACGATCAGCCACGAGCCGAGGACGATGGCCAGCGCGGTGAGGCCGGGGCCGGGCCAGACGATGATGACCACGCCGGCGGCGATGGACAGCAGGCCCGCCACGACGCTCCCCTGCCGCACTCGAGCGCCGAAGCCGGTCGTCAGCGCGTACGAGACGCCCTCGAGGATGAACAGAGCGCCGATGAAGGTGGCGAGGCTGCGCACGGACCAGTCGATGCTGAAGACGAGCACGCCGGCCACGACGAGGGCCAGGCCGTTGACGAGCACCATCCACCAGTTGCGGGCGATGCTCTCGGCGGCCTCACGGCTGAGCCGGTGGCCGATGTTCGGAAGGGTGTTCATGACCGATCTCCTTTGAGAGGATCTTGAGGGTTTCTTGATGAAACCCAATGTCCTCTTCCCCCCGGGGGATCGCGCCCGGGACACCCCCCGGTTACTCCTACACCAGGTCGGTTACGTCGTTGTCCACGCCCAGTAACGCCTTGCCGTAGACCTCGAGGTTGACGCTCGGGTTGACCACGGCATGGCGTCCCGCCGTGTTCGCGTCGCGCCAGATGCGCTGCATCGGGTTGACGTCGGCGAAGCTCGACGCGCCGTGGGCGGAGACGAAGCGGTCGATGGCAAGGCGGGCCATCTCGCCCGCCCAGCCGGTGTCCGCCCGCACGCGCGCGCGAGTCGCGTAGTCGAGCTTCTCGCCGCGACGGGCGGCGTCGTCGATGACGTCGGCCGAGCGCATCGCGTGCAGGTAGGCGGTGTCGGCCATCATGGCCGCGCGGGCCACCTCGACCTGGAAGGCGACCGAATCGGTCTGGTGCTCGAACGACGTCAGGCTGATCGCGCGATCCGGCGCCTTGGCCACGACGAGGTCGCGCGCGGCGCGGGCCAGCCCGAGCAGCGGGCCGACGAGGATGATGGCCAGCACCGGGATGAACGAGGACCTGTACAGCGCCTCGCCGGTGTGCTCGGTCGGGTACTCGTTGCCGATCGCCCGGACCATTGGCAGCAGCCGGTGGTCGGGGACGAAGACCTCCTCGGCGACGAGCGTGTTCGAGCCCGTCCCCTTCATGCCGGCCACGAACCAGGTGTCCTCGACGGCCAGCTCGCTCGTCGGCGCGAACGCTAGCACCGGCCCCGTGATCGCGCCCTGCGCGTCGCGGTCGAGCGCGCCGACGAGGCACCACGTCGAATGCAGCGATCCCGACGCCCACGGCCATCGGCCGCTGACCACCAGCCCGCCGTCGACACGGCGCGTCATCGGCGACGGCGCCAGCACGCCGCAGACGCGCGCTTCGGGGTCGGCGCCGAAGATGTCCTGCTGGGCCTGGTCGTGCAGCAGGCCGACCATCCAGTGGCAGACGTTGACGAGCGCGACGATCCAGCCGGCGGCGCCGTCGCCCTCGGCCACGGCGGCCGACACCTCGATCTTCGTACGGATGTCGACCTCGTGGCCGCCGAAGCGCCGCGGCACGGTGATCTTGAAGAGGCCCGCCTCGGCCAGCGCGTCGATGCTCTCGTCGGCGATGCGACGATCGGCGTCGCCCTGCGGCGCGTTGCGCGCCAGCAGCGGTCGCAGCGCGGCGGCGCGCGCGATCAGCTCGTCGGCCGCCGGCTCGGTCGCGGTCATGCCACCGCTTCCGTGACGCCCGCGAGCTGCGCCATCGCCGCCCACTCGGGCTCGTAGACGTGCGCCGACTTCGCGTGGATGACGAGCCGTCCCACAGTCGCGCCGAGCTCGCCGGCGACGTGCTCCTGCAGCTGCGCGAGCTCGACGAGGTTGCCGTAGGCCTTCTTGCCGAAGTCGAGGCTGTGCGCGTAGACGACGAGCTCGACCGTGCCGTCCGGCAGCCAGAAGTCGAGCATGCTCACGCACGGGATGTAGCTCGTGTCGGTGAGCGGCTCGAAGGTGGTGATGGTGGCCGAGCGTGCCTCGGGGTCCTCGCGCAGGCGCCGCACGACCCAGGCGACCTGGTCGTGCCCGGCGCCCGCGTAGTCGAAGAGCCGCGCCGCGTAGCTCTTGGCGTTGCCCAGCTCGGGGACGTCGGCGTGGCTGAAGAAGTTCGCGTGCATCCACGCCAGCCACTCGGGATCGCCGAGGCGAGCGATCGTCGCGTCGTCCGACGACGGGCGATCGACGACCAGGGTCAGCAGCGCCAGCTCGCGCGTGCGCCGTCCGTCGTAGGAGGCCGGCGCGCCGTCCTCGAGGACCGCGCGCGTGACGTCGAGCCAGCCCTCGCCGAGCGTGGGCGATCGGACGACGGCGACGCTCATCGCGTCATGCTAACCCGGCCCTCGGCGATGCGGCCGGCCCGGTAGCCGCGGCGACGACCGAGCCGCGCGAGCGGCGGCATGAGCACCCGCTGGACCGCGGGCGGCGGCAACGGCGGGAAGAGGAGCACGACCATGTCGCGGTACGCCTCGACGATGACCGCCGCCTGCAGCACCGCGTCGATCCCCTTCGGCAGGCCCTGGCGCGTGATCTTGCCCGCGCGCGAGAGCGCCGCCGCGTCCTCGAGGAACGGCTGCAGCGTCGAGGGCGGCTTGGCCTTGCAGGTGATGTAGGCGACCGTGTCGGCGGTGTTGCGATAGGCGTGGCGCAGGCCCGGCGGCACGACGACCGTCTGGCCGGGCGCGGCCTCCTGCCACGCGCGGCCGGCGAGGAAGCTCGGCCGGCCCTCGACGACTTCGAAGCGCTCCTCCATCGCCGGGTGGAGGTGCGGCGTGACCCCGCCGCCCGGATCGATCCACACGTCGACGTGCAGCACCTCGCCGCCCCGATCGTCCACCTCGCGGCGGAAGCTGAAGCGCTGGCGCAGCACCGGGTCCTCGATCACGTGCTGGTCCACGTCGTCGCTAGCCTTAGCAGAGATGAGCGCCTCCCAGCATCCGACCTGGGCCGAGAGCGCGGCCAGCGCGCTTTCCGCGGCCGGCTACCGCCGGGGCGGCGCCCGCACTGCGATGCTCGAGCTCCTCGATCGCCAGCGTTGCGCGCTGTCGGCGGTCGAGATCGAGGAGGCGCTGCGCAAGGGCGGCGAGCGCGGCGTGGCGCGCGCGAGCGTGTACCGGATCCTCGAGGAGCTCGAGGAGCTGCGGCTCGTCAACCGGGTCGACGTGGGCCAGGGGCTGGCGCGCTTCGAGGCCGCCCGCGCCGGGCGCCACCATCACCACATGGTCTGCGACCGTTGCGGCGAGGTCCTCCCCTTCGAGGACCCCGAGCTCGAGCGCAGCATCCAGAGCCTGACCGAGCGCGTGCCGTTCAGCGTCGAGGAGCACGAGGTCGTGCTCCACGGCGAGTGCGCCGAGTGCAGCAGCTGAGCTAGCGGCGCACGCCGACGTAGTGCACGCCGGTGGCCGCGATCGCGCCGGCGTCGATCATCGCGCGCTCGAGCGGCGCCAGCGCCGGGTGCGTCTCGTAGCGGTACAGGTAGCCGACGCGCTCGGACGAGCGCTCCTCGAAGCGTGCGGCCAGCGCGTCGCGAACGGTCTGCCAGGTGAAGATCTCGTGGAGGCCGTGGACGAGGTGCGCGTGGTGCTCGCCGGCGTGAGCGTGCTCGGGCGCGTGGCCGATGCCGACCGCGGCGAGCGCCTGACGCTGGCGCAGGAGCCACTCGGTCGTCGCCGGGTCCAGACCCGCGCGGTCGAACTCGTCGATGACCAGGAGCCCGCCGGGCGCGAGCGCATCGGCCAGACGGTCGACTGCCAGAGGCAGGTCGTGGACGTGGTGCAGCGAGACGACGGCGACCGCGGCGTCGTACAGCTCCTCGGCGTGGAGCTCCTCAAGCGCGATGGGCTCGAAGGCCGGCCCGTCGGGCGCGCGGGGATCGATTCCGTGGGCGTCGTAGCCGAGGTCGATGAGGGCGCGGGTGAGCCTCCCCTCGCCGCAGCCGACCTCGAGGACCCGCGCAGGTGCGGGCGGGAGGTTCGCGGTCACGAAGTCGAGCTCGGGCGGGCGGGCGTCATCGGTCATGAAACAAGATCGAGTCTTATCAGATCCGTGCGACCTCGACGACGTCGACGAGGTTGCCCAGCCACGCCTCGACGCAGTGGGCGTGAGCTGTCGGCGCGTCGAGCGCGACGACCAGCCGCCCGGGGTGGTGGCGGTCGGGCGCGAGGTAGTCGACGCCGGTGATCACGCAACGCCGCCTGCGCAGCGTGGTCAGGACGCGCACGAGGACGTCTGGTCCGTCGTGGACGTCGAGCGCGACGCGGCAGGCGACGCCGCGGGTCGACGCACGGGCCGGGCGATCGAGCTGCTTGAGCATGTCGGGCGGGTCCTCCTGGTCCCCGTCCGGTAGGCGCCGACGCCATCCCGGTCCCGAGGGACCGTTGGGCCTGGGCGTCGCTGTGGCGGCGCGCAGGCTAGATGGCAATGGCGATGATGGTCGTCGTCGGCGCAGCGCCGATCGGGCCGCTGAGGCGGCCGCGCGAGGCGATGCGGTTCGACGGCGACATCGGCGCCAATCGTACAGCTGCGCGTTGCGCTACGCTCGCGGCGCCGGGCACATATTCCCCGGCCGGTGTGGCGGCAGCGAATCCGGTGCGATCCCGGAGCTGTCCCGCAACTGTGATGCCCCTTCGCTGGGGATGAGCCAGGTCGCCTGCGCCACGCCGAACGAAACGACCCTCGGAGGAAGGGACGTTCGTGCGGCGCAGCCGCCGAGCCACCTCCCTCCGCGTACGCGGAGGTTTTCATGTCCAGAAGGGCCCTGGCCGGAGCGCTGCTCGCCGCGACGGCCCTCACGTGCGGCGCCCCGACCGCGGCGCTCGCCAAGTTCCCGGTCACTGTCGAGGCGGCCAACGGGCAGGTCACCATCGCCAAGCGGCCCTCGCGCGTCGTGGTGCTCTCGCCGACCGCGACAGAGACCCTGTTCGCGATCGGCGCCGGGCGCCAGATCATCGCCGTCGACGACCAGTCCACCTACCCGTCCCGCGCGCCGCGGACGAAGCTGTCCAGCTACAAGCCCAACGCCGAGGCGGTCGCGCGCTACAAGCCCGACCTCGTCGTCACCTCGACCTCGTCGGGCAAGCTCCTCCCCGCGCTGCGCAAGCTTCGCATCCCGGTGCTGCTCGAGCCCGCGGCCACGCACATCGGGGGCGCCTACGCCCAGATGAGCCAGATCGGCGCCGCGACCGGGCACCCCGGCGGCGCTGAGCGACTGGTGGCGAAGATGAAGCGCCAGATCGCGCAGATCGTCGCCGGGGCCCCCAGGGGGCGTGCGCTGAGCGTCTACCACGAGCTCTCGCCGGACCTCTACTCGGCGTCGTCGAAGACCTTCATCGGGCGCGTGTACGCGCTGTTCGGCTTGCGCAACATCGCCGACAAGGCCGCGAAAGCCGGCAACCAGTACCCGCAGCTGTCGGCCGAGTACGTGCTGGCGTCCAACCCCGACATCGTCGTCCTCTCCGACACCAAGTGCTGCCGGCAGACGGCGGCGACGGTCGAGCAGCGGCCGGGCTGGGCGTCGATGGCGGCGGTGACCTCCGGGCGCGTGCTGGCGGTCAACGACGACATCGCCTCGCGCTGGGGGCCGCGGATCGTCGACTTCGTGCGCATCGTCGCGCGCGCGGTGCGGTCGGCGCGGACCTGAGGTTGACCGCGCGGCGCACGCCGACCGTGGCGGCCGCGGCCGTGGCCTTCCTGGCCGCGGCCGTGGTTGCCGGCCTGCTCGTGGGACCGGCCGGCCTGCCCGCGGGCGATGTCGCGCAGGCGTTCGCGGCGAAGGTGCCGCTGCTCGGCGTGCACTCGCCGCTGGGTCCGACGGAGTCGACGATCGTCTTCGACCTGCGCCTGCCGCGCGTCGCGCTCGGGGCGCTGGTCGGCGCGACACTCGCCGTCGCCGGGGGCGCCTATCAGGGTGTGTTCCGCAACCCGCTCGCCGACCCGTACCTGCTCGGCATCGCGGCGGGCTCTGGTCTCGGGGCGACGCTCGTCATCGCTTACGGGCCGCCCGGCTCGTCGACGAGCATGCTGCTGCCGGCCGTCGCGTTCGCGGGCGGCGTGACCAGCGTCGTCCTCACCTACCTCGTCGGCCGCGGCACGACGTCGCTCATTCTCGCCGGCGTCACGGTCGCGGCGTTCTTCACCGCGCTGGAGACGTTCGTGCAGCAGCAGCGCTCGGAGAGCATCCGCGACATCTACGCGTGGCTGCTCGGGCAGCTGGAGACGTCGGGATGGACGGAGGTGGCGATCATCGCGCCCTACGCCATCGTGGCGCTGGTGACGCTCGTCGCACACCGGCGCGTGCTCGACGTACTGCGCCTCGGCGACGACGAGGCCGCCGCGCTCGGGGTCGACGTCGGTCGGGTGCGGCTGGCGGTGATCGTCGCGGCGACGCTCGGGACGGCCGCGGCAGTGGCCGTGAGCGGGCTCATCGGCTTCGTCGGGATCATCGTCCCGCACGCGATCCGCATGCTCGCCGGCGGCAGCTACCGGGTCCTGCTGCCCCTGTCGGTCGTGGCCGGCGCCGGGTTCCTCGTCTTCGCCGACTTGCTGGCGCGCACGGTCCTCTCGCCGGCCGAGCTGCCGATCGGCGTCGTGACGGCGTTCTTCGGCGCCCCGTTCTTCGCCGTCGTGCTACGCACGACGAGGGTGGTCGGAGCGTGAGCGCGCTCGCCCTGGATCGCGTGTCGGTGGCGCTCGGCGGCCGGCCCGTGATCAAGGACGTGTCGTTGTCGGTCCGGTCCGGGCAGTGGGCAGCGCTCGTCGGGCCCAACGGCTCGGGCAAGACGACCGTTCTGCGGGCGATTGCGGGCTTCGTGCGCCCACGCGGCCGGGTTCTGGTGGTGGGCGTCGACTCGGCGAGGTTGCGCCGGCGCGAGCGCGCTCGCCTCGTCGCGGTGGTACCTCAGCTGCCGACGACGCCGGCCGACATGACCGTCCGCGAGTACGTGCTCCTCGGTCGTACTCCGTACGTCGGCTACTTCGGAGGATCCGGCCGGGCGGACCGGGTCGCCGCCGACCGCGCGATCGAGCGGCTGGACCTGTGCGCGCTGGCGGCGCGTCGACTGGGATGGCTCAGCGGCGGGGAGCGCCAGCGGGCGGTGCTCGCCCGGGCCCTGGCGCAGGAGGCGAGGATCCTGCTGCTCGACGAGCCGACGAGCGCGCTGGACCTCGCGCGCCAGCAGCAGGTGCTCGAGCTCGTCGACGAGCTGCGCCGCGAGGAAGGGCTGGCAGTCCTGGCGGCGATGCACGATCTCACCGCGGTGTCGCTGTACGCCGAAGCGGTACACCTGCTCGGCGGCGGGCGGCTCGCAGCCTCGGGCGCGCCACGCGAAGTGCTGCGCGCGGAGGTGCTCACCGCGTCGTACGGCGCATCGGTTCGCGTGCTCCAGGACGGTGCGGACCTCGTCGTGGTGGCGGCGCGGCCGTGAGGGCGCTCATGGTCCAAGGCACCTCGAGCTGGGCGGGCAAGAGCCTGCTCGCCACAGCGTTGGCGCGGCTCGCGGCACGCCGGGGGATCGCCGTGGCGCCCTTCAAGGCTCAGAACATGTCCAACAACGCCCGCGTAGTCGCCGGCGGCGGAGAGATCGGAGTCGCGCAGTGGCTGCAGGCGCGGGCCGCCGGGATCGAGCCCGAGGTGCGGATGAATCCCGTCCTCATCAAGCCCGAGGGCGACGCGCGCAGCCAGGTCGTGGTGCTCGGACGCCCCGATCTCCGGCTGAGCCGGCGAGCCTGGCGCGAGCGGCCGGCATCGCTGTGGCCGGTGATCGAGCGCTCGCTGCGCTCCTTGGCCGCCGATTGCGAGCTTCTCGTCATCGAAGGCGCCGGGAGCCCGGCCGAGATCAACCTGCAGAGCACCGACCTGGCCAACATGCGCGTCGCGCGGCTGGCGCGCGCGCGTGTCGTGCTGGTGGCCGACATCGAGCGCGGCGGCGCCTTCGCGCACCTCTACGGGACGTGGTCGCTGCTCGCCGCCGACGATCGCGCGCGGCTGTGCGGGTTCGTGCTCAACAAGTTCCGTGGTGATCCGGCGCTGCTGGCGCCGGGGCCCGAACTGCTGCGCCGCCGGACGGGCGTCCCGGTCGTGGGCGTCGTGCCGCGAATCGAGCACGGGCTGCCGGACGAGGACGGCGCTGCGACCGCGCGCATCGTCGGCGGGCGTCCCCGCGTCGCCGTCGTTCGCTACCCGACGGCCTCCAACCTCGACGAGCTCAAGGCGCTCGAGCAGGTCGCCGACGTCGTCTGGGCGACGGCGCCGGAGGAGCTGGCGGGCGCCGACCTCGTTGTCCTCCCAGGCTCCAAGTACGTCGCGGGTGACCTGGCGTGGGCGCGGGCGCGGGGATTCGGCAGCGCGCTCGAGCGCTCCGGGCGCGTGCTCGGGGTGTGCGGCGGGATGCAGATGCTGGGCCAGCGGATCGAGGATCTCGCCGGCGTGGACGGCAGCGCGACCGGCCTCGGGCTGCTGGCGCTGCGCACGAGGTTCCTCGCCGAGAAGGCGACGCGGCCCGCGCGGGCGCGCTTCGGCCCGCTGAGCGAGCCCTGGGCGGCGCTGAGCGGGCTGGAGGTCGAGGGCTACGAGATCCGCCACGGCACCACGGTCTGCCTCGAGGGCGCGCCGGTGCTGGGCGAGGACCTGGGGTTCGCCGCCGCAAACGTGCTCG
>Ga0081540_1001397_pt1 | contig 20920 bp, 16 predicted proteins | sample TabmetS2T1R1_FD_71024 | JGI IMG/M metagenome (GOLD analysis project Ga0081540, IMG submission 71024) | Tabebuia heterophylla rhizosphere microbial communities from the University of Puerto Rico - S2T1R1 | ecosystem: Host-associated > Plants > Roots > Rhizosphere ... | reverse complement strand
CGCCTCCGCACCGTCGCCGGACGCCGCCGCGGCGCCACCAGCACCGCGCGCGGCCGGGGCGCCAGCGCCAGGCGCCGCCGCGGAATCGGCGCCGGACGCCGCGGAACCGGCGCCGGGCCCAGCTGCGGCCAGCGCGCCGCCTGCATCGGCGGTGCCGTCGGCCCCGACGGCAGCTGTCGCTCCGGCGGCACACTGCACCGCCAGGTTGCTCGCGAACCTCTCGATGATCCGGCCACTGACGTCAGCCATGACGCCGCGGCCGAACTGTGCGGGCCGGCCGGTGACGTTCATCGTCGTGTGCACCGTCACCTTGGTGTGGTCGCCCTCCTCCTCCAGCCACGAGCGAACCGTGGCGGAGGCCGTGCCGGCGCCGCGCGTCTCCTTGCCCGACGCCTCCAGCGTGATGGACCGCGCCTGCTCGTCCCGCTCGGTGAACCGCGCCTTGCCCGCGTAGGTGAGGGCGACCGGCCCGACCTTGACCTTGACGCGGCCGGTCACCACGTCGTCGTCGACTGAGTCGACGGTGGCGCCCGGCATGCAGGGCGCCACCTGTTCGACGTCAAGCAGCACCTGCCACGCCCGCTCCGGAGGGACCGGGATGGTGAACGAGTGCTCCAGTTCCATAGTCAGACTCCTGATGCCGCCGCCAGCGCTCTGGCGGTCAGTACCCGCGCCAGGTGACGCCGGTAGTCGGACCCGCCGTGCAGGTCAGACGGCGGCTGCGTTCCCTCGTCCGCCCGTTGGGCGGCTGCCCGCAGGGCCTGCGCGCTGGCTTCGGTCCCTGCTGCGGCCTCCTCCGCGGCCCGGGCCCGGACGGGGACCAGGCCCATGTTAGTCAGCCCGATCCTGGCCTCCGCGACGTGCCCGTCCGCACGGCGGGCCAGGGCGGCCACGCCGACGATCGCCCACGCCTGAGCGGTGAGATGGAACTTCTCATAACGATATCCCCATCCAGGGCCGAGTTTGGGCACGCGGATCCCGGTGAGGACCTCACCCGGCGCCAGCGCGGTGGTCAGGTAGTCCAGGAAGAACTCGCCCGCGCCGATTGCCCGTTCCCCCGCGGGGCCGCGGGCGATCATCGTCGCATCCAGCGCCGTCGCCACGGCCGGGAGGTCTCCGGCCGCGTCGGCGTGCGCGATAGCGCCGCCGACCGTGCCGCGGTGGCGGACGGCCGGGTCGGCGATCAGTGCGGCCGTCTGGGCGAGCAGCCCGCAGTACTGGGCGAGCACCGGATCGCGCTGCGCCTCGTCGATCGTGGTGAGCGCCCCGATCCACAGCGTGTCGCCCTCGTCGCGGACACCGCGCAGCTCCCCGAGCCCGCCGACGTCGACGAGCAGGTCGGGGAAGGAGAGCCGGAGCCGCAGCAGCGGCAGCAGGCTCTGCCCGCCGGCGATCACCTTGGCGTCCTCGCCGCCGTCGGCGAGGGCCCGCACCGCCTCATCGAGCGAGCCGGGCTTCGTGTAGTCGAACTGTGCCGGAATCATTGCCCGCCTCCGTTCTGTCCCGCGCCGGTATCGCGCGCGGACTGGATGGCCTGCCAGACCCGTTCGGGTGTGCAGGGCATCGGAACGTCGCGGATCCCCATCGGGCGCAGCGCGTCGACGATGGCGTTCACCACGGCCGGCGTGGACGCGATCGTGCCCGCCTCGCCAACGCCCTTGACGCCGAGCGGGTTGGTGGTGGCGGGCGTCTCCGTCCGGTCGGTGGTGATGGACGGCACGTCGGCGGCCGACGGGATCAAGTAGTCGGCCAAGGTGGTGGTCAGCAGGTTGCCGTCGTCGTCGTAGACGGCCTCCTCATAGAGGGCCTGCGCGATGCCCTGGACGATGCCGCCATGCACCTGGCCCTCGACGATGAGCGGGTTCACGACCTTGCCCACGTCGTCAACGGCCACGTACGAGCGGATCGTGACCCGGCCCGTCTCGGTGTCGACCTCGGTCGCGCACAGATGGGTGCCGTGCGGGAAGGAGAAGTTCTCCGGGTCGTAGGTGTGCTCGGAGTCGAGCGAGGGCTCCACCCCGTCGGGGAAGTTGTGCGCGGTGAAGGTGGCGAGGGCGATCTCCTGGATGGTGCGGCCCTGCTCCGGATCCCCGCGGACATGGAGCCGTCCGTCGGTGAACTCCAGGTCGTTCTCGCTGGCCTCCATGAGGTGCGCCGCGACCCGCTTGGCCTTGTCGATCACCTTTTCGCAGGCCCCCACGAGGGCGATGCCGCCGACGGTCAGCGACCGGGAGCCGTAGGTGTCCATGCCCTTGGCCGACACCTGGGTGTCGCCGTGCAGCACCCGGATGTCCTCGAACGGCACGCCCAGCTTGTCCGCCACGATCTGGCTCCACGCGGTCTCGTGGCCCTGCCCGTGGGCGCTGGACCCGGTCACCACCTCGACCTTGCCGGTGGCCAGCACCCGCACGGTGGCATTCTCCCAGCCGCCGACCCCGTATCTGAGCGAGCCGACCACGCGGGAGGGCGCGAGCCCACACATCTCGGTGAAGGTAGAGATCCCGATGCCCAGCTGGACCGGGTCACCCGACTCCCGGCGCCGTTGCTGCTCGGCGCGCAGCTCGTCATATCCGAAGAGCTCCGTGGCCCTGGCCGTGGCGGCCTCGTAGTTCCCGCTGTCGTAGACGAGGGTGGCGATCGTCGTGTACGGGAACTCCTCGTGCTTGATCCAGTTCCGCTCCCTGAGCTCCAGCGGGTCCATGCCGAGCTCCACGGCGAGCTCGTCCATGATCCGCTCGATGGCGAAGGTCGCCTCCGGGCGGCCCGCGCCGCGGTAGGCGTCGGTTGGCATCTTCGTTGTGAACACGCCGGTGCACTTGAACGAGTACGCGTCCATCTTGTAGATGGCCGGGTACATGAACGCCCCCAGCAGGGGAACGCCAGGCGTCACCAGCATCAGGTAGGCGCCCATGTCGGCCAGCAGGTCGACGTCCAGGCCGCGGATTCGGCCGTCCCGGTCGGCCGCCACCCTGATCCGCTGCCACTGGTCGCGGCCGTGATGAACGGTCAGGTTGCCCTCGCTGCGCGATTCGGTCCACTTGACCGGCCTGCCGAGCTTGCGGGCGACCAGCACCGCGAGCACTTCCTCGGCGGTGACCTGCAGCTTGGAGCCGAAACCGCCGCCCACGTCGGGCGCGATGACCCGGATGTTCTGCTCCGGGATGCCGAAGAACGCACCCAGCGCGAACCGGAGTACGTGCGGGATCTGGGTGGATGACCAGAGGGTGACCTCGCCCGCCACCCAGCTGGCGACCACCGCGCGCGGTTCCATCGCGCAGGGGATCAGCCGCTGCTGCCGGTAGGTGCGCTCCACCACCACCGGAGCGTCGCGGAAGGCGGCGTCGATGTCGCCCTGGACGAAGGGCCAGACGTAGCACTTGTTGCCGGCCTCGTGCACCTTGGGCGAGCCCTCCTCGAGGGCGGCCCGCATGTCGAGCACCGGTGGCAAGGGCTCGTAGTTCACGTCCACGGCGGCGATGGCGTCGGCCGCCTCGTATCGGTCCCGGGCGATCACGACCGCGACCGCCTCGCCGACGTAGCGGACCTCGTCGGTCGCCATCGGCGGATGGGGCGGCACGATGATGTCTTCGGTGACCGGCCAGCCGCACGGGAGGCTGGCCTGCTCGTCGGCGAAGTCCGCGCCGGAGAAGGCGGCGATCACACCGGGCATCTCCCGGGCGGCGCTGACGTCCACCGAGGTGATCCGCGCGTGAGCGAACGGGCTGCGCACGAAGCACATGTGCAACAGGCCGGGCAGGATGATGTTGTCGGTCCAGGTGGTCTGGCCGGCGAGCAACCGGTCGTCTTCCTTGCGGAGACGAGCCTTGCCGAGTTCGGGCGCCGCTGCCTGAGTGTCGGTGGTCATGGCGTCACTCCCGTCTCGGCCGCGCGCCGGACGGCGCGGACGATGTTCTCATATCCCGTGCACCGGCAGAGGTTGCCCTCCAGCCCGTCGCGGATCTCCTCGTCGCTGGGGCGCGGGTTGCTCCGGAGCAGGTCGGCCGCGGCCATGATCATGCCAGGCGTGCAGTAGCCGCATTGCAGGGCGTGCTCGGCCTTGAAGGCCTCCTGCAGCGGGTGCCATTCCCCGTTCCCGAGGCCCTCGATCGTGGTGATCTCGGTGCCGTCGGCCTGAACCGCGAGCACGGCGCAGCTCTTGACGGACACGCCGTTCATGTGGACCGTGCACGCGCCGCAGTTGGACGTGTCGCAGCCGACGGGGGTGCCGGTTTTGCCGAGCCTTTCCCTGAGGTAATGGACGAGGAGCAGCCTGGGCTCCACCTCATCTGAGTATGTGACCCCGTCAACTGTGACGGTGATGCTGGCCATGCGAGGTCTCCCTCCCCGATCCGGCAGATGCGCCTGACTGCCAACCTAGGCCGGTGGACGCAGGCGCACCAGACCCATCGTGATGTAGCTGAAATCTCTCACGAGTTCAGTAATGCACGGTGGTATTTGAGACTGAACCCGAGATGAGGCGGGAGCCGAAAGGCGGACACGCGCGGCAGGCACGCGGATCGGACGCTCGCGACGCCGCGGTCAGGCGGTGTCAACGAGCTGGAATGCCTCCGCGAGCCTGCCCTCGGGAAGGCCTGCCTGGGCGGCCACGCGCGTGCCCCAGGCACGCACGAACTCCTCCAGCCCCTCCATCTGCCCGGTCTGGCTCTCGTGCGCCCGCAGCGCGGCGATCTTGCGCGGGAAGGTCTCGGTGATGTCCACGTAATGGTCCGGGGTGGGCCCGCCAGCCAGCCACACCTCGCGGACGGTCCAGGGCTCGAGCCCTTCGCCGGCGAGCAGGTCCGGGAACGCGAAGGGGTTGCGGGCATCGGGGTACACGGCGTCGAGCGCCGCCGAGCCCACGGCCCGGTGGTCGGGATGGCTGGCGCGGATCCGGGCATAGTTGCGCTCCGGTGATTGGCACAGCAGCCGGTCGGGCCGTACCTGCCTGATCACCCGGGCGAGGTCCCTGCGCAGCGCTGGTGTGGCCTCCACCCGGCCGTCGGGGTAGCCGAGAAACCTCAGGTCGTGGACGCCCACGTGCTTGGCGGCGGCCGTCTGCTCGGCGCGGCGCAGCTGCGCCATCTCGGGCCTGGGCACGCTCTCGTCGTACCCGCCCGCGTCGCCGTCGGTGACGACGCAGTAGGTGACCTCGATCCCGGCGTCGGTCCACAGCGCGATCGTGCCCACCGTGAAGTCCACGTCATCCGGATGGGCGGTGATCGCAAGGATCCGCCGGATCTCGGAGTTGTCGACCATGGCCCGATCCTATGGTCGGCATGACACGGCCTGGCACCCTGCCACCCGCGGACCAGGACAGGATCGCTGCCCAGGCTCCCGCCCGGTCAGCCGTCTTGCGGCCGCTCCGGTGGGTGCCACACCTGAATGGTCAGCTCGCTTGACCGGTGCGCCTTGGCCAGCGGAGCTGGCGACTGGCCGACGACGAGCCCGTCGACCGGCATCGGATGCTCCGTCAGCCGCACCTCTTTGAGCCGGAGATCCAGCCGGCTCACGAAGTCCAGGCATACGCTGTAGAACAGCCCGCGCACGTCGGGCACGGTAATCCGCCGTTCCCAGTCGTGGTGTGGCGCCGCCATCCAGTCGGCGCCGAGGTCGGGCTGTGCCGATTCCGCGAGGCCGGTGGCGCCGCCGCGGAGGCTGGCGTCGTAGTGTTCCCGGTTGCCGGGGGCACCAAGAACCCGGCGGGCCTCGTCAAGGATTCGCTGCCCGCGGGCCACCGCGTCCAGCACCATCGAGGGCGCACCCGCGACCACCTCCGGCCGCAGCAGGCTCGCCTTGGACTCGTACGCGTACTGAATCTCCTCGGGCGATGCGCCCGGCTGCACCTCGAGAACGTCGTACCACGTGATGCCGTTTCCCATCGCACCTCCGGGCTCGGTGCGGCCGCCCGGCGCGGGCGGCGCGACGACGCCGTGCCTGAATGGGGATTGGTGGCCGCCGCCCGGCCGGGCGGCGGCCACCGCCGTCCGCGCTCAGTCCAGCGAGGACATCACGTGCTTGACGCGGGTGTAGTCCTCGAACCCGTACATGGACAGGTCCTTGCCGTAGCCGGAGTGCTTGAAGCCGCCGTGGGGCATCTCCGCGACCAGCGGGATGTGGGTGTTGATCCACACGCAGCCGAAGTCGAGCCGCCGGGCCATCCGCATCGCGCGGCCGTGGTCCTTGGTCCACACCGACGAGGCCAGCCCGTACTGCGTCCCGTTGGCCCACTTGAGCGCCTCGTCCTCGTCGCTGAACTGCTGCACGGTGATGACCGGCCCGAACACTTCGTTCTGGATGATCTCGTCGTCCTGCTGAAGATCGTCCACCACGCTGGCCTCGAAGAAGAAGCCGCGGTCGCCGCTCCGGTGGCCGCCGGCCAGCACCCGCGCGTGGTCGGGCAGCCGGGTCAGGAACCCGGTGACCCGCTCCAGTTGCACGGGGTTGTTCAGCGGGCCGAAGTCGGCGTCCTTCACGTCGGGGCCGCCCACGGTCTGGCCGCGCGCCTGTTCGGCGAGCGCGTCTGCCAGGTCGTTATGTATGCGAGGGCCGGCCAGCACCCGGGTGGCGGCGGTGCAGTCCTGGCCGGCGTTGAAGTACCCGGCGGCGGCGATCGCCTCCGCGGCTGCCGCCACGTCCGCGTCGTCGAACACGACGACCGGCGCCTTGCCGCCCAGTTCCAGGTGGACCCGCTTGAGGTCGTTGGCGGCCTCGCCCGCGACCTGCTTGCCCGCCCGGACGCTGCCGGTGATCGACACCATCTGCGGGATCGGGTGCGCGACCAGGGCCCGCCCGGTGTCCCGGTCGCCGGTGACCACGTTGAACACCCCCGGCGGCAGGTACTCGCTCATCAGCTCGGCCATCAGCAGCGAGGTGACCGGCGTGGTGTCGGACGGCTTGAGCACCATGGTGTTGCCCGCCGCCAGGGCCGGCGCCCACTTCCAGACCCCCATCATCATCGGGTAGTTCCACGGCGTCACCGCCGCGCACACCCCGATCGGCTCCCGCCGGATCATCGAGGTGAACCCGGACATGTACTCGCCCGCCGACAGGCCGTGCAGCATCCGGGCCGCGCCCGCGAAGAACCTGATCTGGTCCACCATCGGCGGGATCTCCTCGGACGCGGTGAGCGCGACCGGCTTGCCCGTGTTCTGTGATTCCGCCTTAACGAATTCGTCGGCGCGGGCCTCGAGAGCATCGGCGATCCGGATCAGGGCCAGGCTGCGCTCGGACGGCGTGGCATCCCGCCACCCGTCGCCCGCGGCGGCGGCCGACTGCACCGCGGCGTCCACCTCCGTCTCGCTGGACACCGGCGCGGTGGCGAACACCTCGCCGGTGCTCGGGTCGACCAGCTCGGCGCGCTTGTCGAAGGACGTGTCCGTCCACTGGCCGCCGATGAAGTTCTGCAGTTCCTGTGCCACGATGACTCCGTTCGAGATGCGTAGGTGTTACCGGCTGGCCGGTGTGCGTTCCTCCATCGCCCACGGTGAGCCGTAGTCGGTGAGGAGGTCAAGGAAGGGCTCGGCGGGAAGGGCCTCGGGGCCGAGCACGCCCGCGCCCGACCAGGTGCCCGCGTCGATCAGTTCGAGTGCGACGACCGGGTTCACCGCCGTCTGCCAGACGACCGCCTGCGAGCCGTACTCGGTCATAGACCAGGCGTTGTCCACTACGTGGTAGAGGTAAACCTCACGCGCGCCGCCTTCGGTGCCGGTGCCGGTCACCCAGGTGCCCGCGCAGGTGACGCCGGACATCTTGTCGCCGAGCGTGGCCGGGTCGGGCAGGCAGGCGGCCACCACGTCGCGGGGGGAGACGGTGACCTCGCCCGCCCGCACCGGGTCGGTGCGGTCAAGGCCGAGCTTGTGCAGCGTCTCCAGGACGCCGATGAACTCGGAGCCAAGCCCGTACTTGAACGTCACCCGGTTGGCATCGATCCAGCGCGGGATGAGCAGCACTTCCTCGTGCTCTACGTTGACGCATTCGACCGGGCCGATCCCGGCCGGGAACGTGAAGGCCTCGGGCTCGGAGAACGGCGCGGTGGTGTGCCATCCGCCGTTCTTTTCCCAGACCACCGGCGGATTGAGGCACTCTTCGATCGTGGTCCAGATGGAGAACGTGGGCGCGAATTCGTAGCCCTCGACGACGAGGTTCGCACCGTCGCGCACGCCGATTTCGTTGATCTGGGCGAACAGCCGGTCCGCGGCATAGCGGGCGAACACGTCGGACAGGCCCGGCTCCACGCCGATCCCGACCAGCGCGAGCTTGCCCCGCCTCTCCCACTCACCGGCCAGGGCGAACTGCTCGTCGCCGAGCTTGACCCCGGTCCGCCGGTAGGGCTCGGCCGGGTGGGGTTGTGACAGCGACATCGCCATGTCCAGATAGTGCGTGCCCGCCTGCAGCGCCGCCCCGAACAGTGGCATGACGAAGCGCGGATCGGTCGCGTTGAGCAGGACGTCACATCGCTGCGACGTGAGCAGTTCCGCAACTCCAGGCTCATGTCTCGCATCGAGCTGGACCGCGGTGAACTCCTGGCCGGCCGCCCGCTGGGCACGCGCGAGGTCGTAGTCGGCGATGACCAGCTCGGCGAAGGGGCGGCGGGCGGCGATCCGGGCGATGGCGGTGCCGACCCCGCCCGCCCCGACGAGAAGTATCCGCATGGCGAAGATCCTAGCCTTCTACGGTCCCGATGCACCGGACCAGTCGTAATCTACGTCTTTCACGACTGAAATCGTTGCGGTTCGATCCGATTGATGCTAGAACCGTGGCAGCAGGATGTAGGAACGCATACGCGGGCCGGCGGCGGCACCGCGGGGAGGAGCAGACTCGACGTGACTGATCGCCAGCACGTGGCGCCGGTGAGCTGACAGCCGGGAAGGTGAGGCATGGCCACCGATCAGATCTCCGTTGAGCAGCCGGTCGACAAGGGCCTCAAGTCGGGCGCCCTGGGGCTGGTCTCCACCACCATCATCGCGACCGCCTCGGTGGCGCCCGCCTACAGCATCGCCGCGACGCTGGTGTTCGTGGTCGGGTTCGTCGGACTGCAGTCGCCGGCGATCGCCGTCCTGGCGTTCGTTCCCATGCTGCTGACGTCGATCGGCTACAGCGAGCTGAACAAGGCGGACCCGGACTGCGGCACCACGTTCACGTGGGCGACCCGCGCGTTCGGCCCGAGGACGGGATGGGCGGGCGGCTGGGGGATCATCGCCGCCGACGTCCTGGTAATGGCGAGCCTCGCACAGGTCGCCGGGCAGTACGGGTTCCTGCTGTTCAACGCGGAGGGGATCGGGACAAACGCGACAAGCGGGTGGGTGCTGCTGGTCGGCGTGCTCTGGATCGTGGTGATGACCTATATCTGTTACAGGGGCATAGAGGTCTCCGCCAACTTCCAGAAGATCCTGCTGGGCATCGAGCTGGTGATGCTCGTCGTCCTGTCGGTCACCGCGCTGGTCAAGGTCGGCACCGGGAACGCGCCGCCGGGCCACCTCACGCCCAGCATTTCCTGGCTCAACCCGTTCCACGTCACCAGCTTCAACGCGTTCACCAGCGGCATCATCCTGATGGTGTTCATCTACTGGGGCTGGGATACGGCGGTCGCCGTCAACGAGGAGACCAAGGACAAGAACAAGACCCCCGGCCGGGCGGCGATCCTGTCGACGCTGATCCTGCTCTGCACCTACGCGCTGGTGATCTTCTCGATGCAGGCCTTCGCCGGGGTCGGGACCACGGGCAACGGCCTGGGGAACGTGGCGAACGCCGGTGACGTGCTGTCGATCCAGGGCACTGCGGTGTTCGGCAACTCCGGGTTCGGGTCGTTCCTCAGCCACCTGCTGCTGCTGATGGTGCTCTCGTCGGCGGCCGCGTCCACCCAGACCACCATCCTGCCGACGGCACGGACCACCCTGTCGATGGCGGTGTACAAGGCGATCCCGTCCAGCTTCGCGAAGATCCACCCCCGTTACCTGACCCCGACCGTGTCCACGATCGCCATGGGCGCCGTCTCGATCGTCGTCTACGTGGCGATGAACTACGCGACCAACGGCATCGGGGTGATCGGCGACGCGGTGGTCGCGATCGGCCTGTTCATCGCCTTCTACTACGGCCTGACCGGGTTCGCGTGCGCCTGGTACTACCGGCGGAACCTCACCAGCAGCATGCGCAACCTGTGGATGCAGGGCATCCTGCCGGTCGCCGGCGGCCTAATCCTGTTCTTCCTCGGCGGCTACAGCGTGTGGCTGGACTACGACGTGGCCACCGAAAACGACTACACGATGTGGACCGTGCCCTGGATCCACTGGCAGATCGGCGGCGCGTTCGTGATCGCCGTCGGGGCCGCGGTCGTCGGCGTGCTCTGCTTCCTGTACTGCCGGTTCAGCAACCCAAGCTTCTTCAAGAAGCAGACCCTGACCAGGGCGACCCCGACCCTGGTGCCCGAGGAGTGACTTGCCGCCGGCCCGGGCGCTCGCGGGGGCGCGCCCGGCGTCGGTGGCACCGCCTACGCTTAGGCCATGCCTCATCGAGTTCCCGCATGCTGCGCGGCCGCCCGCCTGCGCGATCGCGGCGTGTGGCTTGGGGTCCGTCCCGTCGGCGGCCGCTCGCGACGGCATGGATCCGCGAGACGCGGCCCAGGCGGATGACCGCCCTCATCACCCACGCCCTGCTGGATGACCTCAACCCGCAGCAGCGCGCCGCCGTGGTCCACCATGGCGGGCCGCTCCTCATCGTCGCGGGTGCGGGTTCCGGCAAGACGCGCGTGCTCACCCGCCGGATCGCCTACCTGCTCGCGGAGCGGGATGTGAGCCCCGGTGAGATCCTGGCGATCACCTTTACCAACAAGGCCGCCGGCGAGATGGCGGCCCGTGCCGCCTCGCTGACCGGCACGCGGTCGCGGGCCATGTGGGTGATGACCTTCCACTCGGCGTGCGTGCGCATCCTGCGCCGGGAGGCCCAGCGCTTCGGCTACCCGTCGTCGTTCTCCATCTACGACCAGGCCGATTCGCAGCGGCTCATGGCGCTTGTCTGCCGCGAGCTTGACCTCGACAGCAAGCACCATCCGCCGAAGGCGATGGTCGCCCAGGTCTCCAACCTCAAGAACGAGCTGATCGATCACGAGACCTTCGCCGCCCGCGCGGAGGGCTACCGGGAACAGGCGCTGGCCGAGGCCTACGGCGAGTACCAGCGCAGGCTGGTGGCGGCCGGCGCGATGGACTTCGACGACCTGATCATGAACACCGTGTTCCTGTTGCAGGCGTTTCCCGAGGCGGCACAGACCTACCGGCGCCGCTTCCGGCATGTGCTGGTGGACGAGTACCAGGACACCAACCACGCCCAGTACGTGCTCGTCAGGGAACTCGTCGGACACAGCCGGGGGGCCGGGGCTGGCGGCACGGACGGGCGGAGCGATGGTACGGGGGACGACGTGCCCCCGGCCGAGCTGTGCGTGGTGGGCGATGCGGACCAGTCCATCTACGCCTTCCGCGGCGCGACGATCCGCAACATCGAGGAGTTCGCGCGCGACTTCCCCGGCGCCACCGTGATCCTGCTCGAGCAGAACTACCGCTCCACGCAGAACATCCTGGCCGCGGCGAACGCCGTCGTGTCCCGCAACTCCGGCCGGACGCCCAAGAAGCTGTGGTCGGACGCCGGTGACGGCCCGCCGATCACCGGCTACGTCGCCGACAGCGAGCACGACGAGGCTGCCTTCGTGGCCGAGGAGGTGGACCGCCTGACCGACGAAGGCGAGGCGACACCGGGGCAGGTTGCGGTGTTCTACCGCACCAACGCCCAGTCCCGGGCCTTCGAGGAGGTCTTCATCCGGTCCGGGCTGCCCTACAGGGTGGTCGGCGGAGTCCGCTTCTATGAGCGCCGCGAGGTCCGTGACCTGCTCGCCTACCTGCGGCTGATCGCCAACCCCGAGGACGAGGTGTCCCTGCGCCGGGTGCTGAACGTGCCGAGGCGCGGGATCGGCGACCGGACGGAAGAATGTGTCGCCGCGCTGGCCAGCCGCGACAAGACGTCGTTCGCCACGGCCCTCACCCGGCCGGACGACGTGCCCGGGCTCTCGCCACGGGCGGTCCGGGCGATCGAGGGCTTCAACGAGCTGCTCGCCGGGCTGCGGGCGGACGCGGACGCCGGCGTGCCGGTGGCGGAGATAGCCGAGGCCGTGCTGGAGCGTTCGGGATATGTCGCCGAGCTGGAGGACTCCAGCGACCTGCAGGACGCGGGCCGGATCGAGAACCTGAACGAGCTGGTCGCCGTGGCGCGGGAGTTCGACGCGGAACGCGGCCAGGCGGGCGCGCCGGACCCGGCGGCGGAGGGGCCCGCGCCGGGCTCGCTGGCGGACTTCCTCGAGCAGGTGTCCCTGGTCGCCGACGCCGACCAGATCCCGGAGGGCGACGACCACAGCGGCCTGGTGACGCTGATGACGCTGCACACGGCCAAGGGTCTGGAGTTCCCGGTGGTGTTCCTCACCGGGATGGAGGAGAACGTCTTCCCGCACCAGCGGTCGGTGAACGACCCCAAGGAGCTGCAGGAGGAACGCCGGCTGGCCTACGTGGGGATCACCCGCGCCGAACGGCGCCTGTACCTGACCAGGGCCGTCGCGAGGGCCTGGTGGGGGAGGCCGGAGTTCCACCGGCAGTCGCGCTTCCTCGACGAGATCCCCGGGCATCTCATCGAGTGGCGCCGCGACCAGGCCACGGCGGCGCCGCCCGCCGCCGAGCGGCTGGCCCGGCGGCCCGGGCTCCGCACGACCGGCAACCGGCCCGTCCCGTCCCTGGCGCCGGGGGACAAGGTCACGCACGACGCGTACGGCCTGGGCACGGTGCTGTCCCTGCAGGGGTCCGGCGACGACCCCGAGGCGAAGATCGATTTCGGCGGCGAGTACGGCGTCAAGCACCTGGTGCTGCGTTATGCACCGATTGAGAAGCTCTGACGCCGCGCGAGGGCCGCGCGGGGCCGGTCACGACCGCTGCCGCCGGGCCGGTCGCTGACGGCTCCGTACCATGGGTGGTAATGCGGGCGGGTTCCGCGCGCATGTCGTTGTGGAGGAATCATGGGCACCATCCGGGTCGTCATCGCCAAGCCCGGCCTCGACGGGCACGACCGCGGTGCCAAGGTGGTGGCCCGGGTGCTGCGGGACGCGGGGGTCGAGGTCATCTATACCGGCCTGCACCAGACGGCCGAGCAGATCGTTGCCGCCGCCATCCAGGAGGATGCCGACGCGATCGGGCTGTCCATCCTGTCCGGCGCCCACATGACCCAGTTCGCGCGGGTCCTTGAGCTGCTCGAGGAGCGCGGAGCCACCGACATCACGGTGTTCGGCGGCGGCATCGTTCCCGACGCCGACATCGCCGAGCTGGAGCGGATGGGTGTGGCGCGGATCTTCACGCCGGGCGCTCCCACACACGAGATCGTGGACTGGGTCAAGTCCACGCTCGGCGGCCGGACCTCCCAGGAAGCCGCGATCCAGCAGTAGCGGCGGGCCTGGCCCGGCAGCCGGGCGCGCTGGATCGTCGTGGGTGGGCCGTCCTTTGGCGCTCAGCCTGCCGCAGGCAGGGCGCGGATGGCCCGAGTGGCCTGGCTGCCTCCGGCGGCCAGCGCGCGGCGGATATCGGACAGCACTGCCGCTGGCTGGGTCCGGAGCTGGCCCGGCGTGACGTGCAGCACGATGACCCCGTGGGCGCTGAGGCGGCGGCCACGCCGGAGCGTGTATTCCCAGTCCGCTGGCGACAGGTGCCACTCCCGGGAGTCCACCTCGACCGCGACGCCCGCCTGGTGCCACCAGGCGTCCACCGCAGCCAGGAAGGTATGCCCGAGGTACAGGCGCGCGTTGAACATGGGCATGGGGAGCCGCGCCTTGATGATCAGGTCGCGGAGGTCGGCTTCGGCCGCGGATCGGATGCCGGCCGCGGCCTCGGCCAGCGCCCGCCGGAGCCAGGCGGACTTACGGACCGGCCCTTGGCGTAACTCCTCGCCGAGCCGCTCGACACGGCACAGGCCCCGTTGCACGGTGTCGGCAACGACCGCCCGCACATCGCGGAAGCTGGTCAGCTCGCGTGCCGCGTCCGCGACTGCCCTGGGCGGCAGCGCGAATTGGACTGCCCCCTCGTAGCAGATCCGTTCCGGCATCCGCGTGGTAGGCCGGATGGATACGAAGCCCCGGCTCGCCCGGACCCGCCCGGCTGGGATGAGTACGGACGTGGCGCTGTGTTCAGGCACCCGAATGCCGTGGCGCCGTAAGGCAGCTAGCCCGGTGATGACACTTCCTGTTCCCGCGTACAGGACTGCGGCGATTTCATTCTGGACCCGGGTCGGAGTACCGGTCACCGCCAGGTAGACGCCCGGCAGGATCCGTTGCCACGGCCCTCCGGGACGGATCCGATGCCTGAGCATGTCACGCGTCATGCCGCAGGCTAGAGCCTGGCTGCGCGACAGGACGTGCTCCTGCCTGTGCAGCGTTCGTTCCAGGCCGTTCCGATCCGTCCGGGCAGAGTGGGTCATGGCAGGATCATGCTGCAGCGGTGCGACAGTTGTTCAATTCCTTCGTGATCATGAGATTGGTGGCGCTCTAGCACCCCCTAAGTCATGATCACGACTGGTCCTGCGGTCTCGATCGGCCCAGCGCGCGCCCGGGGGGCCAGCCCGGATAGGCTGCGACCGGATATCCAGCCGCTTACAGGACGGACACACGTGGACCTGTTCGAACACGAGGCGAAGGAGCTGTTCGCGGAGTACGGCGTGCCGGTGCCGCGTGGCGTCCTCGCCCGAACTTCCGAGGAAGCAGGCGAGGTCGCGGAGGGTTTCGCCGCCGCGGGCGCGCCACGGGTCGTGGTCAAGGCCCAGGTCAAGACCGGTGGCCGCGGCAAGGCCGGCGGGGTCAAGGTCGCCGATGGCCCGGCCGATGCGCAAGCGCGGGCGGGCGACATCCTCGGCATGGACATCAAGGGCCATACGGTGCGCTCCGTCCTGGTCGAGGAGGCCAGTGACATCGCCCAGGAGTACTACCTGTCATTCCTGCTCGACCGTGCGGCGCGCACCTTCGTCTCGATCTGCTCCGTACAGGGCGGGATGGAGATCGAGGAGGTGGCGCACACCAGCCCGGACGCGGTGGCGAAGATCCCGATCGACCCGCTGGCGGGCGTCGACGCGGCGCAGGCGGCCGAGATCGTCGCGGCCGGGAAGCTCCCGGAGCAGGCCAGGCCGGGCGCCGCCATGCTGGCGGAACGGCTGTGGGCGGTCTTCACGGATGAGGACGCCACGCTGGTGGAGGTCAACCCGCTGATCCTGACCACCGACGGCCGGGTCGTCGCGCTCGACGGGAAGGTAACGCTCGACGACAACGCCGCCTACCGCCAGGATCACGCCCGCTTCGCCGACCCGGCAGCGGCGGATCCGCTGGAGGCGCGCGCCCGGGCCAAGCACCTGAACTACGTCAAGCTCGACGGCGAGGTCGGCATCATCGGCAACGGCGCGGGCCTGGTCATGTCCACCCTGGACGTGGTGGCCCTGGCCGGTGAGGCGTTCGGCGGCATCCGGCCCGCGAACTTCCTCGACATCGGCGGGGGCGCATCGGCCGAAGTGATGGCCGACGGCCTGGAGATCGTCTTGTCGGACGCTTCGGTCCGCAGTGTGCTTGTCAACGTCTTCGGCGGGATCACCTCGTGTGACGAGGTCGCCAACGGGATCGTCTCGGCGCTTGGCATGCTGGCCGCGCGCGGCGAGCAGGTGACCCATCCGATCGTGGTCCGGCTGGATGGCAACAACGCGGCGGAGGGCCGCCGCATCCTCGCCGAGGCGGGGCTGCCCGTGGTCGAGCAGGTCGACACGATGGACGACGCGGCGCGGCGGGCGGCGGAGCTGGCCGCCAGCGGGAAACCGGCGGCCACGCCAGCGACGGGAGCGTGAGATGGCCATCTTCCTGACCGGCGACAGCCGGGTAATGATCCAGGGCATTACCGGCTCGGAGGGCAGCAAGCATGGGCGCCGGATGCTGGCGGCCGGCACCACGGTGGTCGGCGGGACCAACCCCCGCAAGGCCGGCCAGACCGTTGACCTCGGCGGCACGCCGCTGCCGGTGTTCGGGACGGTGACGGAGACCATGGCGGCCACCGGCGCGGACGTATCGGTGATCTTCGTCCCGCCCGCTGGCACGAAGGGCGCGGTGATGGAGGCGGTCGATGCCGGGATCCCGCTCGTCGTCGTGATCACCGAGGGCATACCGGTGCATGACACCGCCGAGTTCTGGGCGTACGCCTCCGCGCGCGGGAACGCCACCCGCATCGTCGGCCCGAACTGCCCGGGCATCGCCTCGCCCGGCAAGTCCAACGCGGGGATCATCCCGGCCGACATCACCTCCGAGGGGCGGATCGGCCTGGTCTCCAAGTCGGGCACGCTGACCTACCAGATGATGTACGAGCTGCGCGACATTGGCTTCTCAACCGCCGTCGGCATCGGCGGCGACCCGGTCATCGGGACGACCCACATCGACTGCCTGCAGGCCTTCCAGGACGACCCGGAGACGGACGCGATCGTCATGATCGGCGAGATAGGCGGGGACGCCGAAGAGCGGGCCGCCGCCTACATCGAGCGCAACGTCAGCAAGCCGGTGATCGCCTACGTGGCCGGGTTCACAGCGCCGGAGGGCAAGACCATGGGCCACGCCGGTGCGATCGTCTCCGGCTCATCCGGCACGGCCCAGGCGAAGAAGGAGGCGCTGGAAAAGGTCGGCGTCCGTGTGGGCCGCACCCCCAGCGGCACGGCCGTGATCGTCCGCGAGGTCATGCAGAGCCGCCGCTGAGCCCGGCAGGCCGGGCAGCCCGCGGGCAACGGCCCCGGCAGTGCGTTCCTCGCGGCGCGCCTCCGCCGTGCCTGCCGGCACGGTTGTCAAAATGGGGCATTGTGACCGCTTCCGCCCGTCAGGGCACGCGCCCACGTGACCGTCAGGACTCACCGGACGAGCGGCCGGAGGCTGCGCGCCCGCTGGCCGTTACCGGGGCGATGGCCGCGTGTGCAGTGATGGTCACCGGGCTGGTCATCCTGACCCCGCTGGTGCTGGTCGGCTGGATCGCCGCCCCGCACGCCGGACTCGGGCTCCCGGGCGTGCTGCGGGCGGCGACCGGGCTGTGGCTCGCGGCTCACCATGTCGGCTTTGCCCTGCACGGCGCCGGGCGGATCGGTATGCTCCCGCTCGGGCTCGTCCTGATCCCCGGCGCGCTGCTATGGCGGGCGGGGCGGTGGGTGGTGCAGACCGGTCAGGTGTCCGGGCTCTCCGAGGCCGGTTACGCGGCGATCGCACTCGCCGCCCCCTACGCGGTCCTCTGCGGAGCGCTCGCGCTGGCAAGCAGATCGACGCTCGCCGCCCCCTCGCTGCCGCAGGCCGTGATCGCCGGGTTCCTCATCGCGTTCTGCGCCGGTGGCCTGGGCGGCGCACGCGCGCTGGCACCGTGGGACCGTCTGGCCCGCCTGCTGCCACCGCGGCCCCGCTCCATCGTGTTCGGCACCGCCGGGACACTGGCCGTGCTCACGGCGGTGGGCGCGATTCTGGCGGGCGCCTCGCTCGCCACGCACCTGCGGGAATTCAGTGCCCTGAACGGTGCGCTCGGGGCGGGCGCCGTCGGCACCGTGCTGCTCCTGCTCGTCCAGCTCGCCTACGTGCCCAACGCCGTCGGCTGGGCCGTGTGCTTCATGCTCGGTCCCGGCTTCGCCTTCGGCACCGGCACGGTGGTGGCGCCGACCGGGGCGGCACTCGGGCCGCTGCCCGCGTTCCCGCTGCTTGCCGCGCTGCCCTCGGGGCCACACGGCTCCATCCCCAGCTGGGCCTCGGTCGCGGTGCTGGCCATGCCCTACCTCGCGGGGGCGTTCGGCGGGGTGTTGCTGGTGCGGGTGGCACCGAGCCCTGCGGCCGAGATCGCCCCGCTGTGGGGCTTCGCGAGCGGCGCAGCCACCGGATGTGTCATCGGGGTCCTGGCGGCCTTCTCGGGTGGCCCGCTGGGCAGCGGGCGGCTGGCCGTGGTCGGGCCGTCCGCGTGGCAGGCGGGGCTGGTGGCCACCCTGGAGGCGGGGGTTGCCGCCGCCGTGGCCGCCGGGATCGCGAACTGGCTGCTGCTGCGCCGTGAGCCCGAACTGGCGGCTGCGCGGGCCGCGCCGCGGCCCGCGGGCGACGGCGACCGGGCCAGGAACGACGTTGACGGCGACGACGGGCACCGGATCTTCGTCGATCCGTGGGCCGATGACGGCGAACCCCGGGATGGCTCCGGGCGCCGGGCGCCCCCGGGCCCATCCGAACTGCCCTGACACGGGCGCCCGCGGCGGCGCGTGTCCCGGCGCGGTGATGCCGGGGCCGCCGCGATGACGGTGGTCTGTCGCGACGGTCTCATCGCGCACCGGCGGCCGTTATGGTGGGCCGCATGACGGCACGCCTGGTGGTACTCGTCTCCGGTACGGGAACCAACCTCCAGGCCCTGATCGACGCCTGCGCCGGTCCTTGCTACGGCGCGGAGGTAGCCGCGGTGGGCGCGGACCGCTCCGGCATCGAGGGCCTGGCACGGGCGGAGCGTGCGGCCATCCCCACGTTCGTCCGGCGGGTCGCCGACTACCCGACCCGGGCCGCCTGGGACTCAGCGCTCGCGGACTCCTGCGCCATGTTCCGCCCGGACCTGGTGGTATCGGCCGGCTTCATGAAACTGGTCGGGCCGGCGTTCCTCGACCGGTTCGAGGGCCGCTTCATCAACACCCATCCCGCCCTGCTGCCCGCTTTCGCCGGCATGCACGGCGTCCGGGACGCGCTGGAGTACGGGGTGAAGGTCACCGGCTGCACCGTGTTCATCGTGGACGCCGGCACCGACACGGGGCCGGTGATCGCGCAGGCGGCGGTCGAAGTCCGCGATGATGACGACGTGACGACGCTGCATGAGCGGGTGAAGGTCGCCGAACGCGCGTTGCTTGTGGACACCGTGGGCGCGATGGTCCGCGGAGGATGGTCGGTCGAAGGCCGGAAGGTGAAGGTCGGGCGTTGACAAAGGTTGCCATAAGGCGGGCGCTGGTCAGCGTCTATGACAAGACCGGCCTCAGCGAGCTGGCCCTGGCCCTGGACGGGGCGGGAGTTGAGATCGTCAGCACCGGCAGCACCGCGGCGGCGATCGGCGCGGCGGGCGTGCCGGTGACCCGGGTGGAGGACGTGACCGGTTTCCCCGAGTGCCTCGGTGGCCGGGTCAAGACGCTCCATCCCGGTGTGCACGCCGGCCTGCTCGCCGACCTGCGCCAGCCCGCGCACCGTGAGCAGCTCCGCGAACGCGGGATCGCGCCGTTCGAACTGCTCGTGTCGAACCTGTACCCGTTCGAGGACACCGTCGCCGGCGGCGCCCGCGCCGAGGAATGCGTGGAGCAGATCGACATCGGCGGACCGGCCATGGTCCGCGCCGCGGCCAAGAACCATGCGAACGTCGCCGTCGTCACCGATCCGTCGATGTACGCGGCGGTGATGGAGGCGGTTGCCGGGGGCGGGTTCACGCTGGCGGAGCGGCGGCGTCTCGCCGCCACGGCGTTCGCGCACACCGCCCGTTATGACGCCGCGGTCGCTTCCTGGTTCGCCTCGGTCTACGCGCCGGACGCCACCGCCACCGAGACCGGCTGGCCGGACGTCGCCGCCGCGCTGTGGTCCCGGCGGGAGGTGCTGCGCTACGGGGAGAACCCGCACCAGCGCGCGGCGCTGTACGTGGGGACGGCCCGGCCGCCCGGCATCGCGGGGGCCGGCCAGATCCACGGCAAGGCGATGTCGTACAACAACTACGTGGACGCGGCGGCGGCCTGGCGGGCGGCGTTCGACTTCACCGAGCCGTGCGTTGCGATCATCAAGCATTCCAACCCGTGCGGGATCGCGATCGGCTCCGACCTGGCGGAAGCGCACCGCAAGGCGCATGCCTGCGACCCGGTGTCGGCGTACGGCGGGGTGATCGCCGTCAACGGCCCGGTGACCGCCGCGCTCGCCGGCCAGATCGCCGAAATCTTCACCGAGGTCGTCGTCGCGCCCGGCTTCGAGCCCGCCGCCAGGGAGCTGCTCACCGTCAAGAAGAACCTGAGGCTGCTGACGTGCCCGCCGCCGGAGCACCTGGCGGTCGCGCCCATCGAGTGGCGCCAGCTGGACGGCGGCCTGCTCATGCAGACCGCGGATCTGCTCGACGCGCCCGGCGACGACCCGGCCACCTGGGAGCTGAAGGCGGGGCCGGTGGCCAGCGGTGAGGTCATGGCCGACCTTGTCTTCGCGTGGCGTGCCTGCCGCAGCGTGAAGTCCAATGCGATCCTGATCGCCACCGGCGGCGCAACCGTCGGGGTGGGCATGGGCCAGGTCAACCGGGTGGATTCGGCCCGGCTCGCGGTGGTCCGCGGCGGCGAGCGAGCCCGCGGGGCGGTGGCCGCCAGCGACGCCTTCTTCCCGTTTCCCGACGGCCTCCTGGTGCTCGCCGACGCCGGGGTGAGTGCCATTGTTGAGCCTGGCGGGTCCGTACGGGACGGCGAGGTGGTGCAGGCGGCGGCGGATGCGGGCGTCAGCTTGTACTTCACCGGCGCCCGCCACTTCTTCCACTGACCGCCCGGCGCCGCTGGCGGACCCGAGGGGCTGTGGGGGTGCCGGGGATTGGCCAGGTGACCGTGCCGGGGAGGATGGGGTGACGGTTCAGCGGGGCCAGATGAGGGTTCCGGGAGTGATCCGGTAGGGGTTCCGGAGCGGTGGGATGGGGTTCCGGGAGTGGTTCGGAGAGGGGTTCCATGAGCATCCTGGCAAGTGCTGTCGCTGTGGGAGGTGCCCGATGACCGCCCGGCTGCTCGACGGCAGGGCGACCGCCGCGGCGATCAAGGAAGATCTCACCCAGCGGGTGGCGGCTCTGACGAGAGCTGGAACCGTGCCGGGCCTGGGCACGGTGCTGGTCGGTGA
>Ga0081540_1001396_pt1 | contig 20924 bp, 23 predicted proteins | sample TabmetS2T1R1_FD_71024 | JGI IMG/M metagenome (GOLD analysis project Ga0081540, IMG submission 71024) | Tabebuia heterophylla rhizosphere microbial communities from the University of Puerto Rico - S2T1R1 | ecosystem: Host-associated > Plants > Roots > Rhizosphere ... | reverse complement strand
GGCGCTCGACCGGCGCGAGCAGCTGCGGGGGCGCCGGGTGCTCGTGACCGCCGGTGGGACGCGCGAGCCGCTCGACGCGGTCCGCTTCCTCGGCAACCGCTCGTCCGGCCGCATGGGCGCCGCCCTGGCGGCCGAGGCGCGCCGGCGCGGCGCCGAGGTGACACTGGTCGCCTCGAACCTCGCGGTGCCTTCGCCCGTAGGAGTGGACGTGGTGCAGGCGCCGACCGCCGAGGACGTGGCCCGCGAGACGCTCGCCCGCGGCGACGCGGACGTGGTCGTGATGGCCGCCGCGGTGGCCGACTACCGGCCGGCCGAGGCCGAGGAGGGCAAGCGGCCGAAGGACGACGAGCCGTGGACGGTGACGCTCGAGCCGACAACCGACGTCCTGCGCGAGCTCGGCGCGCGGCGCACGAACGGCCAGCTACTCGTCGGCTTCGCCGCCGACCGCGGGGAGCGGGGCCTCGAGCGCGCGCGCGAGAAGCTCGACAACAAGCGGGCCGACCTGATCGTCTTCAACGACGTGGGGCGCGACGACATCGGCTTCGACTCGGCGGAGAACGAGGTGGTGCTGGTTTCGAGCGAGGGCGAGCGGCGCATCGAGAAGGCGGCGAAGGAGCGGATCGCCTCGGCGATCCTCGACGAGGTGGCCGCCAGGCTCGAGGGGGGCGCGTGGACGAGGCAGTAGGCAGCGAGCGGGTCGACACCGCCTCCGCGGAGGCGATCCAGCGGATCGTCGGCAATCTCGCGCAGGTGGTGCGCGCGCCGGACGAGACCCTGCGGCTGGCCGTTCTCTGCCTCGTAGCCGAGGGCCACCTGATCATCGAGGACTTCCCCGGCGTCGGGAAGACAATGCTGGCGAAGGCGCTCGCGCGGTCGGTCGACTGCTCCTTCTCGCGCCTGCAGTTCACCCCGGACCTGCTGCCCTCCGACGTGACCGGCGTGAACGTCTTCAACCAGCGGACGAACGAGTTCGAGTTCCGGCCCGGCCCGGTGTTCGCGAACCTGCTGCTCGTCGACGAGATCAACCGCGCCTCGCCGAAGACGCAGGCCGCGCTGCTCGAGTCGATGCAGGAGAACCAGGTCACCGTCGACGGCGTCAGCTACGAGCTGGCGGCGCCGTTCATGGTGATCGCCACGCAGAACCCGATCGAGTACGAGGGCACCTACCCGCTGCCGGAGGCCCAGCTCGACCGCTTCACGCTGCGGATCGAGATCGGCTACCCGCCGCTCCCCGACGAGGCGCGGATGCTGACCGAGCAGACGAGCGACCCGCCGCTCGAGTCGCTGCAGCCGGTCGCTACCGCCGCCGACGTGCGCGCGCTGGCCGAGGCCGCGAGCGAGGTGTTCGTCGAGGAGAGCCTCAACCGCTACGTCGTCACGCTCCTGCGCCAGACGCGCGCCGACGCGCGGGTCTACCTCGGCGCCAGCCCCCGGGCGGGGATCGCGCTGCTGCGGGTCGCCAAGGCGCGCGCGCTCGCGGACGGGCGCAGCTTCGTCGCCCCGGACGACGTCAAGGCCGTCGCGTCGCCGGTGCTCGCCCACCGGCTGATCGTCGCGCCCGAGGCGCGCGCGGCCGGGCTCACCGGCGGGCAGCTCGTGACCGAGACGCTCGAGCACACACCGGTTCCGGTATGACCTCGCGCGGCCGTCTCGCCCTCGCCCTGGGCGCGACGACCTACCTTGCCGCCTGGGCGTTCGGCTCGAAGATCCTTTACCCGGTGGCGATTGGCTTGCCGGCGGCGGTGCTGCTCGCCTGGCTCTGGACCGCCCTCGCGAACCGGCCGCTGAGCATCCGCCGCACGCTGCGCGCGGGCGAGCGGCTGGAAGGCGAGGACGTCGAGGTCGTCGTCCGGCTCGGCTCGGAGCGCCGGCTCCTGCCGGCGCGCTGGACGCTGCGCGAGCGGATCGGGAAGCTCGGCGAGCTGACCACGACGGTCGGGGCGACCGGATACGCGCGCTACGTGCTGAAGCGGCTACCGCGCGGGCGGTACGAGTTCGAGGGGTCGGTCGCGGTGATCGAGGACCCGTTCGGCCTCGAGCGCGTCGAGCAGCCGCTCGACTCGCCCGGGGCGCTGCTGGTTTACCCGCGCCTGGTCGACCTCGACCGGCTCTTCTCCGAGGGCGGCACGCGCTCCCACGACGGGCGGCGGCTGCTGCTGAGGCGTCCCTCGGGCTTCGACCTGCACAGCGTGCGCGAGTACGAGCACGGCGACTCGCTGCGGAAGGTGCACTGGCGCTCGACCGCCCGGCGTGCGCAGCTGATGGTCAAGGAGCTCGAGGACTCCCCTCGCGACGAGGTCGCGGTCGTGCTCGACGCCGATCCGGACGCCGTCGTCGGCGGGAGCTTCGACGTGCAGGTGCGCGCCGCCGGCTCGCTGCTGCTCTCGCACGTGCGGCGCGGCCGCCGGGCGGTGCTCGTCGTGAACGGCGCGCAAGCCGAGCAGCACGGCGTCCGCTCGGCCGAGAGCGACTGGCGGCAGGCGCTCGACCTGCTCGCCGCCGTGGAGCCCGAGCCCGGCCCGCCGCTGGCGGCGGTGCTCGCGGACGAGTCGAGCGCCGTCGCGCGGTCGCTCGAGCTGGCGGTCGTCACGGCCTCGCTGCCGCCGCGCCTGGTGGAGCGGCTCGTCGAGCGCTCGCTCGCGAGCGGCAACGTCTCGCTCGTCTTCGTCGACCCCTCGAGCTTCGCAGGCGCGTCCCAGAGGCCGATGCCGGAGCTGCTGCGCCTGCAGGCTGCGGGCGTGGCGCTCGCGGTGCTGCGGGAAGGCGACGACCTGGCCGAGCAGCTCGGCGCGACCCGGCCGGCGGCTGCACATGGTTAGGGCGCCGCTGATCGTGGCGCTCGGGGCGCCGTTGCTTGCCTGGAGCTGGATGAGCCTCGAGAGCGGTCCCGACGCGGGGCAGGCGACCCTGGTCGTTGTGCTGGCGGTGGCCGCCGCACTCGTCAGGCCTCGGCGGGCACGCGTGGTCGCCTGCCTCGCGGCGTTGCTTCTGACGGGCGCGATCGCCTTCGGGCTCGGCCACGCCTGGGGGCTGCCCGCGCGGATGCTGTCCCGCTTCGGCGACGGCTTCCTCGAATTCTACGACTACCAGGTGCCGTTCGACCCCTCGGCGCACCCGCGCATGCACGGCGTCCTCCTGGTCGCGCTGTTCGCCTTCACGCTTGTGTTCGCGCTGGCCGTCGCCGCCCGTAGACCCGGCCTGGCCGCCGTGGCGCTGGTGGTCGGCGTGGGCTGGCCGGGGACGCTGCTGCCGGGCCACGACCTGCTGCGTGGGACGCTGCTGCTGGTCGCCGTGCTCGCCACCGTGGTCCTGCTCAGGCGCGGCCCGCTTCGCGGCCTCGGCGCCGCGCTCGCGGCGGGCACGCTGATCGTCGTCGCGGCGCTCGCCGCGACGAGCTCGCCGGCCTTCGCCAAGCGCGCCTTCCTCGACTGGCAGCACTGGGACCCGTACACGAAGCCTGCCAAGCCGGTCGACGTCTCCTACGTCTGGAACTCGAGCTACACCGGCCTCACCTTCCGCGGCAAGCCGACCACCGTGCTGCGGGTGAAGGCCGGCCCGGAGCCGCACTACTGGCGCGTGTCGGTCCTGAACACGGTCGTGAAGGGCATCTGGCTCGAGGAGGTCTCGCCCGAGTTCGGCGATCCGCCCGTCCCGCTCGGCGAGCCGGCGCTCGTCGCCCCGCGCGAGCGGCGCAGGAGCGGCTGGGAGGAAGAGCACGTGACGATCGAGGCCCTGCGCGACAACCGCCTGCCCGGCGGGAGCGTGCCGGTGCGCTTCGACCCGGGCAGCGGGGTCGGCGAGGTCTCGTACGCCCCGACGGGCGTGGCGGTGGCCGAGCACCCGCTCTCTCGTGGTGACAGTTACGACGTCTGGAGCTACGCGCCGAGCCCGACGCCGGCGCAGCTCGCGTCGTCCAAGCCGATCTACAGCGGGCCGATCGTCGAGCAGGACGAGTATCGAGAGGTGCAGACGCGGGTCTACCCGCAGCTCTTCGGCACGCCCGGCCGCGCGGCCTACGTTCGGTACCTGATGACGGACTTCGCGCGCGCAGACGAGCTCCGGCCGTTCAGGCGGCTGCAGGCGCTCGCGGAGCAGGTGGCCGGCGGCGCGCGAAGCCCGTATGCGGCGGCGGTCGCGCTCGAGCAGTGGTTTCGCTTCGGTGGCGGCTTCGTCTACGACCAGCATCCGCCGAAGCCGCCCCCCGGGGTCGCGCCGCTGGACGACTTCGTCGCCCACACGAAGCGCGGCTACTGCCAGCACTTCGCGGGAGCGATGGCGCTCATGCTGCGCTACCTCGGAATCCCCTCCCGCGTCGCCGTCGGGTTCGCCAGCGGGCGCTACAAGCACGGCGAGTGGATCGTCTCCGACCGCGATGCGCACACGTGGGTCGAGGTCTGGTTCCGCGGCTGGGGCTGGATGCCGTTCGACCCGACGCCCTCGCGCGGCGGGCTGTCCGGCTCCTACTCGGCCTCCTCGCCGAGCTTCGACATCGCCTCGGCCACGGCCGTGCTCGCGGGCAAGGAGGGGTTGAAGCAGTTCGGCGACCGGCTCGCGAACACGCTCGGCTTCGGCACCAAGGCGCGTATCTCGCCGGACGTGCCGGAGCTCGGCGCGGCGCAGGCGGGGACGGCGAGCGGGGGCTCGAGTCACCGTGACTGGGGCATCCTGCGGCTGCTCCTCTTCGCGATCGCCGGCGCGTTCGTGCTGCTCGCGCTGGCCAAGCTGCTCGTCCGCGGTTCTCGCTTCCTGACGCGCGACCCGCGCCGACTGGCCGGTGCCTGCCGGGGAGAGCTGCGCGACTTCCTGCTCGACCAGGGCCTCGACGTTCCGGCCAGCGCGACGCTGCGCGAGCTGGCGGCGCTCGTCGAGTCCGAGTTCCGCGTCGAGGCAGGGGCGTTCGGGCTGCACGCGACCGCCGCCCGGTTCGCGCCCCGCGCCGGCGCGCGGGAGGCTGCCCGCGCCATGCGCCGCGACCTGCGGGCGGTCCGGCGCGGCCTCCGGCGGCAACTCAGCCGCTCCGAGCGCGTGCGCGGCCTGTTCTCGCTGCGGTCGCTGGGCCTGGCTTAGCCCGAGGCCGGCCCGGGCAGGTCCGCTTCACTTAGAGCGCAATGAGCGAGACCTTCGATCTCTTCCAGCAGGGCCGGGCGCACCTCAAGAAGGGCCGCGCCGCCCAGGCGACGGTCGCGCTCGAGAAGGCGAAGCGCCGCGAGCCGGAGAAGGCGTCGATCCGCGAGGCGCTCGGGATCGCCTACTTCCGCATCCACCGCTACGCCGAGGCGGAGTCGGAGTTCCGCAAGATGCTCGAGCTGGCTCCGGTGGACGACTACGCGCACTACGCACTCGGCCGCTGCCTCGAGAAGCTCGGTCGCGAGACGGAGGCGAACGGCCACTACAAGCTCGCGAGCTCGCTCAGGCCCGGCGAAGCGGCGTACGCCTCGCGCATCCGCGACCTCGACTGAGCCGCGCCGCCGGGCGCTTCAACCGGGGACTGTCCCCGTGCGCCGGCCGGAGCGGACACGACTGGTGGAACGAATGTGTGACGTTTCGTCCACAGGCATGGCTGTTCGGGACGGTCGCCGGCGGCTCGCCGCTGGGCCGGGTAGGCAGGATCCGTCTGGGTGCCGCGCGGCGAGGGCCGCAACGCTGCCAGGGCGAAGCGCGGCCTAGGCGAGCCGGTCGCCGGTCACGCGGCGGATCTCGTCGAGCGACGAGACTCCTTCGAGGCAGAGCCGCAGGCCGTCCTGGCGCAGTGTGGTCATGCCCTGCGCGACGGCCGCGTCGAAGATCTCGTCCGTCGGCGCGTCCACCAGCCGCCGGATCTCGCCGGTCACCGGCATCACCTCGTAGAGCGCGACGCGCCCGCGGTAGCCGGTGCCGCCGCAGCGCCCGCACCCCTTCGAGTGGTGCAGGTAGACCTCGCCCTTGCGCTCGACCAGCCCGAGCAGCTCGAGCTCCTCGTCGCTCGGCCAGTACGCCTCGCGGCAGTCGGTGCAGAGCCGGCGCGCGAGCCGCTGGGCGACGATGCAGTTGACCGCGCTCGCCAGCAGGCCGGGCTCGACGCCCATGTCCTTCAGCCGCTCGATCGCGCTCGCCGCGTTGTGCGCGTGCACGGTGGTGAGCACGAGGTGGCCCGTCATGCCGGCCTGCATCGCGATCCGCGCCGTCTCCTCGTCGCGGATCTCGCCGACGAGCAGGACGTCGGGGTCGGAGCGCAGGATCGTCCGCAGCCCGCGCGCGAAGGTGAGGCCGCTCTTGGGCGAGATCTCGATGTGGTTGATCCCGCGGATCTGGTCTTCGACGGGGTCCTCGATGGTCATCACCACGTGCCCCGGGTCGTTGAGCAGGTGCAGCGCCGTGTAGAGGGTCGTCGTCTTGCCGGAGCCGGTCGGGCCGCACACCACGACGGCGCCGTACGGCTGGCGGATCGCCTTCTCGAAGTGCTCGCGCGCCACGTCCGTCATGCCGAGCTCGCCGAGGTCGGGCTTCGAGACGGCGCGGTGCATGATCCGGAGCACGACCTGCTCGCCGTAGGTGGTCGGCATGATCGCGATGCGCAGGTCGAGCGGGTTGCCGTGGAAGCGGATCGAGACGCGGCCGTCCTGCGGCGCGCGGCGCTCGGCGATGTCCAGGTTGCCCATGATCTTCAGGCGGCTGACGACGCCGAGCTGCATCTGCTTCGGGATCAGCGCGACCGGCCGCGTGACGCCGTCGATCCGCGCCCGGACGATCATGTCCTCCTCCTGCGGCTCGAAGTGGATGTCGGAGGCGCCGTCCTCGATCGCCTGGGCGAGCGTCGCGTGGACGAGCTTCACCGCCGGCGTGTCGTCGCTCGACTCGGCGATGTCCTCGCGCTGGGTTACCGGGTCGAACAGCAGCTCGACCGCCTCGTCGGCGCTCTCCACGACCTCGATCTGCGTCCGGTAGAGCTTCTTGATCGTTCGCTCGAGGTCGGCGGGCTCCGAGACCGCGAGCCGGACGTTGTGCCCGAGCGCGAGGCGCAGGTCGTCGGCGCGGCCGACGTCGGTCGGGTCGGCGACGGCCACCAGCAGCAGGTCCTCGGCGAGGAAGCGCACCGGCACCGCCTGGTAGCGGCCGGCGAGCTCCTTCGGCAGCAGCATGGCCGTGTCGAGGTCGAGCTCGGTCGCCGACAGGTCGACGTACTCGAGCCCGTTCTGCTCGGCGAGCGCCTTGGCGAGGTCCGGGGGCGAGACCCAGTTGTGGCCGACCACGATCTCGCCGAGCCGCTTGCCCGTCAGCTGCTGCTCCTCGAACGCCTGCTTGACCTGGTCCACGGTCAGCAGGCCGCGATTGATCAGCAGCGAGCCGAGGTGCTGCCAGGGCAGGTGGGCCGCTTCCACGCCGCTTGTATCGTCATTTTCGGGCTCGAGCATGAAAGCGGTGGTTCAACTGGTGACCGAGGCGCGCGTGCGGGTGCGCGGAGAGCGGGTCGGCGAGGTCGGCCGCGGCCTCTGCATCCTGCTCGGCGTGGCCCGCGACGATGGGCCCGAGGACGCGCGGCGACTGGCCGAAAAGGTCGCGCGGCTGCGGATCTTCGAGAACGAGCAGGGCCGCTTCGACCGCTCGCTCCTCGACGTGGGCGGTGCCGCGCTCGTGGTCTCGCAGTTCACGCTGCTCGCCGACACCTCGAAGGGGAACCGCCCGGGCTTCGAGGAGGCGGCTCGGCCGGAGCAGGCGGAGCCGCTGTACGAGGCGTTCTGCGCGTCGCTGCGGGAGCTCGGCGTGCAGGTCGAGACCGGCGTCTTCGGCGAGCGGATGGCCGTTGAGCTCGTCAACGACGGGCCGGTGACGATTGTCTTGTAGGCTCGGGCCGTGCCCGAACTGAACGCGATCGGCATCGCCGTCTCCGACATGGCCGCCTCGATTCGCTTCTACCGCCTGCTCGGCCTCGACGTCCCGGAGACGCCGGACGAGGGCCACGTCGACGCGTTCCTGCCGAACGGCGTGCGCTTCATGCTCGACTCGGAAGAGATCATCCGCAGCTTCCTCCCGGACTGGTCGCGGCAGGACGGCAACCAGGTCTCGCTCGCGCTCGAGTGTGCGAGCCCGTCCGAGGTGGACGAGGTCTACGCCCGCGTCACCGCCGCCGGCTTCGAGGGCGAGCAGGAGCCCTGGGACGCGTACTGGGGCCAGCGGTACGCGCTGCTCGGCGACCCTGACGGCGTGCGCGTCAACCTCTACGCAGCGCTGTAGCCGAGCTCCGGCGGCAGCGGCCGCGCGTGCACGAGCACGAGCGTCGTCGTCGGGCGCGTTAGCGCGACGTAGAGCTCGCGCAGTCCCTGGCCCTCGACCGCCTCCTCGACGATCCGCGCCGGCTCGACCGCGATCACGTGGTCGAACTCCATGCCCTTCGCCTCGCGCGGGGTGAGCACGGCGATCCGCGTGTCGTCGAACAGGGAGGTCGCGCCTTCGCCGCGGAGCGACGCCGGCGCGATCACGGCGAGCAGGCCTTCCTCGGGCGCCAGCCGGGCGGCTTCCTCGAACGCCGCGGCTAGCGCATCCTCGGCCTGGACGACCCGCGGCGGCTCGGCGCCGACGCGGTAGGCGACCGGCGGCTCGACGTCGGGCGCGATCTGCTCGAGCAGCGGCAGCGCCAGTTCCATGATCTCGCGCGGCACGCGGTAGGCGTGGCGCAGCTCCTCGACCTGGGCGCCCTCGGAGCCTTCGAGGTGGGGCAGCAGCTCCTGCCAGCGGCGGTACGAGACGGGGCCGGTCGCCTGGGCGATGTCGCCGAGCAGCGTGAACGAGCCGCCGGCCCGGCGCGCGACCATCCGCAGCTGCATCGGCGTCAGGTCCTGCGCCTCGTCGACGATCACGTGCCCGTAGCGCGTCGGCGCCTCGTGCAGCACCGTGCGGGCCTCGTCGAGCAGGGGCAGGTCGCCCTCGCTCCAGCCGCTGCGCGCGCGGCGCAGGAGCCGCTGCTCGGCATCGTCGAGCACGCCGTCGGCCGCCTCGGCCAGCGTCTCCCGCGACGAGAGCAGCCGCCGCACGACCTGCTCCGGCTTCGGCGCCGGCCAGCTCGCGTCGAGGAATCGCGTCAGCCGGCCGTCGCGGCGCAGCGCGGCCTCGACCTCGTCGAAGTTCCGGAACGCCTGCCCGCCGAGCCGGACGCCGTAGTCCTCGTAGAAGCGCCGCAGCACGTTCATCCGGAACCGCTCGCGCGCGGCGGCGGTCAGGCCCAGCTCGGCGCGCGCCTCGTCCAGCAGCTCGGCCGCCTCGTCCCGCTCGACCCCGACGAAGCGTCCCTCGAGCCGCACGACGAGCTCCTGCGGGTCGCCGGCCGAGGCGAGCGCGGCCGCCCGCTGCGCGACCTCGGCCAGGCGCGGGTCGGCCTTCAGCCGCTGCACCTCCGGCGGGTCGGCGCGCGTCAGCTCGACGCCCGGGACCAGCTCGGCGACCGCGCGCTGGTCGACGCTGTCCTCGCCGAGCGTGGGGAGGACGTGCGAGACGTACTCCATGAACGCCGGGTTCGGCCCGACGACGAGCACGCGCCGCAGCCGCTCGCGGTGCGCATAGAGCAGGAACGAGGCGCGGTGCAGGCCGACGGCCGTCTTGCCCGTGCCCGGGCCGCCCTGGATCACGAGCGGCGGCTCGGGGTCGCGGGCGATCAGGTGGTACTGGTCGGCCTGGATGGTGGCGACGATGTCGCGCATACGGGCGTCGCGCGCGCGGTCGAGCTCCTCGAGCAGGAAGTCGTCCACGGCTCCGGCGTCGGCGAGCGAGCCGTCGAGCGCCTCGTCGCTGATCCCGGTCAACGTGCGCCCCTTCGTGCGGAAACGGCGCCGCAGGGTGACGCCGTGGGGGGCGGCCGGCGTCGCGGTGTAGAACGGCCGCGCGGCGGGCGCCTGCCAGTTGACGACCAGCGCCCGGCGGGCGTCGTCGTGGATCCAGCGGCGCCCGACGTAGAGCGGGTCGGCCGCCTCCTCGGAATCGATCCGGCCGAAGCAGAGCCCGCGCTCGGCGTCCTCGTAGGTGCGCAGCCGGCCGGAGGCCCAGTCCTCGATCGCCTGCTGGGCGACCTCGGTGGCGCCGGCCTCGGCCGCGCGCAGCAAGGCCTCGCGCATGCGATCGAGGCAGTCGTAGGCGGTGTCGACGTAGCGCTGCTCGGCCGGGAGGTCGGGGTGACTCACGGCCGATCAGCCTAGCCATGCGGGTTTGCGTTCTACATATGCGTTTTACCTATACTGGTCGGCGATGCGACACCGACACCCCCGCTCACGCAGCCGCCGCCGGGTCGGGCCCGGCCGCTGGCACGTCAACGCCCGGGTCGAGCGCTTCGTCGAGCCCTCGCTCCTGTTGCTCCTGCGCGAGCGCCCGCTGCACGGCTACGAGCTGCTCGAGCGGCTGCCGGAGCTCGGCGTGGAGGGGAGGGTGGACATCGGCAACCTCTATCGCCTCCTGCGCGCGCTCGAGCAGGAGGGCCTCGTCTCCTCCGAGTGGCGCGACGACGAGCCCGGCCCGACCAAGCGCGTCTACGAGCTCACCGCAGACGGCCGTGGCGTGCTCGACACCTGGGCCGAGGCACTGGGCCGCGCGCGTACCACGATCGGAACCTTTCTCGACCGCTACGAAGAGGGGAGGTGAACATGCACGGACATCGACACCGCCGCCGTGGCTTCGGCCGCGGACATCGGCGCTTCCCCAACCGCGAGGAGTGGCTTCGCCGGCTGGAGGAGTACCAGCGCGATCTCGAGCAGGAGATCGCCGACGTCGCCGACGTGATCCGCCATCTGAAGACGGACGCGCCGGAGGGCACGACCAGCGTCTAGAGGGCTCTCGTGGCCCCGCCTCGAGCGGGGCCAAGCGCCCATTACCAGTTGCTATCCTGGCCGCACCACATTTCACCGGCTTGGCGAAATGGGCGCGCGGCGCCCATTTTTTGTGAGGAGGCACTACATGGCCAGCGTGCACGACAGGGAGCGGACACTGGAGCGCGAGATCAGCGGCAAGGTCGAAGAGGCCCTGCCGGGCGTCGAGGTGCTCGCAGTCGAGCTGACCGGCCCCGAGCGGATGACGGTCTACGTCGACCGCGCCGGCGAGCCCGTCGACATCGCGCTCTGCGAGCGGGTCACCCGCGTCCTCTCCGACTACCTGCGCGAGTACGGCGTCGACGTCTCGTCGCCCGGGCCGGAGCGGCCGCTGCGCAAGCCGCAGCACTTCCAGCGCGCGCTCGGCCGCCAGGTGAAGCTGAAGACCGACGGCCGCAAGCTGCGCGGCGAGGTGACGCGCGCCGACGACGAGCGCGTGACCGTGGCCGCCGACGGCGGCGAGTTCGACATTCCGTACGAGGAGATCGTGCGGGGCAATCTGATCGAGGAGACGGCATGAGCAGGGAGATCATCGAGCTCGTCCACGAGCTCGAGCGAGACAGGGGGATCGAAGGCGACACGCTGATCGCGGCGCTCGAGGACGCGCTGCTCGCGGCGTACAAGAAGACCCCGGGAGCCTCGCGCCACGCGGTCGTCGAGCTCGACGGCGAGGGCGACTTCCGCGTGTTCTCGATCGAGCTCCCGCCGGACATCGAGGAGCGGCTGCTCGAGGAGGCGCGCGAGCGCGTGCTCACCGAGCTCGAGGCCGCCGAGGCCGAGAACGGCGAGCGCTCGCACGTGCTGGTCACCGACGAGGACCTCGACATCGACTGGTCGGACGTGCCCGAGGAGCAGGTCAAGCGGGCCGACGTCACGCCTGAGAACTTCGGCCGCATCGCCGCGCAGACCGCGAAGCAGGTGATCACCCAGCGGATCCGCGAGGCCGAGCGCCAGATCATGTACGACGAGTACGTCGACCGCGTGACCGAAGTCGTGACCGGGATCGTCCAGCAGGCGGGCGACCGCAACAACGTGCTAGTCGACCTCGGCAAGGTCGAGGCACTGCTGCCGCGCTCCGAGCAGGTCGACGGCGAGCGTTACGAGCAGGGCTCGCGCATCAAGGCGGTGATCACCGAGGTCCGCAGCGGCACGAAGGGCCCGCAGGTGATCCTCTCGCGCCGCGACCCGGAGCTGATCCGCACGCTGTTCGAGCTCGAGGTGCCCGAGATCGCCGACGGCCTGGTCGAGATCCGCGCGGTCGCGCGCGAGCCGGGCTACCGCTCGAAGATCGCCGTCGAGTCGCACGCCCAGGGCGTCGACCCGGTCGGCGCGTGCGTCGGGCCCCGCGGCTCGCGCGTGCGCATGGTCGTCTCGGAGCTGCGCGGCGAGAAGATCGACATCATCCCGTGGAACCCGGAGCCCGCGCGCTTCGTGGCCAAGGCGCTCTCGCCGGCCCGGGTGCGCGAGGTCTACCTCGACGACGAGGCAAAGGAGGCAACGGTCGTCACGCCGGACGACCAGCTGGCGCTCGCGATCGGCAAGGAGGGCATGAACGCCCGCCTCGCCGCCCGCCTGACGGGCTGGAAGGTCGACATCAAGTCCGACACCGAGTTCGCCACCGAGGAGGCAGAGGCCGCCTTCGCCGGCGACGGCGACGAGGGCGATACCGAGTTCACCGGCCGCTGTGCCGCGGTGCTCTCAAGCGGCAAGCGCTGCCCGAACGCGGCCCTGCCCGGCTCGCGCTACTGCGGCGTGCCAGCCCACCAGGAGCTTGCGCTCCGCCCCGAGGTGGCAGAGGACGAGGAGCCGGTGGTCGCCGAGTCCGAGCCCGAGCTGGAGGCCGCGGCCGACCTCGCCGAGCCTGAGGCCGAGAGCATCGGCCCCGACAGCGTCGAGGAGCCCGTGGCGGAGGAGCCCGAGGCGCCCGCCGAGGAGTCAGAGCCCGCTGCGTGACCGGGCCCGTCAGGACGTGCGCGGGCTGCGGCCGCAAGGCGCCGCAGGCCGAGCTGCTGCGCTTCGTCGCGGCCGACGGGGCCCTGATGCACTCGCCTCGGGGCGCCGGCCGAGGCGTCTACACGTGCCGGCGCCGGTCCTGCTTCGAGCGGGCGCTCGAGCGGCAGGCCTTCAACCGCACGCTGCGGCAGACCGTCCGGGTCGATCCGGAGCTGTCACGGCTCTACACTTGAGCGCGAATGGCTGACCGACCCAACAGGCCCAACCGCCCGATCCGGCCCCGCCAGGGGGCTCCGGCGGGCCGCCGCAAGCGCCGTGTCGTGATCGACACCGGCGCCGCGCGCCCGCGCCAGGACGGTCGGCAGCGCCGCGACCAGCAGGAGCAGAAGCCGAAGGAGAAGGCGCCGGTCGCACCGCAGACCGGGCCGGTGACCGTCGAGTCCGGCGTCACCGTCAAGGATCTCTCCCAGGCGCTCGGCGTCCCGGTGCCGAAGCTGATCACGATCCTGATGGGCCTCGGCGCGCCGAAGACCGTCACGCAGTCGTTGGCGGACGAGGAGGTCCAGCTGATCGGGACCGAGGTCGGTCGCGAGGTCAACATCAAGCATGCCGCCGAGGAGGAGCTCGAGCCCGAGGTCTACGAGGACGACGAGGCCGACCTCTCGGCCCGGCCGCCCGTGGTCACGATCATGGGCCACGTCGACCACGGCAAGACGACGCTGCTCGACGCGATTCGCCAGACGGCGGTCGTCGAGACCGAGGCCGGCGGGATCACGCAGCACATCGGCGCCTACCAGGTCGTCCACGGCGACCGGAAGATCACCTTTCTCGACACGCCAGGCCACGAGGCCTTCACCGCCATGCGCGCCCGCGGCGCGAAGGTGACCGACATCGCGGTGCTGGTCGTCGCCGCCGACGACGGCGTGATGCCGCAGACGCGCGAGTCGATCTCGCACGCGCGCGCGGCCGAGGTTCCGATCGTGGTCGCGGTGAACAAGGTCGACCTGCCCGACGCGAACGTCGACCGGGTGCGCACCGAGCTCGCCGCCGAGGAGCTGCAGCCCGAGGAGTGGGGCGGCACGACGCAGTTCGCGCTCGTCTCCGCCAAGCAGGGCGAGGGCCTCGACGACCTGCTCGAGAAGGTGCTGCTGGTCGCCGACGCCGAGCTCGAGCTGACCGCCAACGCCAAGGCCGAGGCCTCCGGCCCGATCGTCGAGTCGCGACTGGACGTCGGCCGCGGCCCGGTGGCGACGATGCTCGTCCACCGCGGCACGCTTCGGGTGGGCGACGCGATCGTCGCCGGCGACGCCTGGGGCAAGGTGCGGGCCCTCTACGACTTCCACGGCGAGAAGGTCAAGGAGGCGACACCGGGCGACCCGGTCGAGATCCTCGGCTTCGACCATCCGCCGCCCGCAGGGGAGTACGCCAAGGCGGTCGAGAACGAGCGCGCCGCGCGCGGCTTCGCGCAGACGCGCGGCGAGCGGCTGCGCCGCGAGCAGTTCGCCACGCAGCGGTCGTCGGGCGTGACGCTCGAGACGCTCTTCGACGCGCTGCAGGCGGGTGCCGTCCAGGACCTGAACCTCGTGCTCAAGGGCGACGTCGTCGGCTCCGTCGAGGCGGCGATCTCCGAGCTCGCGAAGATCCAGCACCCCGAGGTGCGCGTGAACGTGATCCACCAGGGCGTCGGCGGGATCACCGAGAACGACATCATGCTCGCCTCGGCCTCGAACGCGATGGTCGTCGGCTTCAACGTCCGCCCCAACGCGGAGGCACGCCAGCTGGCCGACCGCGAAGGCGTCGAGATCCGCACCTACCGCGTCATCTACCAGCTGACCGAGGACATCGAGCAGGCGCTGATCGGGCTGCTCAAGCCGGTCCGCACCGAGGAGACGATCGGCGAGGTCGAGGTGCGGCAGCTCTTCCGCGTCTCGCGCCTCGGCACCATCGCCGGCTCCTACGTCACGAACGGCACCGTCCGCCGCAACGCGAACGCACGCGTCGTGCGCGACGGCACGGTCATCTACGAGACACGGATCTCGCAGCTGAAGCGCTTCAAGGACGACGTGCGCGAGGTGGAGGAGGGCTTCGAGTGCGGGATCCTGCTCGAGGGCTTCAACGACCTCAAGGAAGGCGACGTGCTCGAGGTCTACGAGACGCGCGAGGTCGAGCGAACCGACCTCGACTCGCCGGCGCCGACGCCGACGACCGCGGCGTAGACCCTTGTCTGCCGGCTGGGTCGGCATCCTCTCCGCCGAGCTGCACTTCCCCGAGAACCGCTCGCTGAAGGGCAAGCGCAAGGAGCTGCTGTCGGTGAAGGCCCAGCTCCAGCGGCGCTTTGGCGCCTCGGTCGCCGAGGTCGACCACCACGAGCTCTGGCAGCGCGCCCGCTTGACGCTCTCGTGCGTGGCCCGCGAGCACCGCGAGGTCGAGGAGCTGCTCGCCGGCGCGGAGCGCTACCTGGCCGGCCAGGCCTTCGAGCTGGGCCGGGTCGAGCGCCAGCTCGTCACCTTGGACGACTGACCCTGGCGCAGGCGTAGTGCCTTCGCCCGGCCTTGTCGACCGTGTAGCCGGGATGCGCGTTCACGGAGACCGTGCAGGGCGGCTTGTCGGCGCTCGCATTCGTCACCGCCGCCGTCGTGACGACGGTGAACCAGACAGCGATGAAGAGCCGCACCGCCACTGTCAGCTAGGACGCCTCGAACGGCCCCAAGTTGGCTGCAAACCGCTTGAATACCCCGAATGGGGGACAGAATGCGCCGGGTCAACGAGGCCGTCCGCGAAGTCGTTTCCGAGGGTCTGACCGAGCTCAAGGACCCCCGCATCGGCTTCGTCACCGTGACGGGCGTCGAGACCTCGCCGGACCTCCGCCACGCCCGGGTGTTCGTCAGCGTGCTCGGCTCGGACGCCAAGCGCGTGAAGACCCTCGCTGCACTCGCAGCGGCTCGCGGCGTGCTGCAGGGGCGCCTGGCCGACGAGCTGCGAATGAAGCGGACTCCCCAGCTGGCCTTCGAATACGATCCGACGGTCGAGCGCGGGGTCCGCATGACCCAACTGATCGATGAGCTCGCCCCAGACGCAGACCACGAGTGACCTGCAGGCGGTCGCGGACGCAATCCGCTCGAACGACCGCTTCCTGCTCGTGACCCACGAGAACCCCGACGGCGACGCGCTCGGCTCGCTGCTCGCGACCAAGCTCGCCCTCGACGCGCTCGGCAAGGACAGCGTGATGTACCTCTACGGCGACGCGCCGCTGCCGAAGGAGTACGGCTTCATGGATCTGGGCGGGATCGTGCGCGAGCCCCCGGACGACGCCGGCGAGCGCGTGCTCGTCGCGCTGGACTGCGCGAACGAGACCCGGATGGCGCCGGAGACGTCGCTGCTCGAGTCCGCGCCGCTGACCCTCGACATCGACCACCACCACGACAACTCGCGCTTCGGCGATGTCAACCTCGTCGTCGGCGACGCATCTTCGACGGGCGAGGTCCTGCGAGACGTTTTCGCCGAGCTGGGAGTCGCGCTGACGCCGGAAATCGCGGAGGCGCTCTACATCGCCGTCGTCACCGACACGGGCCGCTTCCAGTACAACACGACCTCGAAGACGTTGCGCCTTGCGGCCGAGCTCGTGGAAGCCGGCGCCGACGTCAAGCGCGTCTTTCAGGGGGTCTACGAGTCGGTCGAGTTCGCGAAGCTGAAGCTGCTCGGCCGCGTCATCGACCGGGCGCAGGTGTACGAGGGCGGCCGGCTCGTGGTCTCGTACCTGCTGCGGAGCGACTTCACCGAGCTGAACGTCGCCGAGGCGTACTCGGAGGGGCTCATCGACCACCTCCGCGGCGTGGAAGGCGCCGAGATGGCGGCGCTGATCCGCGAGCCGCCGCGGCGCGAGGGGCCGCCCCGGCGGATCAGCCTGCGCGCCTCGAACGACGAGCTCGACGTCTCGGCGATCGCGCGCAAGTCGGGTGGGGGAGGACACCGCCAAGCGGCCGGGTTCTCGAGCGACGCCTCGGTCGAAGAGATCACCGAGTTCATCCACCGCGAGTTCCGTGCCGCCGCGGGCGCTTGACCCGAGCGGGCTTTTCCTGATCGACAAGCCGGAGGGGCCGTCGTCGTTCGCGATCGTCGCCGACGTGCGGCGCAGGACCGGCGCCCGCACCGGCCACGCCGGCACGCTCGATCCGTTCGCGACCGGCTTGCTGCTCGTGCTCTCCGGCTCGGCGACCAAGCTCGCCCCGCGCTTCGTCGGCCTCGACAAGCGCTACCTGACCGACGTCGACCTCCGGGCGGTAACCGACACCGGCGACCGAGAGGGGGCGGTCGTCGCCGAGGCCGAGCCGCCGGACCCCTGCGAGCTGGAAGAGCGGCTCGAGGCGCTGCGCGGCGAGATCGAACTCCCGGTCCCGGCCGCATCGGCGGTCAAGGTCGGCGGCGAACGCGCCTACAAGCTTCATCGCCGGGGCGTCGCGGTCGAGATGCCCCTGCGGCGCTCGCGCGTGGACGCGCTCGAGCTCCTCTCCTTCGACTACGGCGTGGCGCGGCTCGACCTGCGCGTCAGCTCGGGGACGTACGTCCGCGCGATCGCCACCGCGCTCGGCGGGCACTGCGCCACGCTGCGCCGCACGGAGGTCGGCCCGTTCCGCGTCGAGGAGGCCGACCCGGAGCGGCTGCTGAGCCCCGAGGACGCGCTGGCGCGCCTGTGAACGTCGCCCGCAGGGTCGAGGAGCTCGAGCCGAAGCCGCGGGCGGTAGCGCTCGGCACGTTCGACGGCGTCCACCTCGGGCATCGGCGCGTGCTCGAGGCCGCCCGTGCCGCCGGGCCGGCGCCGACGGTCGTCACCTTCGACCCGCATCCGCGCGTCGCGCTGGGCTACGGCGTCGAGCTGCTCGTGCCGCTGGGGCGGCGCCTCGAGCTGCTGAGCGAGGCCGGCATCGAGGAGACGCTGGTCGTCGACTTCGACCTCGAGCTGGCCCAGCTCGAGCCGGAGGCGTTCGCCGAGCAGGTGCTGCGCCCGCTCGGGACCGAGGTGGTCGTCGCAGGCGCGAACTTCCGCTTCGGCCGCGGCCGCGCGGGCGACCTCGAGCTGCTGCAGAGCCTCGGCTTCGACGCGCGGGCGGTGCCGCTGGTCGAGGGCGTCTCCTCGACGCGCATCCGCGACCTGCTTCGTGCCGGCGAGGTGGAGCGGGCGGCGGGGCTGCTGGGGCGGCCGGCCGAGCTCGCCGGCACGGTCGTGGCCGGCGATGCGCGCGGCGGCACGCTCGGCTTCCCGACGGCCAACCTCCGGCCCGAGCCCGGCCTGCTGGTGCCGGGCTACGGCATCTACGCCGGCGCCGCCGACGGCCACCTCGCGGCGATCTCGATCGGCACCAACCCGCACTACGGCGGCGACGAGCGCCGGATCGAGGCGTTCCTGCTCGATTTCGCCGGCGACCTCTACGGCAGGCGGCTGACGCTCGAGCTCTGGGAGCGCCTGCGCGACGAGCGGGCGTTCGACGGCGAGTCGGAGCTGGTCGAGCAGATCGCCCGTGACGTGGAGGCCACGCGCCAGGCCCGGCGTCCCGCGTAACCGCAGGTTTGCGGCCGGTCCTGCATCCAGCGGGTATGGAGAAACGGACGCTCACCGAATTGCACGAGCTCGTTCGCTGCCTCGACTGCGGCACCGAATACCGACTCCCGCGCCACGTCCGGGGCGAGGCCGAGCCTTGCCCCGTCTGCGGCAGCGTCGGCTGGGTCGCGGTCAGCGCCGGCAGCCCCGAGCCGAAGAAGAACAGCTAAGCGCAAGTTTCGGCACTTTCCCGGATCTGCTGGGCATGGAAGGGCGAAGGCCGCTGAAGGTCCTGCAGTCGGTGCGGTGCCTCGAATGCGCGAGCGTCTACACGAAGCCCGCCGGCGGCGGCACCGCCGCGACCAACCCGGGCTGCCCCGAGTGCGGCTACCTGGGGTGGTCGCCGGTCAGCGTCCAGGAAGCGTGGCTGCAGCCCCGCTACGCCGCGGATCGCCCGCCGCGCCACCACCCCGTGTGACGGCGCTGACGCCACCGAAGAAGTGGTGGCGGCCCGGCCAGGCACGCACCGTGTAGCCGGCCGCTTCGAGCGCCGGTGCGACCTCGTCCGGGAGCCCCGGCTCCACGTGCACGACGCCTGCGGCCGGATGCAGCCGCGGCCGGTCGATCGCCTCCTGCGTCCCCAGCCCCTCGTCCAGGGTCCCGGCGAGGACCTGCACGAGCGCGCTGCGCAGGCGCGTGCCGCCGGCCGCGCCGCCGGCGAAGACGAGCCCGCCGGCGTCGAGCGCCACGGCCGGCGACATCATGCTGCCCATCCGCTCCCCGGGCTCCAGCGGCGCGCGGATCAGGTCGGCCTCCCCGAGCATGCTGTTCAGGTGCAGGTCGAGCCCCGGCAGCCAGTCGCCCGAGCCCAGGCCGAGGCTGGAGGTGAGCGCGCAGGCGTTGCCCTCCTCGTCGACCGTGACCAGGTTGGTCGTCTCGCCTGCCGCGTCCGGCCGCTCGAGCACGCGCGCCAGCTCGAGCGCCCGCGCGCCGGGCTCCCGGCCGCGAAGCTCCGGTAGAGCCTCGAGACAGGGCGCCAACGGAGCGAGCCCCTCGCGCGTCAGGACGCGTGTGCCCGAGTACGAGACCTCCGACGGCTCGGACCAGACAGCTTCGTAGGCGGCGAGGTCATCGCGGGTGACGAGCCCGCCGAGCTCCTCCATCAGGTCGAGCAGGGCCGAAGCGAGCGAGCCGCCGTAGACGCTCCGCGGCCCCTCGTCCGCGACCAGTTCGAGCGCAGACACCAGCCCCGGCTGCTCCAGGCGCGCGCCGGCCTCGAGGAGCTCACCCTGCGGGGCGTAGATCGAGGCGCCCGCGTTCATCGTCATCACCGGCTCGAGCATCGCCAGGCAGGCGGCGTGCGCGGGCAGGAAGTCGACGCCCTCGCGCGCGAGCCGGAGCGCCGGCTCGACTAGGCGCGCCCACTGCAGCCGCCCGTGCTCGGACTGCAGCGCGCCGAGGCCGGCCGCGAGCCCGGGGACGCCGCAGGAGGCGACCCCGACCGCGTAGTGGACGAGCTCCGTCCCGAACGGGACCTCCAGCTCGAGCAGCTCGGCCTGCCGGCCCGGCCCGGCTCCGAGGCCGGGCACCGCGACGAAGCAGTCGAGGTTCCGCGCGCGCCCGGCCGCCGCCTCGTAGTGGACCGCGTGCCCGCCGCCGAGCAGGCCCGTCATCACGGTCTCGGCCACGCACGAGGCGAGGCTCGCCGCGACCGCGGCGTCGGCCGCCGAGCCGCCGGCCGCCAGCACCTCGATCCCGGCCTCGACCGTCGCCGGATGCCCCGCTGCCACCGCCGCCTGCACAGTGGGCGGATCGTGCCGGTTTCGGCTCGCTCACGTGCCCGTTGCTACCCTTCGCGGTCAGGACCGCCCTCTCGGCCGCTCGCGTGTGCTTCCTCGCGGCGGGCTTGGAAGGCGGAGTCGCATCAGAAGGAGGACGACTTGACCCTCACCAAGGAAGCGAAACAGGAGATCGTCGGCAAGCACGGGAGCGGTGAGCAGGACACCGGCTCCGCCGAAGTGCAGATCGCGCTCCTCACCGCCCGCATCAACGAGTTGACCGAGCACCTGCGCACGCACCCGAAGGACCACTACTCGCGCCGCGGCCTGCTCAAGCTCGTCGGGCGCCGGCGCAGGCTGCTGCAGTACCTGCAGAAGCGCAACCTCGAGGGCTACCGCGCCCTCATCCAGGAGCTCGGCCTGAGGAGGTAGGCCGGCCAGGACACACCCCAACCGCCGGAGGGTGGAAGTTTGAGCGAGCGGCCCACGGGCCCTGTGATCAGGGCGAAGCCGCTGTCTCAAACCTCCACTCTCCCTCAGAAGTGGAGGAACCACATGGCAACAACGACTGAGCCCCGCGTCGCGACGGTGTCCGTCACCGTCGGCGACCAGGAGCTGACCTTCGAATCCGGCAAGCTCGCCAAGCAGGCCGACGGCGCCGTCGTCGTCCGCTCGGGCGACACGGTGGTGCTCGCCGCCGCGACGGGACGCATGGAGGCGCGCGAGGGCGCCGACTTCTTCCCGCTCACCGTCGACGTCGAGGAGCGGCAGTACGCGGCCGGGAAAATCCCCGGCGGCTTCTTCAAGCGCGAGGGCAGGGCCAGCGAGCGC
>Ga0081540_1001395_pt1 | contig 20932 bp, 17 predicted proteins | sample TabmetS2T1R1_FD_71024 | JGI IMG/M metagenome (GOLD analysis project Ga0081540, IMG submission 71024) | Tabebuia heterophylla rhizosphere microbial communities from the University of Puerto Rico - S2T1R1 | ecosystem: Host-associated > Plants > Roots > Rhizosphere ... | reverse complement strand
CCGGCTCGACGGCATCGCGTCGGCGCCGAAGGTTTATGCCGCGGTTCGCGCCTGTGCGGCGAAAGTGCCCGAGAAATCCTGGCTGGTCGGGAGCGGCCTCGCGCCGGCGTTGCTCCAGCGATCGAGCTTCGATCGGCGCCGGCTCGATGAGATCGTGCCGGATCGCCCGGCCTTCCTCACCACCGACGACGGCTACACGGCTTGGGTCAATGCGAAAGCGCTGGCGATCGCCGGCGTCGATGCAACCGCCGCGGACGTGCTCGAAGGCGAGGCCGCCGATCGCGTGCGAAAACAGGTGCCGCCGCCGACGGAGCGCGAATACCGCGAAGCGTTGCGCCGCACGATGGCGATGGCGAATCGTGCTGGCATCGCGTCGATCGTCGATGCGAGCGCGAGCGCGGCGATGCTCGATGCGTATCACGCCGCTGATGTCGCCGGCGAGCTGACCGTCCGCGTCGTCGCCGCGCAGCGCATCGATCCGCAACAGGGCGAAGCGCAAATCGCCGATTTCGTCGAGCGGCGCGATCGGACGCGCGGCCGTCTTTTCCGCGCGGACGCCGCAAAGCTTTTTCTCGACGGCGAATTCGAGTGGCGCACGGCGGCGCTGCTGGAACGTGTCTACGAGGTGTTTCCAAAACTGAAGGAGCGGCGCAGCCAGCGCGCCGGCACCATGTCCGGCGGCGAACGCCAGATGCTCGCGGTCGGCCGCGCCCTGATGAGCGATCCGAAACTGCTGATGCTGGACGAGCCGTCGCTCGGCCTCGCCCCGGCGGTGGTGGAATCCATGTACGAAACCTTCGGCCGGCTGCACCGCGAGGGGCTGACGATCCTGCTCGCCGAACAGTCGATCGAACTGGCGCTGGAAGTCTCCGACTTCGCAACGGTGCTGCAGGTGGGAAAAAGCGTGCTGTCCGGCACCGCCGCAGCCCTGGCGCAGGACCCGCAGGTGCAGAAGGCCTATCTCGGCGCATGATGCCGCAAGGGTGGGTTAGGCGAAGCCGTAACCCACCATTTGAGTCCCCGCGTACGAGGATTTTGGTGGGTTACGCTGCGCTAACCCACCCTACGAATTCAGCGCGTTACTCGGCGGCTTCCTTGACAGCGCCTTCGCCGCGATGCGCGTCGTGATCGGGATTGGCCGAGCGGCCCCAGCGCCCAAACGCATTCGAAACCCGGTCGAGATAGAGGTAGACCACCGGCGTCGTGAACAGCGTCAGCGCCTGGCTGACGATCAAGCCGCCCACCATGGCGTAGCCGAGCGGCTGGCGGATTTCCGAGCCGGTTCCGGTGCCGAGCATCAGCGGTACGCCGCCGAGCAGCGCCGCCATCGTCGTCATCATGATCGGCCGGAAGCGCAATAGCGCGGCCTTCCGGATCGCGGCCTCCGGCTCCAGATTCTCGTCGCGTTCGGCGGTGATGGCGAAGTCGACCATCATGATGCCGTTCTTCTTCACGATGCCGATCAGCAGCACGATGCCGATCAGCGCGATCAGGCTGAAGTCGAATCCGAACAGCATCAGGATCGCGAGCGCGCCGACGCCGGCCGACGGCAGCGTGGACAGGATCGTGATCGGGTGGATGTAGCTTTCGTAGAGAATGCCGAGGATCAGGTACACCACAACGAGCGCCGCGAGGATCAGCAGCGGCACGGTGCCGAGCGACTGCTGGAATGCCTGCGCGGTGCCCTGGAAGCTCGAGTTGAGCGTCGTCGGCGCGCCGAGTTCGACCATCGCCTTCTGCACGGCGTCGGTCGCCTGTCCCAACGCCACCCCCTGGGCTAGGTTGAAGCTTATCGTGATCGCCGGAAACTGGCCCTGGTGGCTGATCGACAGCGGCCGCACCGGCACGCTGGTCCAGGTCGCGAAGGTCGACAGCGGCACCTGATCGCCGGTCGTGGGCGACTTCACATAGATCTTGTTCAGCGTGTCGAGATTGCCTTGCAGTTCCGGCAGCACCTCGAGGATCACGTGATAGCTGTTGAGCTGGGTGAAGTATTGGGTCACTTGGCGCTGGCCGAACGCATCGTACAGCGTATCGTCGATCAGTTGCGGCTGGATGCCGTAGCGCGAGGCGGTATCGCGATTGACCTTCAGTTCCAGCGTGGTGCCGTTGGTCTGCTGGTCGGTGGCGACGTCGCGCAGTTCCGGCAGCGTCTGCATCTTCGCCAGGATCTTCGGCGCCCATTCGTTCAGCTCGGCCAGATCGGCATCCTGCAGCGTGAACTCGAACTGGGTTCGCGTCGGCCGGCCGCCGAGCCGCACGTCCTGCGCCGCTTGCATATAGAGGCGGGCGCCTTCGACTTTCTCGAGCTGGGGCCGCAGCCGCGTAATGATCTGCTGCGCGCTCGCCTTGCGCTCGCTGCGCGGCTTCAACGTGATGAACAGGTTGCCATTATTGCCGGCGCGTCCGCTGCCGCCGATATTCATCGCAACCGAGGCGACGTCCGGATCGGCCTGCACGATCTTTCCGAGTTCCTCCTGGTGCCGTTTCATGTCGGCGAAGGAGATGTCCTGGTTGGCCTCCGAAGTGGCGGTGATCAGGCCGTTATCCTGCTGCGGGAAGAATCCCTTGGGGATGATGACGAACAGGTAGACCGATAGCCCCAGCGTGGCGAAGAAGATCATCAGGGTGGTGAACTTCCAACGCAGCGCGAGGTCGAGACCGTGTTCGTAGGCGCGCAGCATGGCGTCGAAGGCGCGCTCGCTCCATTGATAGAACCGGCCGTGCCTGGATTCGCTGTGCGCGCGCAGGAAGCGCGAGGCCATCATCGGCGTCAGCGTCAGCGACACGATCATCGACACGAAGATGGTCATCGCCAGCGTCACCGCGAATTCGCGGAACAATCGCCCAATGATACCGCCCATCAGCAGCAGCGGGATCAGCACCGCGACCAGCGAGATGCTGATCGAGACGATGGTGAAGCCGATTTCGCTGGCGCCCTTGAAGGCGGCGGCAAGCGGCTTTTCGCCTTCCTCGATGTAGCGGGTGATGTTTTCCAGCATCACGATGGCGTCGTCGACCACGAAGCCGACCGCGATGGTGAGCGCCATCAGGGAGAGATTGTCGAGCGTGTAGCCGAACACCCACATCAGCGCGCAGGCGCCGAGCAGCGCCAGCGGCACGGTGATCGTGGGGATCACGGTCGCCCAGAAGCTGCGCAGGAAGATGAAGATCACCATGACGACCAGCGCGATGGTCAGGAGCAGGGTGAATTGCACGTCTTCCACCGCCGCGCGGATGGTCTGGGTCCGGTCGCTGATGACCTCGATCTTGATCGCCGGCGGTATGGCGGCGACCAGCCGCGGCAGCGTCGCCTTGATCTTGTCGACGGTCTCGATGACGTTGGCGCCGGGCTGCTTGAACACCACCAGGAACACGCCGCGCTTGCCGTTGGCCCAGGCCGCCTGCTTGGCGTCTTCGGGACCGGTCACGGCCTTGCCGATATCGCGGATCCGCAACGGGCCGCCATTGCGGTAGGCAATGACGACGTCGTTCCAGTCCTTGGAATCCAGCAACTGGTCGTTGGCGTAAATCGTGTAGGCGCGCCGTTCGCCGTCGATATTGCCCTTCGGGCTGTCGACGGTCGTGATCGCGATCTGGGCCCGCACATCTTCCAGCGACAGACCCTTGGCGACCAGCTTCGCCGGGTCGATCTGGACGCGGATCGCCGGCTTCTGCTGCCCGCCAATGATGACCTGGGCGACGCCGGAGATCTGGCTGATCTGCTGGGCGAGCTGGGCATCGACGGCGTCGCTCACGGTCGTCAGCGGCAGCGTGTCCGATGTCGCCGACAACAGCAGGATCGGGGAGTCCGCCGGGTTGACCTTGCGATAGGTCGGCGGCGAGGGGAGGTTCTTCGGCAACTGGCCGCCGGCGGCATTGATCGCGGCCTGCACGTCGTTGGCGGCGGCGTCGATCGAGCGGTTGAGATCGAACTGGATCGTGATCGCAGCGGTACCGAGGTAGCTGGTCGAGGTCATCTGCGCCACGCCAGGGATCTGCGCGAGCTGACGTTCCAGCGGTTGCGCCACTGACGACGCCATGGTTTCCGGGCTGCCGCCGGGCAGGGAGGCCGAGACCTGAATGGTCGGAAAATCGACTTGCGGCAGCGGCGCGACCGGTAATAGCGGATAGGCGACGAGGCCGATGAACAGGATGCCCGCCATCATCAGCGAAGTGCCGATAGGGTAACGAATGAAAGGTGCGGAGATTCCTTCGCTCATTCGCCGCTAACCTTGGTCTGATCCGCGCTGGCGACTGCCGTCGTGACCAAAGTCCCCGGCTGGACCTTGAACTGGCCCGCCGTGATCACCTGCTCGCCGGGCGACAGCCCCTCTTCGACCACGGAGCGGCCGTCGATCGACTGCGTCACCTTGATCTTGCGGAACTCGGCTTTGTTGTCGGGCGTGACGGTATAGGCGTAGAGACCGTTGGGGCCGTGCTGGACGGCGTCGTCGGGAACGACGGTGACGCCTTTCAGCGTCGCAACGAGCAGCCGGGTCGAGACCGACTGGCCCGGCCACAGCGCGTGATCCTTGTTGTCGAACACGGCCTTGAGCCTGACAGTGCCACTCGACGTGTCGACCTGGTTGTTGATCAACGACAGCGTGCCGGTGGACAGCACCCGCTTGCCGTCGGTGGACAGCGCGATCGTCTTGGGCGGAGCCTCAGCGAGCGCTAGCCTGATTTGCGGCAACTGATCTTCCGGCGCGGTGAAGATCACCGTGATCGGCTCCATCTGCGCGATGGTCACGATGCCGGTTTGCGTCGCGGCATTGACGATATTGCCGACGTCGACCTGCCGGAGGCCGACGACACCGGAGATCGGCGCCTTGACGGTGGCGTAATCGAGCTGGGTCTGCGCGTTCTCGATCAGCGCCGTGTCGGCCTGGATCTGCGCCGTGAGTTGCGCGACGGTGGAGCGCTGGGTGTCGGTCTGTTGCCGGGTGGCGAATTCGCCGAGCTTGGTAAAACGCTGCAGGTCGAGATTGGCGTTGGCCAGGTTGGCTTCATCCTGCGCCTTCTTGGCCTTGGCCTGGTCGAGCGCGGCCTGGAACGGCCGCGGATCGATCTCGGCCAGCGTATCGCCTTCCTTGACGAACTGGCCTTCCTTGAAGGCGATCTTGTTGATCTGGCCGTCGACCCGTGTGCGGACGACGACGGTATTGAAGCCCTGCACGGTGCCAAGACCGGTCAGATAGACGGGGAAATCGGCCTTCTCGGCCGCGGCGGTTTTGACCGGCACCGCCGGCCGGGCCGGCCCGCTCTTTAACGCAGTTTGCTGCGCCTGCAGGGCCTCGCCCCGGAAGCCATGCCAGCCCACATAGCCCAGCGCGGCGATCGCCGCGACCAGCAATAACCAACCAATGGCGCGCGATCTCGACATGACTCATCAGCTCAGAAAACGAGCAATAGTGCCCACCTGACACAGATATAGTCTGCCCCCCGCCGAAGAGTACACGCACGAGAACTTGAGAATCCTAAACAATTGGAAAGGTTTCAGCTGGTGTGCGCCTGCAACACGTTAGCGCGCGATGATAGGAAGGGCAGTCCACCGCGCACCGCTTCCAATCAGGTTGAAAGCCGAAGCGATGTCGTCCATATCGCGTCGGCAATCAAACGGGGGAGTGCGTGATGGACGAACTGAACGGGCGCATGATGGCGTGCCAGATTCTGATCACGGGATTGATCGCGCGCGTCGCCAATGATTCGCCGGACCCGTTGCGATTCCTCAGCGACTTCCGCGACGAGATCAAAGCGGTGGTGAACGGCGTCAACATATCGGGCATGGACAACACTAATCGCGTCCGTCAGATCGCGCAGGCCACCGTCGATGAATTGTTCTCGCTGATGAAGGCGCCAAGCACAGATTGATAGGCGCGAAGCAGTCGATTCAAGTAGTACCTGATTTTACAGTGTTTCTTGATGTTGTTTAGAACGATTACAAGTTTGAATTTTAGAACCATTTCAAATTGGAATTAGAATAGCTTTTAACTGAAGCGATTCAAACGTCGTGTTGCAGCAATCGCATTGACCCGAATTTCGTCGCTCGATAGCACCCCTTGGGACAGTTCGTCGCGCGTCAAACTCGCGCACGAACTGAAGTCAAAGTCAGGGGCGCGAAATGAATCAACCAAAAGCACCGAGGTCGCTGCGTTTTGAGGTGGCGATCAAAACGGTCGGCCAAAAAATCGAAAACAATTCCGGCAAGAAAGTCTCGGCGGTCGCGGGCCTGATCGCCGTCGCCTCGTTCTCCGGCGCCGAAGCGCAGGAAACGAGACTGCCGCCGGTGTCGGTCGATGCCCCGGTCGCTCGCCCGCGTCCTGCCGCTGCAAAACCTACGGCCGATCAGGTCCGCGCCCGCACAGCCTTGCGCCGCGCCTCCCGCCGCACGCAGCCCGCGCGGGTCGCGGCGGTTCCGTTCCCCAATGCCGGCGGGCTTCCTGCCGACCGCGATCCCTACGCAAACCCGGCGGCGCCCTACATGGCCAACCGGGTGCAGGCGTCAGGCAAATTCCCCGAGCCGATTCTCAACACGCCGAGAACGATAACTGTGCTGACAAAGGACGTTCTGGCGGACCAGAACTCGACGACCCTGAAGTCGGCCGTTCTGAACACGGCCGGCGTGACGCTCGGCACCGGTGAGGGCGGCAACGCCTTCGGCGACCGCTTCTTCATCCGCGGCTTCGATGCCCGCAACGATGTCTTCCTCGACGGCATCCGTGACGCCGGCGTCAGCGTCCGCGAGAACTTCTTCACCGAGCAGGTCGAGATATTCCGCGGTCCCGGATCGTCCTTTGCCGGCCGGGGTGTAACCGGCGGCGCGATCAACATCGTGACCAAGCAGGCGACGACCGAGAAAAGCTTCTACAACATGGACACCACGTTCGCCACCGACCACACCAAGCGGGTGGTGCTCGACGTCAACCAGGTGATCAGCCCGACGCTGGCGGTCCGTGCTGGCGGCCTGTTCCAGGACGCCGGCGTCGCCGGCCGCGACTACATCAAGGACGATCGCGACGGAGGATTCATTGCCGCGAAGTGGACGCCGCTCGACACCGTAAAATTGTACGCGGATTACATCCACACCAACCTGCACGGCCTGCCGGATTTCGGCGTGCCATATTTCCGGCCCGGTGCACCGCAGACCCAGTACAGAACCACGGCGGGCGGGCCGTACCCGGACTTCGGCGTCAACCGCACCAATTTTTACGGCCTCGTCAATCGCGACTACTACAGCATCAAGCAGGACATCGGTACCTTCGGCGGCGAGGTCTACATCACGCCGGACCTGACACTGAGCAACAAGAGCCGGGTTCAGCGTTCGGTGCTCGATTACATCGGAACGCTTCCCGAGGCGCCGCTTGCCGTTCCAAACACGCTCAGCCTCAATCCGCAGAGCCGCTATCAGGTTACCGAGAACCTCGCCAACCAGACCGAGGCGGTCTACAAATCCTACATTGGAGGCTGGAAGAATACGACGACGGGCGGCATCGAATACTCGCGCGAGATCGCGAGCATCGACAAATTTGCGGGCCTCAGCTCCGAAGCGCTACCGGGCGGAAGTCCCGGCGGCAACATAGTCGGAGCCAACATCTCCTATCCACAATACACGTTTGCCAACGCCGGCGCCAACCCGGTCTTGGCTGGATTGCCGACGAAGATCGCGATCGACACCACGAGCGGCTATCTGATCAACACCTCCAATTACAACGACCTCGTCATCCTGAACGGCGGCATTCGCTACGACGACTACAACATCAAGGCGAGCGGCTTCGGTACGGTGAACAACCGGCCGAACTCGTTCAACGCGCAGGAGCAGCAGTTCGGCATGCCGAACTTCAACCTCGGCCTGACGTTGAAGCCGCTCCCGAACGGCAGCGTCTACGTTGCCTATGCGACGTCGTCGAACCCGGTCGGCGCTGAATTCGACGGCACCAGCGCGCAATATGGCGGCCTAGCGCCCGCGCTGAATGGCAATCCCAACCAGATATTCGGGCCGGAGAAGAACACGGCGATCGAAATCGGCACCAAATGGGAGTTGGTCGACCGTCGCTTGCTGGTGACCGGAGCGTTGTTCCAGACGGAGAAGGAAAACGCCCGTGAATCGCAGAACGTCAACAGCGTTGCGGCAGCGGCTGCAATTCCGGGTTGCTCGTATAACCTGCCGGCGGGGTCGGGCAACGTATCGTGCATCACCGCGGGTGCGGCCTATCGCATCCGCGGCATCGATATCGGCGTAACCGGCAAGCTCACCGACAAATGGAGCGTGTTCGGCGGGCTGGTGCTGATGCAGTCGGAGGTGACCAAATCGCTGGTTCCGTCGCCGCAGCCGCTGCTGTTCCCGACCAATGTCGGGCTCAAGCTCGCCAACGTCGCGCATCAATCGTTCAGCCTGTTGACCAAGTATCAGTTGACGGACGTCTGGGAGGTCGGCGCGCAGGCCGTGTACCGCTCCGAGATGTTCGGCGGAACGTTCCTGGCGGCAAACCAGGGCACGTCGATCCCGAGCTTCTGGCGGTTCGACACCTTCGTCGAGGCCAAGCTCGACAAGAACTGGACTGCAAAACTGTTCGTCGCCAACATCACCAACAAACTCTACTACGATGCGCTCTATCAGAGTGCGACGCCGTTCGTGTTCGTGGCGCCCGGCCGCAGTGTGAGCATGGTGATCTCGGCGCGGTTCTAGAGCGTTTTCGAGCGAAGTGGATATCGGTTCGCGTAAAGAAAACGCGTCAAAATGCTAGAGCCCGGTTCTGATTCAATCAGAACCGAAAGGTTCTAGTCGAACGAGGGGATGCAATGGAATGCTGATCTGCGTCCCTGAGGTGCTGAGCAAGGCCGATGTGGCGGATTTTCGCCGCATCATGGATGCGTCCGTCTGGGAGGATGGCCGCTCCACCGCGGGCGCGCAATCGGCGATGGTGAAGCGTAACGAGCAGCTTTCGCCGGACAGCGAGGTCGCGCGCAGGCTGGGCAATCGGGTGCTTTCCGCACTGACCGCCAGCCCGAGATTTATCTCGGCGGCGATCCCGCTGCAGATCTTTCCGCCCCTGTTTAATCGCTACGTGGCCTCAGACGGCCACCATTTCGGCCTTCATGTCGACAACGCGGTGAGGGGAGATCCGCTGACGGGACTGCGGATCCGGACCGACCTGTCGGTGACGCTGTTTCTGTCCGAGCCGGACGAGTATGACGGCGGCGAACTGGTGGTGGAGGACCTCTATGGTTCACATGAAATCAAGCTCGAGGCCGGGGACCTCGTGCTTTATCCTGCGTCTAGTTTGCATCTGGTCACGCCGGTCACACGAGGTATGCGTGTGGCATCTTTTTTCTGGCTCCAGAGCATGGTACGGGATGCCCATGCCCGCAGCCTGATCTTCGATCTCGACACCTCGATCCAGGCCCTGGTCGAGCGGCTGGGGCGGGACGACCCCGAAACGGTCAAATTGACCGGTATTTATCACAACCTCATCCGCTACTGGGCCGAAGTATGAACATGCAATTTTCCCGCGCGACACTTGCGATGATCTCGGCGCTGGCCATGCTGGCGCTGGCGCCGCCATCGCTGGCCCAGCAGGGCACGGCGCCAGCCGCCGCGCCCGTCGCACAGCAAGCTCCCACTATTTCCCAAGTTCCCGCAGCTTCGCAATCTCCGGTCGCGCCAATCCAGGCGGCTCCGCCGGCCCAGGCCGCTGCCGCGACCGCTGCACCGGCTGCGCCATCTGCGACCTCCGATGCCGCCGCTCCGCCGGCCGAGCGAGAAGGCAAGGTGCTCAAAGCCGTCACCGCGGAACTCAAGGAATTGTCGCCCTGGTCGATGTTCATGTCGGCCGACGTGGTGGTCAAGGCGGTCATGCTCGGCCTTGCCTTTGCGTCACTGGTGACCTGGACCATCTTCATCGCCAAGATGTTTGAGCTGGCCGTGGTTCAGCGCAAGCTGCGCTCGGCCTTGGCCAAGATTGCCGACGCGCGCTCGCTGGCGGAAGCGCAGTTCGCGCTCGGCGCCAAGGGCAGCGTGCTGGCGGGCTTCCTGGCCGCAGCGATGCGCGAGGCGCGGCTGTCGGCCGGCATTTCAAGCGACTCCGGCATCAAGGAGCGCGCCGCGTCGAGCTTTTCGGAAATCGTGCGCGCCGAGGCGCGGCGGGTCCGGCTCGGCATGGGCCTTCTTGCGACCATCGGCGCGACCTCGCCCTTCGTCGGACTGTTCGGCACGGTCTGGGGCATCATGAACAGCTTCATCGGCATTTCGAAATCGCAGACCACGAACCTCGCCGTGGTGGCGCCCGGCATCGCCGAGGCGCTGCTCGCAACCGCGATCGGTCTGGTCGCGGCTATCCCTGCCGTCATCATCTACAATCACTTTGCGCGTGTGACCAAGGGCTACATGGAACTGGTCAGCCGTGCGTCGGGCGCCGCGGGACGGCTGTTGTCGCGCGATCTCGACCGTACCCATGTCAGCGGACAGCATGTCCGCGGAGCGGCGGAGTAGGCGATGGGCGTATCGCTCGCAGACACCGACCTCGATGACGACAGCGATTTTTCCGAATCGCATGAGATCAACGTCACGCCGTTCATCGACGTCATTCTCGTCCTTCTGATCATCTTCATGGTGGCGGCGCCGCTGTCGACCGTCGACCTGCCGATCGATCTGCCGACCTCGACCGCAACTCCGCAGAAGAAGCCGGACAAGCCGACCTATGTCAGCATCAAGCGGGATCTCTCGGTTGCAATCGGGGAGGATCAGGTCAAGCGCGTCGATCTGGTGCGTTCGCTGGATGCGATGCCGGACGTCAGCAAGGATCGTTACATCTTCATTCGTGCCGATCGCGCGGTACCCTACGGCGAGTTGATGGGGTTGTTGGAATTCCTGCGCTCCGGCGGCTACTCGAAAATCAAGTTGGTGGCGCTGGAAGGCGTTCCTGATGCGGCGGCGGCGCAAGCGGCGCCGGAAACACCGTGACCGGCCTCGACGAACAGAAACCATCGCGGCGGCTGTGGATTTTTGCCGCTGTGACGGCGCTTGTGCTTCACGTCGGCGGAGCAGCGCTGGCAATTGCGCATTTGCAGCCCGAAATGGATGCCGACGACGCCGTAGGTGCGTCGGCGATCGAGGTCGGAGTTGAACTTGCATCGGCCAACCGTGAAGAAGTCAACCTGCCTCCCGGTCCGGACACGGACGCTTCCGCGGCGTCGCCCCCACTCCCCGACCAGGAGGCCGAGGTCAAGGACACCGACCTGCCGCAGGACAAACCGACCGACGTCGATGACGCCGACCGCGCGGTGACGCCGAACAAAACGGAAAAGCCGAAAGAGGAAAATCCGGAACTTGCGGCGGTGCAAAGCCAGGCCTCGCCGGAATCAGTTGCGCAAGAGGCGACGGCAACGCCCAACCTTGACGCGCGGCAGGACGAGACGGCCAAGGCGCCGAAATTGGGCATCGGCAAGAGCCTCCAGCTTGCCAAGGTAGCGTGGGAAAAGAAGGTCGTTGCGCATCTCAAGAAGTTCCTGACGTTTCCGGATGGCGCAAAGATGAAAGACATGAAGTTGTCGCTTGCGCTTGAATTTGACCGAATGGGTCACGTTGTTTCGGTCAGCATCGCCGAAGGTTCCGGTCTGAGCGCGTATGACGAAGCTGCTCTGAAGATGGTCCGGAAGGCCGATCCGGTACCGAGGCCGCCGCCGCTGGTCGCCGATCTCGGGCTGAATCGCACTCTGCCGGTTTCGTTCAACAACGCGAAATAAGCCGCCACTTCTGTTTTGACCGTTGTGCCGTGCACGATCGCGGGCGATCGCCCGCGATCTTCCGCGTCGGGAAACACGAACTGACGCTCCGCCGCGCGCTAGATCGGATAATGCTGCGGTCCGGTCTCGATCGTGATCCAGCGCAATTCGGTGAATTCCGCGATGCCGGCCTTGCCGCCGAAGCGGCCATAGCCTGACGCCTTGACGCCGCCGAACGGCATTTGCGCCTCGTCGTGAACCGTCGGACCGTTGACGTGGCAGATCCCGGAATCGATCCGCTTGGCGACGTCGAACGCGCGGGCGATGTCGCGGCCGAACACCGCCGCCGACAATCCGTACTCGGTGTCGTTGGCGACGCGGACGGCCTCGTCCACACCGTTGACGCGAACGACGCAGACCACCGGGCCGAACGACTCGTCTCCGTAAATGCGCATCGACGAGTTGACGCCGTCGATGACGGTCGCCGACATCAGCGTGCCCTCGCTGCGTCCGCCCGCGACGACCTTGGCGCCCTTGCCGACGGCATCGTTGATCAGGGTCTGGATGCGCGCGGCGGCATCGCTGCCGATCAGCGATCCGAGCGGCGCATTGCCCTTGCGGGGATCGCCGGCGACCAGCGATCCGGCTTTCGCCGCGAGCTTGGCGACGAAGGCATCGGCGATCTTCTCATCGACGACGAGACGCTCGGTCGACATGCAGATCTGGCCCTGGTTCATGAAGGCGCCGAACGCGGCAGCCGCAACGGCGGCGTCGATATCGGCGTCGTCGAGCACGATCATCGGCGCCTTGCCGCCGAGCTCGAGCAAAGCCGGCTTGAGGTATTTTGCCGCCACCTGCGCAATGATGCGGCCGACCCGGGTCGAGCCGGTGAAATTGACCCGGCGCACGGCCGGATGGCCGATCAGCATTTCGATCAGGGCAGGGGCGTCTTCCGGCGCGTTGGTGATGACGTTGAGCACGCCCGGCGGCAGGCCGGCGTCGCGCAGGCATTCGGCGATCAGCCGATGGGTGCCCGGACAGATTTCGGAGGCCTTCAGCACCACCGTGTTGCCGCAGGCCAGCGGCAGCGCGACCGCGCGCACGCCGAGAATGACCGGCGCGTTCCACGGCGCCATGCTCAGCACCACGCCCGCGGGCTGGCGCACCGCCATGGCGATGCAGCCCGGCTTGTCCGAAGGGATGACTTCGCCCGAGATTTGCGTGGTCATGGCAGCCGCTTCGCGCAACATGCCGGCCGCGAGGTGAACATTGAAGCCGGCCCAGCCGGCGGTGGCGCCGGTCTCCGCCGCCATCAGCTCGACAAACTGCGGCGCCTTCGACGCCAGCAGATCGGCAGCCTTCAGCAGGATCGCGCGCCGCGCGTTCGGGCCGGTGGCCGACCAGGCCGGGAAGGCGGCAGCGGCGGTGTCGGCGGCGCGTTGGGCGTCAGCGATCTGGGCCGCCGCGGCGCGGCTTGCAATGTCGCCGGTGACGGGGTTGAGGCGATCGAACGTTCCGCCGTTCGACGCCGGGACATCCTTGCTATCGAGCAGCAGCGAGATTTCATGCATGGCTTTCTCTCCTCAAGCGGTCACGTTGACGATGATGGAATGGCGGCGCCGCCGAGATAGGCGCGCTGCACGGCCGGATCGGCTTTCAGATGCGCGGCGGTGCCGTGGCCGACGATGACGCCGTTTTCGAGCACATAGCCGCGATCGGCGATGCGCAGGCTCTCCTGCGCATTTTGCTCCACGAGCAGAAGTCCGACGCCGGCCTCGCGCACCCGCAGCAGCGTGGCGAACAATTCCTGCACCATCGCCGGCGAGAGCCCGAGCGAGGGCTCATCGAGCAGCAATATATCCGGATTGGACATCAGCGCGCGACCGATGGCGAGCATCTGCTGCTCGCCGCCGCTCATGGTGCGGGCGATCTGCGCGGCGCGTTCGCGCAGGCGGGGAAACAGTTCCAGCACCTGTTCGCGCCGCGCAGCTTCGCCCTCACGGGCGCGCCTCGGATTGGCGCCGAGCAAAAGATTTTCCTTCACCGTGAGATCGCCGAAGATGCCGCGGCCTTCGGGAACCAGCGCCAGCCCGCTCTCGACGATATCGTGTGCGGCAAGCGCCGAGATATCCCGGCCATCCAGGCTGACCTGCTTGCCCGGAAGCGTGCGCACCACGCCGGCGATCGCCTTCAGGAGCGAGGTCTTGCCGGCGCCATTGGCGCCAAGGATGGTCACGATCTCGCCGCCGAAGACGCGCAGCGCAACGCCGTCGAGTGCGCGATGGAGGCCATAGGCCACGCTGAGATTCCTGACCTCAAGCATCGGCGGCCACCCCGCCGAGATAGGCCCTGACGACGGCCGCATCGTTGAGGACATCAGCGGTCGCGCCCTCGGCGATCTTGCGGCCGCTGCTCATCACGACACAGCGATCGCACAGCGCGCGGACCGCGTTCATGACATGCTCGACCAGCACGATCGTGATGCCGTCGGCCTTCAAGGAGCGGATCAGCTCGATGCCGATGGTAAGCTCGGACGGATTGAGCCCGGCTAGCCATTCGTCGAGCAGCAGCAGCAGCGGTTTTGCGGCAAGCGCGCGTGCGAGTTCGAGCCGCTTGCGGTCGATATAGGTGAGGTCGGCCGCCGGCCGCCGGTCCTGTCCGCCGAGACCGACGCGATCAAGCAGCGTATCGATCCGCGCCGCGGCATCGGCGGCGGGCAAATGCGGCTTGTGAAACGCGAGCCCGGCCTTGACGTTGTCGCGGCAATCCATGCCGTCGAGCACGCGGACGAGCTGGAAGGTTCGCGCCAGGCCAAGCCGCGCGATCCGGTAGGATGCGAGGCCGGAAATGTTCCGGCCCATCAGGCGGATGGCGCCGGCATCCGGACGCAGCACGCCCGACATCAAATTGAGCGCCGTCGTCTTGCCGGAGCCGTTCGGCCCGAGCAGGCCCATGATCTCGCCTTGCGCAACGGCAAAGCCGAGATCGTTGACCGCGACCAGCCCGCCGAAGGCGCGCCGCAGGCCGTCGACCTCGAGTACCGGTGTGGCGCTGTGCCCGCTCATGCGGCCACCCGTTCGGCCTTTTTGCCGCGCAACCTCATCGGCAGCTTCTCGACCAGGCCTGCGACCCCGCGCGGCAGCATGTAGACGATGACCAGGAAGATGCATCCCAGGATGATCGTGAAGGTATTCGGAAAGCGCGCGCTCAGCAGTTCGAACAGCAGTGTCAGCGGCACCGCGCCGAGCACCGGCCCCCACAGCCGGTGCGCGCCGCCGAGCAGCGCCATGATCAGCACCTGGAACGAGATCATCGGGTTGAAGGCAATCGAGGGTTCGATATAGGTCCAGCGCGGCGCCATGATCGCGCCGGCCAAAGTCATGACGGTGGCGCTGATTGCAAACAGCGTGAGCTTGGCGAAAGTGGTGTCGATGCCGCAATGTTTTGCGACCGTCTCGTCCTCGCCGATCACCCGCAGCGCAAAGCCGAGACGCGAGCGCGCGATCAGCCAGCCCAGCAGGAACACCGCCGCCGCCAGCGCCAGCAACTGCCAATAGATATCGGCCTGTGTGATGTTGACGAAGACATAGCGGCCGAGCACATGCGACTTGTTGACCTCGAACCAGACCACGAGCTGGCGGATCAGTTCGGTCAGGCCAAAGGTAAAGATGACGAAATAGACGCCGCTCAGCCGCAGCGTTGATAGCCCCACGATGCCGGCCACCATGGCGCCGATCGCGGCGGCGATCAGCAGCACCAGCGGCCAGGGCAGGACCTCGCCGAGGACGGCGACGGTATAGGCGCCGATGCCGAAGAATGCCGTCGTCGCCAGCGAGACATAGCGTGTCGGGCCTGAGAACATGCCCCAGGCCGTCGCCAGCACGGTGTATTGCAGCAGGCTGATGGCGAGCGCGAGATAGTAAGCGTTGCCAAGCCGCGGCACGAGCGCCAGCAGCGTGAGCGCTGCGAGCGCGATGACGCCAAACCCTGCATACCGCGCCATCATCGCGTCGCCCTGCCGAACAGACCGGCCGGCTTCACCAGCAGCACGGCGAGAAACAATGCAAAATTGACCGCAAGCGTGAGGCCGGGATCGACATAGGAGGCGACCAGCGCCTCACTGAGGCCGAGCGCCAGCCCCGCAATCAGGCAGCCCAGCATGTTGCCGACGCCGCCCATGACGACGACGATCAGGGCCTTCATGGTGAACACCACGCCGGATGACGCGCTGAAGGTGAGGAACGTGCTGACCAGCACGCCGGCCGCCGCCACCAGCGCGCCACCGAGCGCAAAGGTTAGCGCGGACGCTTGCGGCACGTTGATGGCGACAAGCTGGGCCGCAAATGGATCGACCGCGACGGCGCGGACAGCCGTGCCGGCGCGGGTCCGCGTCAGAGCGGCATAAAGCGCCAACCCGAGCAGGATGGTGATGCCGAGCGCGGCGAGGCGGTTGGCCGCCACCGTCTCGCCGAGAAACTGCACCGGGAAGGCGAGATACGAGTAGCTGTAATAGGCCCCGCCGAACATTGCGAGCATCGCGCCCTGGATGACGAAGGTGAGCCCGAAGGTGGCGAGAATGCTGTCGACCTCCAGCGCGTCGCGGTTGGGGGCGCGGCGCACCAGCGGCGTCAGCAGCAGCTTGTAGATCGCAAAGTTCAGCGCGAACGCCACTGGTACGACCAGCGCCAGCCCGACGAAGGGGCTGACCGCCCAGCCCGTGAACAGCCAGTGCGACGCAAAGGCGGCGGCGATCAGGAACTCGCCGTAGGAGAGATTCATGATGCGCGCGACGCCGTACTGGAGCGTGAGCCCCATGGCGATGAGCGCATACATGCCGCCCAGCATCAGGCCGGTCAGGATGGCGTTGGTCATGGCGTTGCCGGCCGCATCTTGATCGCAACGTTACGGCGCGACCCACGCCGGCTTCGGAACGATCGCGGTGCGCGCACCCTCGTTGCCGGAAGGCGCGATGCCGTAGAACTCTCCGTCCTGCCACTGGCCGACCCACCAGTAGCGCGTCGGCATGTTGTTCTCGAGCTTGACCTTGCCGATCACGGTGTCGAACGTGCCGGTCTGCAGGTCCTTGATCACGGCGGCGCGGTCGACCTTGCCGACGCGCTCGATCGCCTGCTGCAGCATCTGCAGGCTGGCGTAGGTGACCGCACTGGCCCAGCGGTCCGGCTCCGCGCCATTGGCGGCTGATGCCTTGTGGCGGGCGAGATAGTCCTTGATCGCGGGGCTGTCGCCGCTCCAGCCGCCGATGCCCATCACGCCTTCGGTGTTCTTGCCGAATTTCTGCTTGTAGAGCGGGAAGGCGGTGCCGACGCCGGTGTAGAACACTTTCGGATTGAAGCCCGCGATGCGCGATTGCTCGGTCAGCGCCAGCGTGTCCGGCGGGTAGCTGAAGGCGATGAAGACATCCGGATTGAGCGCCTTGATCTCGTTGACGATCGGCGAGAGATCCTGCGTTCCGATCGGATAGCTCTTGTCGTAAGCGAGCTTGAATTTTGCGTTGGTGAGCGCCGGCCGCGCCGCCGTCGACAGATCGATACCGAAGCCGTCGGCGATGCTGACCATCGCGACGGTATCGCCGATCTTCTTCTCGTCGCGCAGTTTGCTCAGCAACTCGACCAGCGTCTTGGCGGAATCGGCGCTGGTGCCGAGCAGCCAGAAGCTGTTCGGCCAGCGCTTCGCGAGTTCCGGCGCGCGGTCGGTGACGGCGGTCGCGGCGAGGTGCGGATAGCCTTCGCGATTGAGCGTCGGGCCGACCGCCAGGTTGAGGCCGGTGCCCCAGGGCGGCAGGATGAAATCGACCTTGTCCTGATTGATCAGTCGCTCCAGCGCGCGCACGGCTTCCTCGGCGTTGGAACGGTCGTCGTATTGCACGACCTCGATCGGCACGCGCTTGTCGCCGAGCTTGATGCCGCCGGCGGCGTTCACTTCCTTCACCCACAATTCGTAGTTGGGGATCGTGGTCACGGCGGCGCCGCCGGTATTCGGGCCGGTGCGCGAGATGGCGTAGCCGATCTTGATCGAGGTCTGCGCTTCCGCGATGCCGGAAAGGCCGAGTGTGGCGGCGCAGGTGGCGGCTGCGAGCAGCGCGGCGCGCCGCGTCAGGAATGACATCATGTTCTCCTCCCAGAGTGCTTCGACCGGCGGCATTGCACTGTCGCTCAGGCCGTCCTGACGTTAGGGGAGGTTGCCGGAGGCTTGGAATTGGACGTAACCGGGGAAGTATTGTACTTTTCTGGCAATTGCGCCCATTCACGGGCGGCGGATTGTCTCAGGGGGCGGCATGTTGCCGGCATCGCTGACGTTGAATGGACTGCCCGTCGGCATTGCGCTGGCGGTGCGTGCGGAGGCGTTTTCGGCGGCTCTGGCGGTACGATCATGGTCGATCCGCCAGAAGGCGGAGCGCCGGGCGCATCTCTTGCTGCTGCGTTCGGACCGCGGCCGCGCTTCGTGGCAGGGCACGAACGTCGCGCTCGAGGCGCCGACGCTGCTCTGGTTGCCCGGCAATGTCGACGCGTCGATCGAGGTCAGCGCCGGCGCGCACGGATTTCTGCTCTCGATCGACGACGATTTCCTGATCAAGATCGTTGCCGGCAATGCCGAGGCGCTGCATCTGCGCCGCACCACCGAGCGCGTTGCGCTGATCGTCGCCGAAATGCTGGCATCCGATCTCGATGCGATCGCGCATTCATGCCGCGCCATCGTGGCCGAGCTGCGCACAACGGGCCCCGGCGGCGCGACGCTGATCTCCTCGCACCTGCTGCTGCTGTGCCTGCAACTCTGGCGGCTCGGCGCCGCGCACGATGAGGACCACGAAATGGTTGCTCGCGGCGGCGGTCCGGCGCTGGTCGGCAATTTTCTGCAGATGGTCGAGCTGCATTATCGCGACGGCTGGCCGGTGGCGCGCTATGCGCGCGCGCTCGGGGTGACGTCCGACAAGCTGCACGCCCATTGCCGACGCGAGAAGAATTGCGCGCCGCGCACGATCATCCACGAGCGACTGGTGCGCGAGGCCTGCACGCGGCTGCAGCAACTCGATCTTCCCGTCGAGCAGATCGGCTACGGTCTGGGGTTCCGCGATCCCGCCTATTTCAACCGCTTCTTCCGCAAATACCAAGGCGCGTCACCGGGCAATTACCGTCGGCAGATCCGGCTGGAGCACGCCCGCAGCGGTCCGTCGTATGCGGCGTGGCCGTGAGGCGGTGATCAGCTGACCAGCTCGAAGTCCGCAAGCTTGAACGTCTTGTTGTTGAATGATTCCGTCGGCCCGTAGAAGCGCATGGCCAGCAAGGGCTGCTTTCCTGCGGTCGGTATCCAGTTTGCCTCCAAGCCGTCCGGCGCTTTCGGACCCACATAAAGGGTCACGCTGCCGTTCGGGTTCCTCTTCATCTTGTCGAGGTCATAGTTCCTCTTCATCTTGTCGAGGTCATAGGAGGACAGCGTTGTCCGATTCAGGTTACTGTAGATGAATGAGCAGGTCGCGCGATCGTAGATCGTCAGCGCCCAGAACTGCCTGACCGGCATCTCGGCGGGCACATCGAGCTTGTAGAGTTTGCCGGCCTCAAGCGGCTTCCCATCCTTGTCGGCCATCGCCATCATGTACTGCGTCGCAGGGGTGTCACTCAGGACCTTCGGCATATAGGTGCACCGCAAACGAAGCGCTTCACGAACTCCGGGCGGCCGGCCAAATTGAAATCGGCTACCGGCGCATCCGGGTGGTCGCTCCGGACGAGTTGAGGCTCATGGTATCGAAGTGAGCAGGGGTACCGACGAGCGAATAATTTGCTTCCAGCGACATTACTCACGCCGCTTTCGAGCGCGGCGCGGGCGTCGGCAGGCCCACTCATGCAAAGTTCAATAAATTGATGTCCGGGCAAAGATCGGCACCGGCAATATGCCTGATTGCTCCGACCTTTACTGCATGACCTCCCACGACCAACCTCGGCGTGGCCACTGGTAAAGCCAGTTTGAGTTGCTCGAAGAGAGCGGCAACGCCTTCAGTCTGTTCAGGCAGCGAAATTGACGTAAGCACTATCTTCGGGCTGGAACGAACGATGTCCTCAACAACGTCTCCAATATCGCCCTCAATTAGTCTCGCAGGGTACCCACGGCTTTCCAGCCAAAGATGCAAGAAGCGGATTCCGAGAATATGGCGATTGCCGGGCGCGTTTACCAAGAGAATTTGCTCGTTACCCGCTTCCTCGTTTTCATCAGGCAACCATTGGGTAGAGATCATATCCAAAACGTCCCCACAAAACGCGGTGAAGCGATGCTCATCCTCCACGGTTACCTTACCTTTTTCCCAGCCCTCACCGATTTCGTAAAGCATGGGCGAGATCATGCCCATCAAGATGTCAGCGGGCCTGAAGTTCGTGGCCAAGGCGTGTTCGATAATCCGCTCAGCCGATCCGAGATCATTTTTCTGACCGGCCCTGAAAAGCACTTCGAAGATGTGCTTCGCGACGGCTGCATTCCGAAGAACTAGCGGATCGAACAAGTCGGGGTGAGCAATCTCGCACCGCGTACATATGCCGTGGGTCAGGTGAAAATCGTGATATGGCGGGATTTCGCCAAGGAAACTCTGACAATACGAACACCACTTGAGCATGGATTCCTCTCATGGATCATCGCGCCAGCCACCCCCTGAGATTGTTTTTTGCCCCAGTCCACGGGACGCGGCGATCCGGCCGCGCCGCGACCGTTCTATCTGACGGTTGCCGAATATTTCACTTTGGAACACGGTTGCATGGATACAGGAGGCGACGCTAGGAGCCGCGACGGCGCAGCCTCCCCGGGTGCCAAACTGGGGCCGTTTGCCTTTCCGTCCGTGGCAACCAAGCTCGAGGTGGAGTCGCCGGGGCAGTTGACAAATCGGGCAACACAAGCCTCGTACGTCGGCGCTCAACCAAGCCGCTTGATCCAAATCAATGGATCGGGCGAAAGCGGCAGAATAACAGTCCCCAAACCGCTGCTTGAGGTCAGAAGCGGTCACGGGTTTCGAACCAAGCGCGTTTTCGTGCGGCGGCGCAATTATGCCCGCCTAGTTTGTGCTCTAGAAAATCACGCTTTCGATGCCAGAATCAAAAAGGTTGAACAATAAGTACCACGTAGCGGCAATCAATTTTGAGGCGGGCGATCATGCCATGCCGCAGAGTTCGCTCGAAATCGACTTGGCGTTACGAGCCGCCAAGGCTGC
>Ga0081540_1001394_pt1 | contig 20936 bp, 20 predicted proteins | sample TabmetS2T1R1_FD_71024 | JGI IMG/M metagenome (GOLD analysis project Ga0081540, IMG submission 71024) | Tabebuia heterophylla rhizosphere microbial communities from the University of Puerto Rico - S2T1R1 | ecosystem: Host-associated > Plants > Roots > Rhizosphere ... | reverse complement strand
CGTCAACCCGGGGGTGAGCGTCACGACAACCGCCCAATGCGTCCCCGGCGGATCGACTGTGTCGGAGCGGTCAAGCGGGCTCGCCGCAACCGGACCGGCCGACGGTGCCGTGGTTGTTCCCGGTGCGCCGGGCTGCAGCGTGGTTGTGCTCGTCCGCGCTGCGGCCGGCGCTCCGGTCCCGGTCCGAGCGGTCGAGCTCATCGCGCACGACCCGTCCGCGCAGCTGCCCATCGCCCGCTGAGGACATACCGCGTCCGTTAGGCTCAGTCGAGCGAAGGAGCGAGGCGTGAGCGGTCCGACCCGGGGCTTCACCGGCCGGCTGCATCGGGTGCGGGACGAGCGCCTGCCACCTGGCCAATACGACGTGGGGTCCGATTTCCCGGTTCTGACCGCAGAGGTGACGCCACGGCTGGATCCGCAACGGTGGTCGATCACAGTCGACGGTCTAGTCGCTGCGATCAGGGCCTGGACCTGGGACGAGGCGCATCGGCTGCCTCCGTCCGAGTTCCACGGCGACATCCACTGCGTTACCACCTGGTCGAAGCTCGGGACCAGCTTCGGAGGGGTCAGCGTCGACACCCTGTTCGATGCCGCCCGGCCGCTGCCCGCGGCGGGCTTCGTGCTCGCTACGTCGAGCACCGGCTACACGACGAACCTGCCGCTGGCGGACTTGACCGGAGGCAAGGCGTGGCTGGTGTGGACGCACGAGGGCAAGCCGTTGCCGATCGACCATGGTGGTCCCGTCCGCCTGCTGATTCCGCATCTGTACTTCTGGAAGAGCGCAAAATGGGTCACTCGGCTGACCCTGCTTGATCATGATCAGCAAGGCTTCTGGGAGCGCAACGGATACCACGACCGGGGCGACCCGTGGCTCGAGCAGCGTTACCAAGGTGACTGAGCCACCACTGACGCTTCCCGCCACGCCACATGCTCCGACCGGCGGTTGGCGACAAGCGGTCGTACGCGAAGTACGGCATCCGTCCGCTCGGTCGGTGCTGCTCCGACTGGAGGTCATGCACCGAATGACGCATATGGCGGGCCAGCATTACGTGGTCCGGCTCACTGCTGACGATGGCTACACCGCGCAGCGCTCCTACTCGGTGTCGTCCGCTCCGTCGGATCCGCTTATCGAGCTGTTCATCGAACGCCTGGAGACGGGCGAGGTCTCAACCTTTCTCGCCGACGTCGTCCGTCCGGGCGACGAGCTGCAGGTCCGCGGCCCGATCGGCGGATGGTTCGTATGGGATGGGGTTTCGCCGGCGTTGGGCGTCGGTGGTGGAACCGGCGTCGTGCCGCTGGTCGCCATGGCGCGACTGGCCCGCGATCTCGGGAGCACCGGGCAACTGAAGCTGGCCGTTTCCGGGCGCAACCTGCCCGAGCTGCCCTACGCCGATGAGCTGGCCACCGCCGGGGCCACCATCGCGCTGACCCGGGTCCCGCACGGTGAGCGGCCAGCCGGGCGGCTCACCGCCGCTGACCTCACGCCGTTGCTCGTACCGGGCGCGACCGCCTATGTCTGTGGCTCGGCCGGCTTCGCCGAGTTTGCCAGCCTGCTGCTCGTCGGCCTCGGCGTGCCCGTGCTGGACGTCCGAGTGGAGCGCTTCGGCCCGAGCGGCTGAGCCGGCGGTCGGTCAACGGCCGTCGAGGAGCGGCCGCAGTCGGTCCCACCTAGCGCCGCTGGCGGTGTCGCGGCGGCGGCGGGCGATGCCCGAGAGCACTTCGAGAACCACGCGATTGGCCAGGAACGCCGTGATGTCGGCGTGGTCGTAAGGCGGTGATACCTCCACCACATCGACGCCGACGACGGGGAGTTCGTAGCCGATGCGCCGGACGGAGTCGAGCAATTCGCGCGCGGAGAGGCCGCCGGGTTCCGGGGTACCGGTGCCCGGAGCGTGCCCCGGGTCGCATACGTCGATGTCGACGGACAGGAACACCCCGTCGCAATCGTCGATGGCGATGCCGAACGCCTCGGTCAGGCAGGTCGACAGGCCGCGCTCACCGATCTCCGTCATCTCGTAGGACCGCATGTGCTGCTCGGCCATCCAGTCGAGTGTCTCCGGAGGCGGCCAGTAGCCGCGCAGGCCGATTTGCAGGAATCGGTCCCCCCGTACCGCGCCGGACTCAATGAGGCGGCGCATCGGCTGGCCATGGCCGATCAGTGAGCCGAACTCGATGTTCCCGGTGTCCGCGTGCGCATCGAAGTGGATCATCGAGATGCGGCCCTGGCCCAGATGCTGGGCCACGCCCGCCGCATCCGGCCAGGCGATCGTGTGGTCGCCACCGAGAACGAGCGGGATGGCGCCGTTACGCGTCACCTGATAGACCGCCGCCTGCAAGTCCCGTACGGACCGTGCGGCGTCGCCGGAAAACATTTCGACATCGCCGGCGTCGTACACCCGCAGGTCGCGCAAGCCGTCGACCCGGAGCGCTAGCGACGGCCGGGAGCCGTCGTGCGGAAGATAGTCGGTCTGCCGGATGAGCTGCGGCCCGAACCGGGCGCCGGCGCGGTTCGACGTCCCGCCGTCGAACGGCGCTCCGAGGATCACCACATCCGCGTCGACATACGTCGCCGCATCAGCCCAGTCGCAGCGGTCGACCCCGAGGAAGGGGATGTCCGGACCGAACTGTGGTCCGTACCGCGCCATCGTCCAGACCTCCCGCGAGTCGTTGCCGAACTCTTACCAGAGCGTGACCCTCCCGGGCGAGGATTCCGCGGGCGGGACGTCGACGATCTGGGGCGGGAACTGCTCAGGTGGCGGGCCGAACACCCGCCGGGCCGCGGCAATCGACGCGCGAGCGAGTGCCGCGTTGCCGGCGGCGCCGATGCCAGCGCCGATCCCCATCGGAATGGCCCGACCGAGCAGCAGCGCGCCCTGCTGAAGGCCAAAGCGCGGCACGAAATGCTTGGCGAGGCGACGGTTCGCCCGGCGGACGGACTCCTCCGACGCGTGCTGGGACAGCACTTGAGCCCACTTGGCGCGCGAGCGTTTCGCGCCGCGAGCCGACTCCTCGAGGATCCGCACCCCTTCGTCACCGAGCAGCAGCGCGAGCACTAGCGCCCGCCGCTGCTCGAGGTTGTCCACCCGCAGGCCATGAACCTCGGCCACGGCCAAGCCAAACAGCGCCGTGGCTTCCGCGAACGCGCCGATCTCGAAGGCCGCGGTGGCGACCGAAGCGCCCGTTCCGACGCCCGGGAAGGCCGCTGACCCGCCAGCAATCGCGCCGATTGCAGTGACGGTGCCCAAATAGATCCGCTCCAGTTCGCGGATCGTGTCTGCTGGCGTGAGGCCGCGTTTGGCCCGCGCCCGATTGACGTACGAGACAACGCCTGGCCGCTGGACCCGCATCGCGCGGTCAAGAGAGGAGTCCAACACACCCTCGACGAATGACGGCACCGGAATCGGGATGCTGCGACGGCGAGACTTAGCCATGCATCCCTCCGCGAGCCGACGCTGGCGTCGCCGCGTCGAACCGCTCGCCCAGGTGAACGTCCGTGGCCATGAACTCAGTCTGCCGACCAGGCCGCCGATATGCCAGGAGACCATTGATCACGACTCATGGTGAGATGGCCCGATGCGTGCCCTCGTCCCGGCACCGGCCGACCCGGTCGATGTTCACGACCACTACGCGGCCGGCTGGCTGACCTCCGGGGGGATACGCGCCAACTTCGTGGCGAGTGTCGATGGCGCCGCGTCCACGGCCGGGCGGTCGCGCGGGCTGCAGACCCGCGGAGACAACCTGGTGTTCGCCGCCCTCCGGGATCTGGCCGACGTCGTGCTCGTCGGCGCTGGCACGGCGCGGGCCGAAGGCTATCGCGCCGCGACCCTCAGCCCGGCCCGGCGAGAAGTGCGGCGCTCCTACGGACTCGCCGCGACGCTGCCCATCGCCGTGGTGAGCCACTCGGCCCGACTGGATCCGGCGACGGAGCTGTTCCGAACCACCGACCCGGCCGAGCGGACGATCGTCATCACCTGCGCGACGGCTGAGGCCACCGCCCAGCACGCACTACGCCCCGTGGCGGACGTCGTGCCGTGCGGAGAGGAGACCGTTGACCTCTCCGCGGTGCGGTCCACTCTGGTGGCGCGCGGTCTGACCAGGATCCTGTGCGAAGGCGGACCGACGCTCTTCGCTGATCTGCTCCGGTCCGGCGAAGTCGACGAGTTGTGCCTCTCGATCACGCCGCTGCTCGCGGGCCCCGGGCCGGGCCGAATCACCGCCGGGCACTCGTGGCCCGGCGACCCGGCGCCGCTCAACCTCGTCGGTCTGCTCGAACAGGACGGCGCATTGTTCGGCCGGTACCAGATCATCCGGCGGAGCTAGCGGCGCCCCTAGTACTGGGGGCCTAGTGTCCGGCCAGCAGTCCGGCGTCCCAGCCCCGGCACGATGTCGTCGAGTCGGAAGGTTACCGGCTGCTCGAGCTGCTCGTATGTACACGAGGCCGGCTCCCGATCCGGTCGCCAGCGGACGAATTGCGCGGTGTGCCGGAACCGCGGCCCTTCCATGTGGTCGTAACGCACTTCGACCACCCGCTCTGGCCGCAGCGGAACGAATGAGAGGTCCTTGCCCGCGTTCCACCGGGACGTCTCGTTAGCGCGTGGCGTGCGATTGCCCGCTTCCATCGCTGCCCAGTTCCAGGGATGGTCGTCGAACGTTGTCACCAACGGCTGCATCTCGCGGAAGAGCTCTTTGCGGCGCGCCAGCGGGAACGCACCGATGACGCCTACCGAAGCGAGCTCGCCGCTGCTTGTGAACAGTCCGAGCAGCAGCGAGCCGATCGCGTCCGGCCCGCTCTTGTGAACCCGATAACCGGCGACGACGCAGTCGGCGGTCCGCTCGTGCTTGATCTTGAACATCACCCGCTTGTCGGGCTGATAGGTGCCCTCAAGCGGCTTGGCGACAATCCCGTCCAGACCGGCGCCTTCGAATCGCTCGAACCATTCGCGGGCGATTGCCGGACTGCGGGTGGCCGGCGTCACGTGAATCGGCGCCCGCGCTCGCGCGAGCGCGACCTCTAGCGCCATCCGCCGGTCGACGAACGATCGCCCGGTCAGGTCGGTGTCGCCCAGCGCGAGCAGATCGAACGCGATGAACGAAGCCGGGGTTTCCTCAGCCAACAGGCGCACGCGTGACTCGGCGGGATGGATGCGCTGCTGCAGGGCCTCGAAATCCAGCCCGTGTTCGGAGGTAACCACGATCTCGCCATCGACCACGCAGCGATCGGGCAGGTTCGAGCGCACGGCGTCGACGACTTCGGGGAAGTAACGAGTCATCGGGCGTTCGTTGCGACTTCCGATTTCCACCTCGTCGCCGTCGCGAAAGATGATCGACCGGAAGCCGTCCCATTTGGGCTCGTACGACGCGCCGCGCGGTATCTCCGCGACCGCCTTGGCCAGCATTGGCGGGACCGGTGGCATCACAGGTAGTTGCATGGACGTCATTGTCGTCGCAGCTGGGACATGGCTCGTCTCGGTACCGTGCAATCGTGCTATCCGCGAAATTTCGGCCCGCGGTCGTGCTGGTCGCCCTGGGTCTGCTCGTGGCTTGCACCACGACGACTACCGGCAACGGCACGGGCGCTACCGGAAATTCCTCGCCACCTTCACCGAGCGCGCCGGGATCGGCCGCGCAGTCGGCGACGCCATTGGAGTTCAACGACTGTTCCCAGCTCCTCTATCTGGGCCGGGTATCCGCTGACCGGCGTAAGAATCTCACCGTCGAATGCGCCCGGATTCAGGTGCCCGTCGACTACGCCCGACCGGCGGGAGCGCAGATCTCCATCGCGCTGCTCCGGATCCACTATGCCGACCAGCCGCAGCGGGTTGGCTCCCTGCTCGTCAACCCCGGCGGCCCCGGCGCCTCCGGAGTCAGCCTCGCGGTGGGACTGGCCGGGGAGCTCTCGACCGATGTGCTGCAGCACTTCGACATAGTGGGCTTTGATCCCCGCGGAGTCGGCCTGTCCGCCCCCGTCAAGTGCATGAGCACGGCTTCCGAGGATCAGCTGCTCGCTCTCGACACCGATGTGCGGACGACGGCCGGGCTCCGGGCGGCGAAGCAGCTCTACGCCGGATTTGCCACGTCCTGCAACGCGAGGTATGGCGCCACGATCGGGCGCTACGACACGGTCGACACCGCCCGGGATATGGATCGGATCCGCGCGGCGCTCGGCGACGCGACTATGAACTATCTGGGTTTCTCCTACGGCACGCAGCTCGGCGCGGTCTACGCGCACCTGTTCCCGAAAACGATCCGGGTAGCTGCTCTGGACGGGGCGGTCGACCCGAAGTCGGACGGCCTGGTAAGCCAGACCAGCACCCAGGTTGCCGGCTTCGAGCAGGCTTTCGACCAGTTTGCCGCGTACTGCGTGACGCAAGATCGCTGTCGACAGCTCGGCGATCCACGTCAGGCCGTCTATGCCATTCGGGACCGGGCCGCAACCAGTCCGATCCCGTCCAGCGACACCCACGACCAGCGGCGGGCGACCGCGAGCCTGGTTCTCCTCGGCGTCCTGCAAGCCCTCTATAGCCGTAGCGACTGGCCGACACTTGCGGCCGCGTTGCTGGCTGCCCACGCCGGCGACGCCAAGGACTTGCTTGCGCTGGCCGACGACTACGCCGACCGAGACGATTCCGGCCAGTATTCGAACTCTCTCGATGTGTACTTCACGGTCACCTGCAACGACGAGGCCGCCGACCCGGACGACGCGACGATCCAGGCAAAGGGACGCGCGTGGGCGACGCAGTACCCGATGTTCGGTTTGTGGCAGGCCGCCACTCTCGCTCAATGCAGCGGCTGGCAGAAACAGCGGACCCCGATCCCGCCAGAGACCGCCGCCACCAGCGCGCCGATCCTGGTGGTCGGAAACCTGCACGATCCCGCCACCCCATATGCCGGCGCGGTGAACCTCACCAAGGAGCTCGGCCGCGCTTCTCTACTGTCGTGGAACGGGGAAGGGCACACCTCATACCTGGAGGGATCTACCTGCGTCGACCGTGCGGTCAACGCCTACTTGATCAGCAGGACGCTTCCGACCCCGAACACCACCTGCCCCGCACGGTGAGTGCGCGGTTTGCTTTCGCTGCGCCCCGGATGCCGAATACTGGGACCTCGCCGGCCAACTGATGACCGTATGCGACGCCACCGCCCCATAAAGGTCGGGCAAGTCGCGGTTGAGGACACCGACAACCATCCCAACCGGACGCCACTACCGGTTGATCGCCCGATCAGCCCACGGGGCGTGGCGGTCGCCACCCGGCTACCCCGGCGGCGCCGTTGGTCGGTGTGGTCACATCCCGGCCCCCGGCGCCAATCTGTCGTCCTTGTATTTCTTGCATCGGACGCATTCGAGATAGTGCTGGCCTTCGTCGTTCCACTTGGTGACGTATCGGTGGAAGCCGATGTAGCAGAGGAATCGGGTCATTGGCATTCCCCCCCAGGTATGGCCGAGCGGGCGAGGGTGAGATCTGATGGACAGACATGACGATCTCGCTCCCAAGATCAACGGATCGTAGCTCCGAACAGCCGCCCGACCGCCGATGTGGCAGGAAGCTGTCATCGGTCACAAAATAGCGCTCATAAAGCAGGGAAGCGCCTTACCCGGATGGCCCGGTACGAGGCGCTTGTCGGTCAGCCCCACCGTCTGCCGCGGTGTGACAGGACTGTCATCGGCAATCGGCAGCGCCGCGCCCGGATGAACCGGCGCACAGTCGCCTGGATGCCGAATACTGTGGCCAAAAGTGCTTGCGCGGGCCGTCGCTCATCGGATGATCCCGAGAACGCACGCGCCGGTGCCGGAAAGGAGACCGACGTGACCGTCGCCCGATCTGCCGTCACACCGGATATCGACGCCACTCGGTGGCCGGACGTCGCGGTCGTACCACACTCACCGGTTCGGGCCGCGATAGCGCGTCGGCTCTTTCACCGAACGGTTGCGCGTATCCAGCTGCGGGTGGTCGAACCGTCCGGCCGGACATACGGCGGCGGAGGTAGCAAGGATCCGGTATTTCGCCTGGTCCGGCCCGCGGCGTTCTTTCAGCGGGTCGGCGCGTCAGGCAGTGTCGGGTTCGGCGAGGCCTACATGGCGGGCGACTGGACCGCAGACGACCTCTCCGGTGTGCTGTGCGCTTTCGCAGCGCATCTCCGCGACGTCGTCCCTGCCGCCCTGCAGCGGCTGCGAGCGGTCGCGTTACGCCGGCCGCCCGCGGCCGAGGACAACACCGTTGCCGGAGCGCGCCGGAACATCCAACGGCACTACGACTTGTCCAACGACATGTTCAAGGTATTTCTCGACGAGTCGATGACGTACTCGGCCGCCCTGTACAAAGGCGACCCGGCCGAATCCTCCGATGAACTGGTGACCGCCCAGCGGCGCAAGGTCGACCGGCTCCTCGATGCATCCCAGGTGCAGGCCGGTACCCGGGTCCTCGAGATCGGTACCGGATGGGGTGAGCTCGCGATCCGGGCCGCGGGCCGCGGTGCCGAGGTCACGTCAATCACCAACTCCGCCGAACAGGCTGCGCTGGCGCGGGAGCGCATCGCGCAGGCCGGGCTGGCTGACCGAGCGACCGTGCTCCTGCAGGACTACCGGGCGGCGACCGGCCGGTTCGACGCCGTGGTCAGCGTCGAAATGGTCGAAGCGGTCGGCATGAACTACTGGCCCGATTACTTCCAGACCATCGATCGCGCCCTCGTTCCCGGCGGCCGGGCCGGCCTGCAGGCCATCTTGCAGGCCGACGATCTCATGCGCGCGACAGCAAACACCTACACATGGATTCGCAAGTACATCTTCCCGGGCGGAGCGCTCCTGTCGGCTGAGGCCTTGCACGACACGATCGCCCGTCACACCGGCTTGCACTTGCTCGACCGCTACTCCTTCGGCCAGCACTACGCCGAGACCCTGCGCCGCTGGCGGGCCAACTTCGAGGCGCGGAGCGCGGACATTGCCCGGCTGGGTTTCGACGAGACGTTCCGGCGGATGTGGTCGTTCTACCTCGCGTATTCCGAGTCGGGATTTCGCACCGGATGCCTCGACGTCTGCCAGATCTGCCTGGCGAAGCCGGTCCGCGGAGCCCTCGCGTAATCCAGTCACGATCTGCGTCCCGCCCAGGTAGCCTGCGGCGTGGCTGTCGTCCTCGCGCTGCTCGCGGCGGTGTCGTACGGCGTCAGTGACTTTGTCGGCGGGCTAGCGTCACGTCGCCGATCCGCGCTCGCCATCCTGCTCTACAGCTACCCGGTCGGCGCCGTGCTGATGGCCGCGCTGCTTCCCCTCGCGTCGGGGACTTTGACCACTCGAGCGGTCGTGTTCGGGATACTGGGCGGCGCGTTCGGGTTGGTCGGCGTCGTGCTGCTCTACAGCCTGCTGGCCGTTGCGCCGATGAACGTGGTGTCGCCGATCACCGCCGTCTTGGCCGCGGCCGTCCCAGTGGTCGTCGGCGTGCTGACGGGAGACCGGCCCGCCACGGCAGCGTGGTTCGGCGTCGCCATCGGTTTCGTGGCGGTGATCCTGGTCAGCCGCCAACCGGCCGAGACACCCCATGGCCGGCTCACCACTCGCACCGTGGCGCTCGCGATCGCCTCCGGCGTGGGGTTCGGCGGGTACTTCGTCTTTCTGGCTCGGGCGGGTGACGCGACCGGACTATGGCCGCTGCTGATCTCGCGGCTGGCGTCCGCGGCATTGATCGTTCCGCTCGCGTATCGGGCGGGGGCAGTAACCGTTATCCGCGGTCGGCTGCTCGCCCTGTGCGTCATTGCGGGCGCACTGGACGCGGCCGCGAACCTGTTCTTCCTCCTCGCATCCCGGCAGGGTCTGCTGTCGCTCGCGGCCGTGATCACCGCCCTCTACCCCGCGACGACCGTCGCGCTGGCGATCGTCTTCCTGCACGAGCGACCGTCCCGTGCCCAGCAAGTGGGTTTGGGGCTCGCGGCCGCGGCCATCGTGCTGATTACTCGCTGACCGGAACCAGTTTCGCTCGCCGAACGAAATCACGGATAATGCCGGCCGGAACGACGGTCAGCGCAGAAAAGTGAACAGCCGATGGTTTGGCATGGGCTCGGTCTCGTCGACGAACCGCATTGCCCCCACCGTCGGGTGAGCCTCACGATCCAGAGTGTCGACTCCGATCTCGGCGAAGCCCGCCGCGACGAAGCGGCGCCGAATCTCGTCGGTTCGATCGCCGCCATGCCGGCCCCGCGACCAGAGCACGGTAGCGCCGGGGCGACACATGGCCGGAGCCGCGGCGATAGTGCGAGCAATGTCGGCAGCACTGATGTTGCCGAAGATCCCAACCAGCACGACGATGTCGGCCGGCACGGCGCCGGAGTAGGTAGCGGGATCCCCGGCGTCGGCGACCCGCACGTCGACTCGGATGCGCGGGTCCAGGTCTGCGGCATGCCCCCGGGCTCGCGCCGCGAGCACCGGGTCGATTTCGAGCAGGGTGACATCGACGTTGGCCACATCAGGACGCAGCGCGAGTACACCGAGAACGTCGCGACCATCGCCCGCGCATACGCTGAGCACCCGAACTGGGCCGGAGTGTTCGTCCAGCGACCGCTCGATCCACGACCGGACAACCGAAAGGCGCCACGACAGCGACGATTGTGGATCGTCGTATGCCTCGTGCCAGGCGACATAGTCGCGCAACCCGTCGGCCGACGTCGGCGCAGCGCTCCCCGCCCGGGCGGCGCCGTCGCCGTGGTCGAGTTTCGTCACCTCTTCGACGATAACCATCGTCGGACCGGGCCAGGGCGAGGAGGCTCCCCCACGTTGGCTAGTCGAACAGAAGTGAGTCCAATCCACGGCGCACGCCGATCACATCGGCGACGTGGCGAATGGCGAGCAGGGTACCGGTCACGTAGGGGTCGGCGGTCGGACCGGCATCGTGGCGGATTGCGAGGCGTTCCCCCGGACCTCCGAACACGACCTCGGTGCTGACGACAAAGCTGGGCAACCGGATCGAGTGGATCTTGGTACCCGCAACCGCAGCTCCGCGCGCTTCGACCGGCCCGTGGAGATCGGCATCCCCTATCGTTGCTTCGGGCTCGTGAATATCCGCCAACGTCTCGGCGAGGTCCCGGGCCGTACCACTGGGCACGTCCGATTTGGTATCGCTCGAGTAATCGATGATCTCCCAGTGCGCGAGATGTTGTGCGGCCATCGCGGCAGCCCGGCGGAGCACGGTGGCCATCACCGAAAAGTTGCCCGCAGCAATGACCCCGACAGCCCGGTCGCGGGCTAGTCGATCGAGGTCCGCGTAGTCATCGGCAGAGAGCCCGCTGCTCCCAATGACCACGTGGACCCCCGCCGCGACGGCGCTCCAGACGTTCGCCCTCACCGCGGTGGCGCTGGTGAAGTCGACCAGCACGTCCGTCGGGGCAGACGCCAGAGCCTCTGCGACCGTCGCGAACACTGACCCGGTCCAGTTCTTGCCGGTGACCTCGAGCAGGGATTGCCCAGCTGCTGAACGGGATACGCCTGAGGTCAACGCCAAGTCATCGGCCTGACCGATCGAATCGACGATTGGTTGCGCGGCCCAACCGGTGATTCCGGCGAAGCAAACGTTGATCACCGTCCTGACCCTACGCACCGTCGCCGCGAGCAAATGCCCGCCTCCGGGTTGATCAGCAGCCGCCGGGGAGCGTGACCAGAATGGTGCGCGTGAATGCAAAGCTGCCGGATGCATACCGGTTGATCAGCACGGTGCCCGCGGTCACAGATCATCTGACGCTGCGGGAGCGCGCCGGGTTGTCACCGATGAGCCGGCGGCAGGCCGCGGCCGGCTTACGAGGCAGCTGGACCGCCTGTCACGTCATACACAAGCAGAGCGGGAAAACCGTCGCGATGGGCCGGGTTATCGGCGACGGTGGCTGCTTCTTCCAGGTCGTCGACATGGCCGTGGTTCCCGAGCATCAGCGCCGCGGGATTGGGGATGCGGTACTGGCCCATCTGCTCGACCGGATCCGCGCTGCGGGGCCCGGTGCGTATGTCAGCCTGCTCGCAGACCCGCCCGGGCGTCACTTGTATGCCAAGCATGGTTTCCGCGAGACCGCACCATCGTCAATCGGCATGGCGTTACGACTCGGCTGAGTGTAGGTGCGGCGGTGCCGCCGGGCCTAGGCCCGGCGGCACCGCTTCTTAGCCTGCTTAGCGCCCCGAAGGCAGCACCTCGTACGTGACGTTGTCACCGTGCTGTTGGGTGTAGAACCAGCGCCACGTGGCCTTTCCCGTGTTGTTGTTGTCGGCGGCGCCGGTACCGAAGTTCGGCTTCGCCGTGCCGAGTATGCCCTGGACGGACGAATCGCCGTTCGAAATGTGCAGACCGGTGATCTCGTTGTCGCTGTCGTTCTTGCCGAACCCGCCGAACGACGAGTCGATCGTGGCAGAGGCGTCGCGTCCCTCAGCCAGCCAGCGCGTGGGCTGCGCACCGGATGCGTAGTCGGTCCTGATGTCCCATGCGTAGCCCGAGTCGAGCGCGTTCCGTTGTCCATGCAGCAGGTCGCCCGCGTCCTCAACCGCGCCGAGCTGTGTTGCCGAGATGAACCCGATGTTGTCCAGACCGGTGTGGACTTGGTCGCCCTTGTAGAACACGCGGATCGTGCCGGTGTCGGCGGACGGCGACGACTGCCTCACCTGGAGCAGCGATCCCCAGCCACCGGCGGTGTTGTTCTCCACGCTGGTCGCGTCGGTGTCGCCGGTCTCGGTGAAGAAGAAGCTGCGGAAGCCGTCGCTAGGCTCGAAGACCCCGTTTTCCGGGCGCTTGAATGGCGTCGCGTGCGCCGCCTTCGCTGCCGTGTTGGCATTGAACGGCGAGTTCCCTTGTACGGCGGTGTCGTGGATGGTGATCCACTGGGTCTTGAAGGTCTGGCCGTAGCTGTGCAGGGCAACCTGGTCGGGGTTGTTCACCTCGGCCTGAGATTCGAAGGTGATCGGCTGGCCGCTGCTGTTCAGCACCTGCAGCGCCTGTAGCTTGCCGTGAGCGAGGTCGCCCGGTGACGCCGGAACGTACCGGTAGAGGAAGCTGTTCGGACGCTTGGCCGTCGTGCTCGCCCCAGTGCTGGTCGTCTTGAAGACGCCCCCGATGTCTTCAACGATCCAAATGTTGCCGTCGCGGTCGTTCTGGATGCCCTCATAGCCACCCCGCCCGAGTGCGCCAGAGACATCCGTAACGGTCGACGGGTAGCCCGGCCCGGCCGCGTAGGTGGGATTGTTTGCGTTCTCCGTGGTGAAGAGCAACCTGTGTGCGAAGGGATCCCAGGTCGAGCCGTCGATGGTCTTGATCGGGTTGCCGTTCGCGTCGTTCGTTGCGAGCAAGGTCACCCGGTGCGCGGCGTCAGCGTCCATATTGATCCGGGTGATGTAGCTGCTGCCGCCAACTCCGCCCTCGTGGCCCTGGAACAGAAAGTGCGTCCCGTAGTCGTAGCTCGAGTCCGCGCCCGTCAGTCCGTCCTTGAACACAAGGAAGGTGTTCTTGTCCGGCTCGGTCTTCTGTGCCTCGGTGTTTGGGTTGGTCTTGGTTGGGAGCATCTGCGGAAATCCGCCAGCGGTCGTAACGTCGTTGTCATAGCCGTATGTCGACGTCAGCGCGGACGGATTCTCTACGAGCGTCGACCCCTGGGCGAGAACTCGCCCTACCAGCTCGGTTGATAGCCGGCTGGCCGGAGCGTAACCCTCTGCTTTCGGATTCGCCGTCGGCACATTGGTCAGGGACACTCCACTTGCCTCGGCTCCGTTCGCCGCGACGGCGACTCCGACGATGGCTGCTCCCGCCATCGCCGCGATCACTCCGCCACGCACAAGATTTCTCCTCAAGGTCTCCTCCTGAGTTCGACCGATAGGCGTCCAAAGGCTTCTCAGGACGCATGACTCTGACTTGACGGCCTCATGTCCAACCCGTGAACTGGCGACAAACGTTGTGCCTGAGGGATCGACAGCGAGCGTGGATTGTCGAACGTATGGGCGATTGTCGTCAGCTCGCCGGGATCTGCTGCCATGTCAAGGGCTGGCCCACACTGTGCGTAGCCACCTTCAGCCAGCCGATCTCGCCCAGGTCCGAGCCGTTCACAGTGATCCGAGTCAGGTTGTCCGCTGTCCCCGTCACGCCGTAGAACGAAAGCCAGGAAGATCCAGCCGCCAGCGGGTGATCCTGGTTGTAGACGTGACTGTCGCCGTTGAACAGGTACACCGGCCCGTTAAAGGCCGACGCTTCGTCAATGATCGCCTGCACGATCGGCTTGAAGGCGCTGTAGTCAGAAAACTGCGGTGAGGAAACGGTCGGGTCGAACATGTCAGCCTGCGTCTGCAGCACGACAGCGCGGTTTCGGTCCGCCTTTGCCTGCACGAATGTATCGTGGATCAACTCTATGTCGGCAGCGGTGCGGCTATTCACCTCCTGCACCTGCTCCGGCGTCGGCGACGTATAACCCAGGCCAGTCCACGGAAGCATTGAATTGTTACTGCCCGGAATATTAATGGCAGCAAAGGAAATATCGTTGCGGGCGTATCGCACGTTCTCCGGCAGACCTAGGCCATCCTGGGATTTCACAGCAACCGACTGCTGACCGAGTGTTTTGCCCGGTCGGGCAAAGAACTCGCTGCGAATCTTGGCGAGGCGTTCGAGCGGGTTGTACGCACCGTTGTTGGCACGATGACAGTCCGTCCACTCGTTGTCCCCAGGCGTGTACACGAGCGGTCGGCGGAATTGGGCGAAGTCTTGGTAGATCAAGTCGAAGTACTGATCGCTACACACGGTCGACCCGTTCTTGATGTCACCCAGGTGCGTGACCATCCTGACGTCTGGGTCCGCGTTGATCTGACTGATGAACGCGGGAAAGTGCGCGATCAACGGGGCGCCGTACGGCACGTCGCCGATTACCGCGATCGTGTACGTCTCGTCTGAGGCCGCCTGGGCCTGGCTAGCCAGTCCGCCACTCAACCCGACCGCGGCCAGGAGGGTGCCCACAACCGCGATACTTCGCAACGTCCGACTGTTGATCATTTTGACCACCTCGTTGTCCGTCAGGAGTGACTAATCCTGTCGGCAGCGATCGAATGACGAGTGCCCACAACGTGAACGACAAGAGAACACCGCGATGGGTGCGCGACTCCGGTCGACTGGCAGCCGGTTGAGCGTGAGCGGCGAAGGGTGTTACTCGCGCTGAGCGCTGCCATCGGCCGCATCGGCGACGCGCGCGACCCGCCTGCCGTAGCGATAGGTCAGCGTTTGGCCGAGCCACACGGCGACCAGGAGAAGGGCGACGGCGACCGCGCTCAACGCAAGCTGACCCCACCGGGTCTTGTCCAGTTCCACATGATCTCCGGCTCGCCAGGCGTACCCGATCACGAACAGGACGACAGCTCCGGTGTTCAACGTCAAATGCGTTAGCGCAATGCCAAACGGCCGGGTCCGCCTCGGTATGGCGCGCAGGTCCAGGATGCCGAACCCGGCCGCGATAAGCGCGCCGACCAAGCCCACCCCGATGAGCCAGAACGCGCCGTCGACCAGATACGGCAGACCGTCGGCGCGGGTCCAGGTGAGGATGTCGAAGATCAACGACGACACAAACGCCCCGATCGGTACAGGGACGACGAACGGATGGAATGGATGGCCTGCGGGACCGGCCAAGGGAGAGGACCTCATACCGCAGTGTGTTACCACGGGCCGATCCAGCGCTATGCTCCCCCGGGATCGGTCGAGATCTTCCGTAGCCACGCGCTGGTGTCGCGGAACCGAGCGTGTCGTTATGGTCGGTGGGTGAGCAACCCCATGCGGTTCGGCGTGGTGAGCGAGACGGTCCTCGACGGCTCTGCTTGGGCCGACCAGGCGCGCCGCATCGAAGAGGCAGGCATCAATTCACTGCTTATCCGGGATCACTTTTCGGCCGCTGCCTTCGGTCAACAGTTGGCGCCGTTCAGCGCTCTCGCCGCGGCGGCGGCGGTAACGACACGCCTGACCATAGGCACGCTTGTACTGTCCAACGACTTCCGGCATCCCGCGCTGGTGGCCCACGAGGCGGCTACTTTGCACCACCTGTCGGGTGGTCGATTTGAACTCGGCATCGGCGCCGGCTGGTACGAGCCGGAGTATCAGGCGGCCGGGATGCCATTCGGCGCTGCCTCCGAGCGCATTGATCGGCTCGAAGAATCGCTCACGATCATGAAAGATCTGCTGGCCGGACACGCCGTTCACCATTCCGGCCGGTGGTACCAGATCGACGGCCTGGACCTGGATGTGCTGCCCAGCCCTCGTGACACGCCTCGCCTACTGGTCGGTGCCGGCGGCCCGCGGATGCTTCGGCTCGCGGCTCGCCACGCGGACATCGTCGGACTGCTTCCATCCCCCATCCGGGGCACCGAAGATCAGGACGACGCATCCGCGCGGTCGCCGGCTGGGCTAGATCAGAAATTGCATCTTCTTCAATCGGTCGCTGGTGACCGATTCCCGAACCTGGAGCTCAGCGCATTCGCCACGTTCAGCATCGTCGCGAACCGACGCTCGGCGACTGAAGATCTCATCGCGGGCCGGGGCTGGAGTGGGATCGACTGCGAAACCGTATGGCAAATGCCGACGATCTTCATTGGCAGCGTCGACCAGATCCGCGAAGATCTTTACGCACGGCGCGAACGCTTCGGCGTGTCCTACCTCGTTGCCCCTGATCGAGACTTACCTACGATCGCCGAGATCGTCGGCAGCCTGTAATCCGAATTGGAGCCAAGACAATCCTTCGTGATCTTGGACTTATAGCCTTGGGGCGACAGTAAGTCCAAGATCTGTAAGTGTGTGCTGCGGCGGTTCTGGGTGGATCGCTGTCAGGATCGGTGCTGGTGTTTTGGGCTGACTCTTCCAAGATCTGGCCGCTGCGGTGTGCCTTGGTGTATGACTTGTCGCCCGGAACGCCGGCACCGGCCTGGCCCACCTGCTGGCTTGATCAGAAGCCTGTCCGCGCAGCGCGCGTGACCCCTTACAGATATGCCGTTCGGTGTCTCCACCCAGGCCGGTGTCGACCGTGACCCTCGTTCCTGGAAGGAGTTCCGAGGCCACATGGCCATGCTCGCAGACGTGGTGGATGCCGTCATCGGCGGCGACACGCATCGGGACACGCACACGCTGGAGATGACGACACCGGCCGGTGCGACGATCACCACGATCACCGTCAGCAACGATGACGCCGGCTTCGTCGAGGCGTTGGCGTGGATCGCGGAACATGCACCCGGTCCCCGCCTGGTGGTGGGGTTGGAAGGCACCCGCAGCTATGGGATCGGTTTGGCCCGGGCCGCGGCCGCGGCCGGGCTGACGGTGGTGGAAGTGGAACACCCGCGTCGGGTCGCGCGGCGGCGCGGAAAGTCCGATCCCATCGACGCGCATCTGGCGGCTGTGCATGTCCTGCAGCTGCCGGCTGATCGACTGCCCACTCCCCGCGCGGACGGCAACCGGGAAGCCCTGCGAATTCTGTTGGGCGCGCGAGCTGAAATCACCACCGCCCGCACCACCCAGATCAACCGGCTGCGGGCGCTCCTGCTGTCCGGCGACGACACCGACCGTGCCCTCGCCCGCGGTTCACTGACCAATAACCGGCTCACCGCCGCCTCCCGCCGCCGCGGCAACACCCACGACGGCGTCGCCGACACCATCCGCCGAGCCGAGATCCGCCGCCTCGCCGCCGCCATCAGCGCCGCCACCCAGCAGCTGACCACCAACAAGCGGCAACTGACCGACCTGGTCACCACCGTCGCTCCCGGACTGCTCGCCAAGACCGGCGTCGGCCCAATCAGCGGCGCGCAAGCCATCGTGTCCTGGTCCCACCGCGGGCGGTGCCGCACCGAAGCAGCCTTCGCCGCCCTCGCCGGAACCAACCCCATCCCGGCCAGCAGCGGCCGCACCACCAGACACCGGCTCAACCGCGGCGGCGACCGCCACCTCAACCGAGCACTGCACGACATCGTCAAAACCCGCTGGCGGATCTGCCCACGCACCCACCACTACATCACCCGCCGCCGCGCCCAAGGCAAAACCGACCGCGACATCCGCAGATCACTCAAACGCTACGTCGCCCGAGAGCTCTACCACACCCTCAACACCATCACCACCACCACTTGACACACATAGAAGCGTCATCACCGTGGATCTCACTGGTGGATTCCATCAGTCTGGCTAGGGGCGGACGCGCTCGCTCCGCCTGGTGTGATCAGTCCGGTTTCGTACGCGACTACGACGGCCTGGGCGCGATCGCGGAGGTGGAGCTTGGCCAGGATCCGGGCCACGTGGCTCTTTACGGTCGCGTCGCTGAGCTGGAATCGGGCGGCGAGTTCGGCGTTGCTCAGCCCCTTGGCCAACATATGAAGGACTTCCAGTTCGCGGGGGGTGAGCGTCGACAGATCTCGGTGCAGCGCCGTCGCCTGTCCCCCACGGGACGCGAAGCGCTCAACCAGGCGACGGGTTATCGCCGGTGCGAGCAGAGCGTCACCAGACCGCACCAACCGGACCGCGGCGACCAGGTGCTCGGGTGGGACGTCCTTGAGTAGGAATCCGCTCGCGCCAGCCCGGAGCGCGGCGTAGACGTACTGGTCCAGGTCGTACGTGGTGAGGATGATGACTCGGGGCGCGCCGGTCGGTGATCCGGTGAGGATGCGTCGGGTGGCTTCCAGACCGTCCATCTCGGGCATCCGGATATCCATGAGCACCACGTCGGGTCGAACGCGCCGGACGGCATCGACGGCCTGCGAACCATTACTGGCCTCGGCGACGACGTCTATCCCGTCCGCGCCGAGGATCATCGCGAACCCGGTACGCACGAGGGCCTGATCATCGGCCACGACGACCCTTAGTGGTGGCGACTCGGATGTCGTCATGGCCGCGCGACTGGGATCGTTGCGCTCACGCGGTAACCGCCGGTGGGGCGGATGCCGCTCTGCAAGCTACCGCCGTACAGCGCGAGGCGTTCGCGTAGGCCTATCAGGCCGCGGCCATTGCCGGCGACCTCCGGGGAGGCGAAGGTGGCTCCCGTGTCCGCGACTTCGACCCGCAGCGACTCCAGGCCGTAATCGACGTTGATCTGCACCTGCGCGCCGGGGGCGTGTTTCACCGTGTTCGTCAAGGCCTCCTGCACGACGCGATACGCGGCCAGATCTACGCCGGCGGGGAGCGGAGCTGCTGTTCCGGTCACCGTCAGCTCAACTGGGACGCCAGTGGCGCGGACGCGGCCAGCGAGTTCCGGGAGTTGGTCGAGACCGGGTTGGGGAACAAGGTCGATCGGCTCTGGGCCGTCCCCTCTCATGGTCAACAGACCCATTACATGTCGCAGCTCGGCCATCGCCGCCCGTCCGCCGGCCTCGACGGCTAACAGGGACTGGCGCGCCTGGTCAGGCGACTCGTCGATCACTTTCCGCGCCGCCCCGGCCTGCACCACCATAACCGCGACATTGTGGGTCACCACGTCGTGTAGCTCGCGCGCAATACGGGCACGTTCGTGCTCCACGGCCTGCCGGGTCGCGGCCTCCTGCTCGGCCTGAACTGACGCTAGGCGCTGCTTCCAGGTGTGCGCTGTGTTAGCGGCAAGCCCAATCCCGATGATGACGAGAAAAGGGACGTAGCCGGCCGTGATGTCCGGAACGTTCGCGTCGTGGAGTACTCCGATGCAGCCGGCACCGATGACCAGGCTGGTGATCGCGGCCACGCGGTACGGGCTGTACATCGCCGCGCTATACGCGGCGATCAGGCAGGACGCGAACGTGAGCAGCGCGGTATCCGTATCCCGCACTCTTACATGCAGCAACAGAGTCGCGGCGAGCACAACCCAAAACGTGGCCAGCGGAAAACGGCGACGGAAAGCCAGCGGCAAACCGGACAGGATCGCCAGGATCACCTGCACGGGTCCGACGTACGGCGTGCTGTGCAGGGGTTCGACCAAGCCGGGAATGGGCGGTAGCGGCCGTGGTTTGGGGTCGACCGGCAGGTCGCTGGCCCTCAGCGTGTAGTTCAGAGTGGCAGCGGCCATTACGATGCCCAGCGCCGCATCGGCGATCTGCGCGGCCCGGGATGGGCGGGGTGGCGGGCTGGCGGCGCGAAGCAGCGTCATCTTGCCGGCACGCCACCGTTCGGCGAGCAGCGTCTGCTTCACGCGTCCAGTGTGACAATTCGCCGGGCCGACGGCGTCCCTATTCGTGATGAAACCACTACCTCCTCGGCATACATCGCTGGGATGACACGAGGTCGAATTCAGCCTGGCGGGGCGGCCGATTTGGTCATCACGGGCGACGCCTCGAGCGCCCCGCCGTCCTTAGCGTCGGGCCGACCACCAAACCGACCCAGGAGCGTCCCGCCATGACGTCAATCATCGAGATCCAAGATGTCACCAAGAGCTACGGGGCCGGGCCACCGGCGCTGAACAATGTGTCGCTGACGGTGGATGCGGGTGAGGCGCTCGCCGTCACCGGCCCATCCGGCAGCGGTAAGTCCACGCTGCTGAACCTGATTGCGGGACTCGACAAGCCCAGTGCGGGTAAGGTCACGGTCGCCGGCGAAGCGGTCGATGGCATGACGGAAGCCGCCTCGGCCCGCTATCGCCGCGCCAGAGTCGGCCTGGTGTTCCAGTTCTTCAACCTGCTCGACGACCTAACGGTGAGCGACAACGTCCTGCTACCTGCGCAATTGTCCGGACTGGCCCGGGGTGAGGCGCGGCGACGCGCCTCGGTGCTGCTGGAGTACCTCGGCATCGAGCGGCATGCCGAGGCCTACCCGGGCCGGCTCTCGGGCGGCGAACGCCAGCGGGTGGCGGTCGCCCGGGCCCTGATAAACCGTCCTGCGCTGCTGCTGGCCGACGAGCCGACCGGCGCGCTGGACACCGCATCGGGACAGGACGTGCAGGCGCTACTCGGTGAACTGAACCGTGACGGGCAAACGATTGTGCTGGTCACCCACGACCCCGCTCTGGCCGAGTCCTGCGCGACG
>Ga0081540_1001393_pt1 | contig 20942 bp, 16 predicted proteins | sample TabmetS2T1R1_FD_71024 | JGI IMG/M metagenome (GOLD analysis project Ga0081540, IMG submission 71024) | Tabebuia heterophylla rhizosphere microbial communities from the University of Puerto Rico - S2T1R1 | ecosystem: Host-associated > Plants > Roots > Rhizosphere ... | reverse complement strand
GAGATAGCGGGTGAGAGAAGCCCAGTCTTGAGGATCGGTTTCCGCCGTAGACTTGAAGGCCATCTATCAAAAGCAGGCGGGTATGTGCGGCCGCGACGGGGTCCGGCTTCGGCTGCGTCGCAGCTACAATAGTAGAGGCTAGGTCCGAAAACACATGGAACACCATTTCACGAGTTCGGCGACACGGCGCGCGTTGCGGGCGGCTGCTCTTCTTCTCGCTCTCGTTCTCGGGCCACCGGGTTGGGCGGCGGATGCTGATCTCGACCGGTTCCGGGCGAGGATCGACGCGCTCGTTGACCGGCTCGGCCGCAGTACAAATGGTGCGGTCAAGTCGGCCGGCTCGGACCTTTACGAGATCCGGCGGGATGGCGACGCATTGATTGCCGTGATTACCAATGGGCGCTTTGCAATTGGGATGCAGCCCGCCGATACGCTCACATTCGACCGGATCGAAATTCGGCAGGTCGGCGAGAAGGAAAATGGCGAGCTTATCGAGCTTGCATGGCGGCTGCCGACGGAATTGACTATTAGTGGGAAAGACAAGGCCACAGCAAAGATCACGCTGAAGGACGCGACGGCGACTGCTCTGATCGAGGCGCAGTCGGGACGTGACCGGGAGACCGTCGTCACGGTCGCGAGCGCGCGGCTCGATCAGATCGACACTGGGACCTGGGCGGCCGCTGGACCCCTTAAGATGACGTCGAAGCTGGTCGCCGAGCCGAGCGGAGCCTGGAGCTCGCTTCTCGATCTTGCGGTGAGTGACATCGAGTGTTTTGGACCGCAGGTCCCCGTTGGGGTCGGGATCAAACGGATCACATTCAGCGGCCGGAGCGCCGGTCCGAGGTTGGAAGCACTCAACCAGTGGCGGGACGCGATTGAGGCGCTGCCAGCGGATGACGGCCGGTCGCCGGAAACGCGCGGCGAGGCGCTCTTCGCGATGCTGTTCTCCGTTTCAACCCCGTTTAGCGGCATTAGGGGCAACATAGCGGTGGATGGGGTTACGGTCCGGAGCCCAACGGCCGAGCCTCTCGTTTCGCTGGCCAATTTGGAAGTCACGACGGCAATCACCGGTCTCGACAGTGAGGCGGCCGCGATCCGCTTCGCCGTCAGCCAGAAAGGGCTGGATCTCGCGCCGTCGCTTCTTGAAGCAGGCAGGGTGCCGCGCGACGCCACGTTCGATCTAGGCATCAGTGACCTGAACATTCAGGCGCTTGGCAAGCTGGTTCGCGCTGCTGGCGCGATGGTGGACGAACGAGAGACGGTCGCTGGCGAGACCCAGCCGAGTGAGCAACAGGCTCTTGGGCAACTGCTTGGTGCTGCGGCGATGATAAACCCCATTTTTCACATCTACGGCATCGCCATCGACACGAAGGATGTCGGGCTTGACCTGACGGGTGAAGCAAAGGGCTCTCCGCTGACGCCAAGGGGGTACAGCGCTGCCGGAGATATGGCAATTCGTGGCTTTGACGCCATTCCGAACCTCGGTCTTCGGCTGCCATTCGCCGACTACCTTCCCGTGCTCAGGGAAATCGGGATCAAGCGAGCGGCGTCGGACGGGACCGAGCGCGTCGATTTCAACCTGGTCTCGGTTCCGCCGAAATGGCTTGCTATCAACGGCAACGATGTGGCGGCGTGGTTTGATGGGCACGAAACCAAACCGGGCGAGCCTCGGCTGCTAAGGCCGTCCGATCCGGCGATGCAGGGGAACGACGTCAGAAGCGTCCAGCGCGCGCTCGCCAAGGCAAACATCCCGATCGACCAGGACGGCGTTTACAGTCCAACGACAGCAGCTGCCGTCGCGCGGTTTCAAAAGCAAAATGGGCTGAACGTCAGCGGCGTCGTCGACAATGCTACGCGACAGCGGCTGGGTCTGCCGGCGGATACCCCGCGACAAGGTGGCCGAAATTGACAGCTAGGCTATGATCGGCAGCCGATTATCGCCGCAGGAGCAGCCATGAATAAGATCTTCCCCGACGCCCATGCCGCGCTCGCCGGGCTGTTGCGAAGCGGCATGACGATCATGTCAGGTGGGTTTGGTCTTTGCGGCATCCCTGAGCTGCTGATCGCCGCCATACGCGATTCCGGCGTTACCGGCTTGACCGTCATTTCAAACAATGCCGGGATCGATGGTGCAGGGCTCGGCCTGCTTCTCGAGAGCCGGCAAATCAGCAAGATGGTCTCGTCCTATGTCGGCGAGAACAAGCTGTTCGCCGACCTATATTTGAAGGGCGAGCTCGAGTTGGAATTCAATCCGCAAGGCACTTTAGCCGAGCGGATCCGAGCCGGGGGCGCCGGGATTCCGGCCTTCTTCACGAAGACCGGGGTGGGAACCTTGGTTGCGGAAGGCAAGGAAATCCGCGATTTCGACGGAGAGACTTATGTGATGGAGCACGGGCTCGTCGCCGATCTCGCGATCATCCACGCCTGGAAGGCCGATAGGGAAGGCAACCTCGTCTACCGAAAGACGGCGCGGAACTTCAATCCGGTGATGGCGACCGCCGGCCAGGTCACGGTCGCCGAGGTTGAGCACTTGGTCGCGCCGGGGACCATCGATCCGGACCACATCCATACGGCCGGCATCTTCGTTCAGCGGATCGTGCACGGCCGGTCTTTTGAAAAGCGCATCGAGCAGCGCACGCTGCGCCAGCGCGGCAAATAGATAGCAGGAGGCAGCGAATGGCCTGGGCACGCGACGAGATGGCGCACCGCGCCGCGGCGGAATTGAAGGACGGCTTTTACGTCAATCTCGGCATCGGTATCCCGACCCTAGTCTCGAATTTTATCCCCCCAGGGATAACGGTTCAACTGCAGAGCGAGAACGGCATGCTGGGGATGGGTCCCTTCCCGCTCGAGGGGGAGGAGGATCCCGATCTGATCAATGCTGGCAAGCAGACGATCACCGAGCTGCCGACAACGAGTTATTTCGACAGCGCGCAATCCTTTGGGATGATCCGCGGTGGTCATATCGATCTGTCGATCCTCGGGGCGATGCAGGTCGCGGAGAACGGTGATCTCGCCAACTGGATGATCCCGGGACGCATGGTCAAGGGGATGGGCGGCGCGATGGATCTGGTCGCCGGAGTCAAGCGCGTCATCGTCCTGATGGAGCACACTGCTCGCAACGAGCCGAAACTGCTCCGCCGCTGTACCTTGCCGCTGACCGGCCAGGGGGTCGTCGATATGGTCATCACCGATCTCGGCGTTTTCACGATCGACCGCTCTGGGATGATCCTCACCGAAATCGCACCCGGCGTCTCGCTCGACGAGATCCGTCAGAAGACCGAGGCCTCCTTTACGCATCGCCCGAGCCTCGGCTGACCGGCATTCTCTGGGTCAGGCTAGGGGTTCATCAAGGCTGTCGTGTTGCATGCAATCGACGCTCCGCCGGCCTTTTTGCTAAATTGCCTCACTAGGCGCTGCGCCTGTTGCTGACAGCGTTTCTTTGGGTCCGGCTGTGCCTGCCTCGTCGCGCGATCTCCGTCTCGACTTCTTCCGCGGCCTCGCGTTGATTTTCATTTTTGTGGACCATATTCCGGAGAATATTCTCAGTTACTTCACAATACAGGCTGTCCAACTGTTTGATGCCGCCGAGGTATTTATCTTCATATCGGGCTATACGGCGGCTCTGGTTTATGGGCGAACGCTGGTCACGCAGGGTCCGCTATACGCCACCGCACGAATTCTGAGCCGTGCGTGGCAGCTGTATGTCGCCCACATATTCCTATTCGTCATTTTCATTGCTGAGGTGTCGTATACCGTCACCACGTTCAATAACCCGATGTACAACGATGAGATGCGGGTCGGCGACTTTCTCGAAGAACCGCATGTGGCGATTATCAAGGCGCTTTTACTCCAGTTCCAACCCACTTTCCTTGACATCTTGCCACTCTATATTCTGCTCTTGGTGGTCTTTCCGGGCATTCTGTTCGCGTTGCGCAGCATGCCGACGCTCGTCTTGGTTGCATCTTTTCTGCTGTATCTTGCGGTGCAAATAACCAACTTTTCGATGCCTGCCTACCCGGAGGGTCACGTCTGGTACTTCAACCCTCTCGCGTGGCAAATCCTGTTCGTTGCAGGAGCTGCCCTCGCCTTGGGCGCGGGGTATGACCGCGGGGTTTCGCGCTGGCAGCGAGCCCTTCTGCCGTCGGCGATCGCGATCTTTGCGGCCGGCTTGGTGATTAAGCTCAGCTGGACAATCCACGGGATCTGGGATCCCTTTCCGGGTGTTTTTCTTCGCGAGCTTTGGCCGGTCAACAAGAGTAACCTGTCCCCGATCCGGCTCATTCCCTTCTTCGCCGCTGTGGTGGTGGTCGCCACCCTGGTGCGTCCCGATGCCGTCATTCTGGGTTCCGCGGCCGCGAGGCCGCTGGTTCGGTGCGGTCAGCAATCGCTTGAGGTGTTCTGTTTGGGCATTCTGCTGTCGGCGCTGGGGCATTTCGTGATTTCCGAATACGCGTCGACGATCGCTATGCAGTTCGCCGTTAATCTTGCGGGCATCTCCGTGATGTGTCTAACTGCGAGTATGCTCGACTGGTATAAAACCATGGGGCGAGGGAGGGATCAGCTGGCCGTGCCGGCCGCCACTCGGTGCGACGACAATCTTCGCACATGAGGTGGGATCGTCTAACCGAGGCGCCGGTGCAGCCGGCCTTTCTCTATGCGGGACTGTTAGCAGGGCTGCTGCTGCTTTGGCCTCATGCCGCCGGCATGACGGTGGCGTGCGATATCCCCGACGAACTAATTCAGGTCGACGACAAGCTCCCTCATTTGGCGGAGCGGCTTCAGGCCAAGGAGCCCGTCAAGATCGTCGCCATCGGCGGGGCTTCGACCACCGGCCTGGCCGCCGGCTCCTCGGATCTGGCCTACCCCCATCGCTTGCAGGAGATCCTTACCCGCTGGTACCCCGCGTCTCCGATTACCGTCGTCAATCGCGGCGTGCCCAGGCAGACCGCGCAACAGATGCTGGAGCGGTTTCCCAGCGATGTCTTCGCTGAGGACCCGGTTTTGGTCATATGGGAGACGGGAACCACAGATGCCGTCCGTGGGGTGGGGGTCGACGACTTTGCGGCAGCGCTTCAAACCGGTATCGACGATCTGAAAGCTCGCGGCATCGACGTCATGCTCGTAGACATGCAATTCTCCCACAGCACCGCAACGGTCATCGACTTCGAGCGCTATCTGAATGCGCTTCATCGCGTCGGCGACGTCAACGACATCACCGTATTTCCGCGCTTTGAAATGATGCGCTTTTGGAGCGAGCAGAACATATTCAATTTCGATGGCGTCGCTAAAGACGAGCGAGCCAGCCTTGCCGCCAAGGTTTACGAGTGCATTGCCGGCAAGCTGGCCGAAGCCATTCGGCTTGCGCTACGATGAGACGGCTTGGCGCCTCACGTCTGCTAGTGGCATCACTGGCAGCGATTTTGGGATGGAGCGGTCCATCCTCCGCCGAGCCAGTTACGAGCGACGCGCTATCCGGTCGCCCCCCGAGTTGCGCTACGCCGCCGCCGCTCACGACCATCGATAGCGCGCTCGACCGCACCGCCGCGCGTATCCAGGCAGGAAAACCGGTCACGATAGTGGCCATGGGATCGTCTTCGACACAGGGCGTTGGGGCCAGCGCCCCGGGGATGAGCTACCCGAGCCGCCTTGAGCAGGAGTTGAGGTATCGGTATCCAAATTTAGAGATAAGAGTGATCAATCACGGCATTAGCGGACAGGACGTGGGCGAAGAGTTGATCCGGCTCGACCACGACGTGTTGGCACAGCATCCCGATCTGGTGATTTGGCAGCTTGGTACAAACGCGGTGCTTCGGCGCGATGATCTGACAGCAGACGAACAGCTAATACGCCGCGGTGTCGCCCTATTGAGGGAGAACGCCATCGACGTCGTCCTGATGGATCTGCAATACGCTCCGCGGGTTCTCGATCGGCGCGCTTATGCCGAGATGGAGCGACTGATTGCCGAGATCGCCCGTCATGCTCATGTCGGCTTGTTTCGTCGGTTTGAGATAATGAAGGAATGGGACAATACGCATCAGCTTGCCCCTGGCGCGATGATCGGCCCCGATGGGCTGCACATGACCGATGCGAGCTACGGCTGTCTCGCAAACCAACTGGCTGAGGCGCTGTCATGGAACTGGCAGTCGCATGCCAAATTAGCGAAATCACCCCAACGCAGCCCGGCAGCCGTTGCCGGGATCGAAAGCCCGGCAAGCGCAGTGCCCGTTGAAATTTCGCGGCAGCCTTGATCAAGGGTCCGGCTCTGCAAATCCGGCGTCCAGTCCTTCCTGAGGGCCGAGCCCAGGCTCGCCGAAACCGCCGATTGGCGCGGGACGCCGAGTCTCTTGCGCCGAACTGAGGGCGGTAACGCCAGAGTTGTCGTATTCTGAACATTATGTCGTGATGCGGCAGAACGCCGCGGCAGGACGATCTTGCAGCCCCGTGATGCCGCCGATGATTACCGATAGTTCCGATGGCTCGGACCTTAACCTACATTTCTATTGGGTTTTGTGGCAAGCTAATATATGCTGATGGCGATCAGGGAATCGACTACAATATGTTGTTAATAGGCTGGGGTTGCCTACATCAGGATCGACTGCTCCGAGGGTCCCTGGAGTCCGCTCGCCGGTCGTGGCAGCCCATTCGTACTCTCGCCACAAAGGTCTGCCACAATACCAGGCAGACTGATTGGGCGGACGCAGCTCCGGCTGGATTTTGCGAGCGGATATCGAAAGTTGCGGCGGAGCGAGTGCCTGCGAACAAGAACTCGGGGAGATCGACGTAACGGGAGTTTTACCGGGATTTACAATGGATCACACAATTCCGGCGAAACGTTCGTCGAATCCCACCGTTTTAGGGGGTAGTGCGACGCGAAGACATCGGTCGAGCGCGGGGCATCGGTTGAGGTGAGACATGAATTTGGATGATGGGATCTTTGGGCTCTATTCTCGATTGTATGAAAACAGGCGAGAAGTCGAGCTATCGCTTGAGGAATACCTTGGAAAGTGCTCCGACGATCCGTTGTTTTATGCGGGTGCGGCGGAGCGGATGCTCCGGGCGATCGGCGAACCAGCTATGGTGGATACGAGCCAGGATTCGCGTCTCGGGCGCATTTTCATGAACCGGACGATCAAGGTCTATCCCGAATTCGGAGATTTCTTCGGGATGGAGGAGACGATCGAGCGGATCGTCGGGTTCTTTCGTCATGCCGCCCAGGGGCTCGAGGAGCGTAAGCAGATCCTTTACCTGCTGGGCCCGGTCGGTGGAGGCAAGTCTTCTCTCGCCGAACGGTTGAAGCAGTTGATGGAGAAGGAACCGGTCTATGTCCTAAAGGCCGGCAAAGAAATCAGCCCCGTTTTCGAGAGCCCGCTCGGGCTGTTCGATCCGGTGACCCTTGGCCCCGAGTTGGAAAGGCGCTACGGCATCCCGCTGCGGCGGCTGACCGGCACTATTTCACCCTGGGCCGTCAAGCGGCTCGAGGAGTTCGGGGGCGACATCACTAAGTTCACCGTCGTTCGAATGCAGCCCTCCCGGCTGAAGCAGATCTGCATCGCCAAGACCGAGCCGGGCGACGAAAACAACCAAGACGTGTCGAGTCTCGTGGGGAAGGTCGATATCCGCAAGCTCGAATTCTTCAGCCAGAATGACCCCGACGCTTACTCCTATTCGGGCGGTCTCAACCGCACGACCCAGGGCCTTCTCGAATTCGTCGAGATGTTCAAGGCTCCGATCAAGATGCTGCACCCGCTGCTGACTTCGACCCAGGAGGGCAATTACGTCGGTTCAGAGAACATCGGCGGCATCCCCTATCAAGGGATTGTTCTTGCGCATTCGAATGAGGCCGAGTGGCAGAGCTTTAAGAATAACAAAAATAACGAGGCGTTCATCGACCGTATATCGGTCATAAAGGTACCTTACTGCCTACGTTCTACAGAAGAGCGCAAAATTTATGAAAAGCTATTACAAAATAGTGAGCTGGCAAATGCAGCCTGCGCGCCATCAACGTTGGATATTTTGTCGCGTTTTAGTGTACTGTCACGACTGAAGTCTCACGAGAACTCTAATCTTTATTCAAAGATGCGGGTTTATGACGGAGAAAGTTTGAAGGACACCGACCCCCGCGCAAAATCGGTCCAGGAATACCGGGATGCAGCAGGTGTCGACGAAGGCATGGACGGCATCTCTACGCGGTTTGCGTTCAAGGTGCTGTCCAGCACATTCAATTTCGACACCCAGGAGGTTGCGGCCGATCCCGTGCATTTGATGTACGTGCTCGAGCAAGCGATCTGGCGCGAGCAATTCCCGGACGATGCCGAGAAGAAATACCTGAACTTCATCAAGGCCGAGTTGGCGCCGCGTTACGCCGAATTTATCGGGCACGAAATTCAGAAGGCTTACCTAGAATCCTATTCCGACTACGGTCAGAACCTGTTTGACCGGTATGTCGCCTATGCCGACGCGTGGATCGAGGATTCGGACTACAAGGATCCGGATACCGGCCAGTTGATGAACCGGGAGCTGTTGAACCAAGAGCTTTCGAAGATTGAAAAGCCGGCGGGGATCGCCAACCCGAAGGACTTCCGCAACGAGGTGGTCAAGTTCGCTCTCCGTGCGCGCGCCAACAACGCGGGCCGCAACCCCTCATGGACCTCGTACGAGAAGTTGCGCGAGGTCATCGAACGGCGGATGTTCTCTCAGGTCGAGGACCTGCTGCCGGTCATCAGCTTTGGGACAAAGAAGGACACAGAGACGGAGAAAAAGCACGCCGACTTCCTCGAGCGGATGGTGGCCAGGGGCTACACCGAGCGGCAAGTGCGCCGCCTCGTTGAGTGGTACATGCGGGTGAACAAGGCGGGATAGGCGACCACGCCCCTGGCCTGGAGGATAGCCGATGAATATCGTCGATCGTCGCCCAAACCCGAAGGGAAAGAGCCTCAGCAATCGACAGCGGTTCCTGGCGCGCGCTCGGGCCGAGGTCAAATCGGCAGTGCAGGACGCGCTGCGCAAGCGCAAGGTCGCCGATGTCGATCACGGCGAGAAGGTGGCGATCCCGACGCGGGGCATCGCCGAGCCGATCTTTCACCACAGCCGCCGCACCGGGAAGACCGAGCACGTCGTTCCAGGCAACAAGGAATACGTCAGAGGTGACGAGATCCCACGGCCGACCGGCGGGGAAGGCCGTGGCGGATCGCAAGGCAGCCCGGACGGCTCCGGTGAGGATGCGTTCGAGTTCACCTTGTCGAAGGAAGAGTTCCTCGACATGTTTTTCGAGGATCTTGAGCTCCCCGACCTGGTGAAAAAGAGCCTCAAGGAGACTTTCGCCGTCGATCTGCAGCGGGCGGGTTACACGGTAACCGGCAGTCCGGCCAACCTCAGCATACGGCGCACCATGCGCAACAGCATGGCGCGCCGTATCTCGCTGAGGCGGCCAAAGCAGTGGGAGTTGGAAGCCTTGCGAGAGGCGATCGACGCCGCGCGTGCCCGCGGCGCCGAAGAGGAGGCCGACCGGCTCCTTCGCGAGCTCGATAGGCTTGAGCACCGCAGCAAGATCATTCCCTATATCGATCCGATCGACGTTCGCTACAATCGCTTCGAGCGCGTCCCGCGGCCAAACACCGAGGCGGTGATGTTCTGCCTGATGGACGTTTCCGGCTCGATGACCGAGGCAATGAAGGATCTCGCCAAGCGGTTCTTCATGCTCTTGCATGTCTTCCTGATACGGCGTTATCGGCACGTCGATATCGTCTTCATCCGTCACACCAGTACCGCGGAGGAGGTTGACGAGGAGACGTTCTTCTATAGCCGTGAAACCGGCGGTACGGTGGTCTCGACGGCGCTGGAAAAGATGCTGGAGATCGCCCGGGCGCGATACCCTACCGACCGTTGGAACATATACGCGGCCCAAGCTTCCGACGGGGACAATTACGGTGCAGACAGCGGGCGTTGCGTGACGTTGCTGGGTGGAGAGGTGCTTCCGCTCTGTCAGTATTTCGCGTATGTCGAAGTCGGCGACGGCATGGGAGGGAGCCTGACCGGGTTGTCGCGCGACAGCGATCTCTGGAGAGCTTATAGTGAGGTGGCGCCGGCACACCCGCACTTCGTCATGCGCCGGGTCAGCGATCCGTCACAGATCTTCTCCGTGTTCCACGAATTGTTTGCGAAGGGGGGTATCCGTGCCTGACTCCGCCGCATTGCGGCTCGAAGCCGCGAACCCGCTCTACAGCGGCCCGAATTGGGATTATACCGCGCTCAGGCGGGTTTACGACGCGGTTGAGCGGATTGCGCTCGACGAACTTGGGCTCGACGTATATCCGGTCCAAATCGAGGTTATCACCTCCGAGCAGATGCTCGACGCTTACGCCTCAGTCGGCTTGCCGCTGATGTATCGGCACTGGAGTTTCGGCAAGCGCTTCGCCTTTCACGAGACTCTCTACCGCAAGGGGTTGCAGGGGCTCGCCTACGAGATCGTCATCAACTCCAACCCATGCATCTGCTATATCATGGAAGAAAACTCCATGACGATGCAGACTTTGGTGATCGCGCACGCGGCTTTTGGGCACAATCATTTCTTCAAGAATAACTATCTGTTTCGGCAGTGGACTGATGCCAACGGGATTCTCGATTACTTGAGCTTTGCCCGTGATTATGTCCAGAAGTGCGAAGAACGGCACGGTACCGAGGCAGTCGAGCGCGTGCTGGACGCCGCACATGCGCTGAAAGACCACGGAGTCAACCGCTACGCTCATCGGTCAAAGCCGAACCTCGCCGAAGAGCGCCGCCGCGCTGAAGAATGGCGGGCGCATAACGAAGCGACCTACAATGATCTATGGCGCACGGTGCCCGGTGCCGGACGGGACAAGGACGATGCCGACAAAGAGGAGTTGCGACTTCAGGAGATCAAACGAGAACTCGGGCTGCCAGAAGAAAATCTGCTCTACTTCATTGAGAAGAGAGCCCCACGCCTTGAGGACTGGCAACAAGAGCTTGTGCGTATCGTACGACTAATTTCTCAATACTTTTATCCGCAGAAACAGACGCAGATGATGAACGAAGGGTGCGCGACCTTTGTTCATTACGAGATTATGCGCCGGTTGCACGACAGAGGTCTAATCACTGAAGGATCGATGCTCGAATTTCTACATTCCCATTCGAGCGTTGTGTTCCAGCCGGATTTCGACGACCCGCGGTTCGGCGGTCTCAACCCCTATGCGCTCGGCTTCGCAATGATGAGCGACATCCAGCGGATTTGCAACGCGCCGACCGCCGAAGATCGAGAATGGTTCCCTGACATCGCCGGCTTGGGGGACGCCTTCGGCGTGTTGCGCCACGCATGGGCAAACTACCGCGACGAAAGTTTCGTCTTGCAGTTCTTGAGCCCGGCGATGATTCGACGGTTCCGATTGTTTCACGTCTCTGACGACAGCACCAAACCGGCGCTTCGGGTCGAGGCGATCCATGATGATGTCGGTTACCGCAAGGTCCGCAGCGCCCTCTCGCGTCAGTATGATCTGGCGCGGCGCGAACCGGATATTCAGGTGGTCGATGTCGACCTGAGGGGTGACCGCTGTCTCGTTCTGGCACACTACGTCCATGAAGGAGTGTTGCTCGAAGAGAAGAGCTGCCGCGCGGTAATCCGCCACGCGGCATCTCTATGGGGTTATTCTGTGAAACTGCTCGAAATCGACGCGGCAACCGACAAGACTTTGAAGACGTACGAGGTTGCGCCTCCCGGCTGAGAACGAGATCGCCTGTAAGCCGGGCGGCGATCCCTCCCGCGCGGCGCGGGCCCACCGGTGATTGTTCTCGGCATCGAAACGAGTTGCGACGAGACGGCTGCGGCCGTCGTTGCTGCGACGGACCAGGGTCCAAGGATCCGCTCCAACCTGATCCAAGCGCAACTTGCGGAGCACGCGCCCTATGGCGGGGTTGTTCCGGAAATTGCCGCGCGCGCACACCTCGATCATCTTGATGCCGTCGTGACCGGCGCGCTCGCGGAGGCAGGTATCACGCTCGCCGAGCTCGACGCGATAGCGGCTGCGGCCGGCCCTGGCCTGATCGGCGGTCTGATCGTCGGGACGATGTTAGCCAAGGGGCTTGCATGGGCTGCTCAAAGGCCTTTTATCGCCGTCAACCATCTCGAAGCTCACGCGCTGACGGCGCGTCTGACGGACAAGGTGGAGTTTCCCTATCTACTCCTGCTGGTCTCCGGCGGTCACTGCCAGCTACTCGTTTGTGTTGGTGTGGCGCGCTATAGGCGTCTCGGTACCACGCTCGACGATGCCGCGGGGGAAGCGTTCGACAAGGCGGCAAGGCTGATAGGGCTCGGCTATCCCGGTGGCCCGGAGATCGAGCGCGTGGCGCGCGGCGGAGACCCGTGCCGTTTCCGGATACCCCGGCCGATGAAGGGCAGACCCGGCTGCGATTTTTCGTTCTCCGGGCTAAAGACGGCGGTCCGCCATATCACCGCCGGGCGCCGCCTCTACCCGCAAGACAGGGCGGATCTCGCGGCGTCCGTGGAGCTTGCCGTGTGTGACACGCTGGTCGATCGCACGGCGAATGCTATAGCCTGCTTCCGCCGTGAGCACCCCGAAGGGAAGACGCTGGTTGCCGCGGGTGGAGTCGCATCCAATAATCAATTACGGCAGCGATTGAAGGCGCTTGCTGAAAGTTCGGCATTGCATTTCGTGGCGCCGCCGCCAGCCTTGTGCACCGATAACGGCGCAATGATCGCCTGGGCCGGCCTCGAACGCCTGAGCCTCGGGCTGGTCGATGGGCTCGACGCGCCGCTGCGGCCACGCTGGCCGCTCAACGGAGAGGCGCTGCAGGCCTCGGGTCGGTTAGGTCCGCCCCTGTGAGGCGCTTGGCGATAATCGGCGGTGGTGCCTGGGGAACCGCACTGGCCATCGCTGCCCGCCGAGCCGGCTCGGCCCCGGTGATGTGGGCCCGCAACCGAGACGTCGTCACCGCCATCAACGAACAACATCGGAACCCGTTGTTCCTGCCGGACGTAGCGCTCGACTCTGCCATCACCGCGACCTGCGAAATTGAGGCTGCTGTGGACGGTGCAGAGGGCGCGTTGCTCGTCGTTCCGGCACAATTCCTCCGCGGCGTGGTGCTTTTTTTGAAAGACCACCTCAGGCGCCCGCTACCTCTGTTGCAATGCGCCAAGGGGATCGAAGCAGGCTCGCTGAGGACAATGTCGGAGATTGTCGCCGAAGTGCTCCCGGATTGCCCTTGTGCCGTGCTTTCCGGACCCAGCTTTGCCGCGGAGGTAGCGCGCGATCTGCCTACCGCCGTCACGATCGCCAGTCACGATGCGTCGCTCGGTCGCGCCTTTGTGATGGCCCTCGGAGGCGGCAGGTTCCGACCCTATCTTTCGGAGGATCCGATTGGCGCCGAAATCGGCGGTGCGGTCAAGAATGTGCTGGCAATTGCCTGTGGCATCGTTTCTGGCCGCGGTTTAGGCGACAATGCCCGAGCCGCGCTGACTACCCGAGGTCTCGCCGAGATGATCCGGCTCGGAATCGCCAAGGGCGGCCGAGCCGAAACCTTTAGCGGGTTGTCTGGGCTCGGCGATTTGGTGCTGACCTGCAGCGCGACCCAATCGCGAAACTTTGCGCTGGGTCTCGCCCTGGGGCGCGGGCATCGTCTCGACGCCGTCCTTGGGGAACGCCGCTCGGTCGTCGAGGGAGTGGCTACAGCCGCGGCGGTGTCGCAACTGGGCGAACGGCTCGCCGTCGAGATGCCGATTAGCGAGGGGGTCGATACGGTGCTACACCGCGGTGGATCGATCGACTTGATGATTGAACAGCTGTTGCGCCGACCCTACAAGTCCGAGTAAGCGATGCTATTGCAAAGGTTAATCGAAGGCGGGTCGGAAGCCGCGGAAAACACTTTCTGGACCGATCGAAAGCCAATATCATCGAGAGGCGGGCAAGGCCATCGGCTCGGACCGAAAATGAGCGACAACGGAAGACGGGGCGAGGAAGGACCGGGAACGGGCGTCGTCGTCAAGGCAAAGCCGAAGACGAAGAAGCCGTCTATGTACAAAGTATTGATGTTAAACGACGACTACACGCCGATGGAGTTCGTGGTGCACATTCTTGAGCGGTTCTTCAACAAGAGTCGGCAAGAGGCGACCCGCATCATGATGCATGTTCATCGTCGCGGGGTCGGGATCTGCGGCGTTTACACTTACGAGGTCGCCGAGACCAAGGTAACCCAGGTCATGGACTTCGCCAGACAGCACCAGCACCCGTTGCAGTGCACGCTGGAAAAGGATTAGGCAAGGAAGGTAGGCAAGCGTGCTGTCACGCAATCTTGAAAAGTCGCTGCATCGCGCTCTCGCGCACGCCAATGAGCGGCACCACGAATATGCCACGCTTGAACACCTTCTGCTGGCGCTGACCGAGGACCAGGATGCAGTTGCCGTATTGCGCGCATGCAGCGTCGACCTCGATCGTTTGCGCCGAGAAGTTCTGAACTACGTCGACAACGAGCTCGCCAACCTCGTCGCGACCCACAGCGACGACGCCAAGCCGACGGCAAGCTTTCAGCGGGTGCTGCAACGCGCGGCTATCCACGTTCAATCTTCCGGCCGCGAGGAGGTGACCGGCGCCAATGTCCTCGTCGCGATGTTCGCCGAGCGAGAGAGCCACGCCGTCTACTTCCTGCAAGAACAGGATATGACGCGTTTCGATGCCGTTAATTACATCTCACACGGCATCGCCAAGGCCCCGGGCCGTTCGGAAACGCGGCGTGTTCAAGGCGCGGACGAGGACGATCGCAACGACAAGTCGCAAAAGCGCAATCACGACGCACTCGACGCCTATTGCGTGAACCTCAACAAGAAAGCCAAGAGCGGCAAGATCGATCCGCTGATCGGCCGGGAGGCGGAAGTCGACCGCACCATCCAGATCCTCTGCCGCCGTGCCAAGAACAACCCTCTCTATGTCGGAGACCCCGGCGTCGGGAAGACCGCGATTGCCGAGGGTTTGGCGCGCCGCATCGTGCAGCGCGAAGTTCCCGAGGTATTGCTGAACGGCACGATCTACGCGCTCGATATGGGCGCGTTGCTCGCCGGCACGCGGTATCGCGGCGATTTTGAGGAAAGGCTTAAGGCCGTCTTATCGGAACTCGAGGCGCAACCGGGTGCGATTTTGTTCATCGATGAGATCCACACGGTGATTGGCGCCGGAGCCACGAGCGGCGGGGCAATGGATGCCTCAAACCTGTTGAAGCCGGCGCTCGCGGGCGGCGTCATCCGCTGCATCGGTTCAACGACGTACAAGGAATACCGTAACTATTTTGAAAAGGATCGCGCCCTGGTCCGCCGTTTCCAGAAAATCGACGTCAACGAACCGACGGTCGAGGACTCGGTCAAGATTTTGCGCGGGTTGAAGCCCTATTACGAGCGGCACCACAAAGTCCGGTACACGAGCGACGCGCTACGGGCCGCCGTCGAGCTGTCGCACCGCTATATCGGCGACCGCAAATTGCCGGATAAGGCAATCGATGTCATCGACGAGACCGGTGCGGCTCAGATGCTGGTTCCCGAGAGCCGGCGCCGCAAGACCATTACCGCCAAGGAAGTCGAAGCAGTGATCGCGACAATGGCGCGGATCCCGCCAAAGAGCGTGTCGCGCGACGATCGCGAGGTGTTGAAGAACCTGCAGCGCGACCTGAAGACGATGGTCTTCGGTCAGGATCCGGCGATCGAGGCTTTGGTTTCTGCCATCAAGCTGGCGCGCGCCGGGTTGCGCGATCCGGAAAAGCCGATCGGTTGCTATCTATTTTCCGGACCGACGGGGGTCGGAAAGACCGAGGTGGCGCGTCAGCTCGCGCGCACCCTCGGCATCGAGATCACCCGCTTCGACATGTCCGAATATATGGAGCGGCATACCGTCTCCCGATTGATCGGGGCGCCTCCCGGCTATGTCGGCTTCGACCAGGGAGGGCTGCTGACCGACGCGATCGATCAACATCCACACAGCGTGCTGCTGCTCGACGAAATCGAAAAGGCCCATCCCGACCTGTTCAACATCCTGTTGCAGGTGATGGACTACGGGAAGCTGACCGATCACAACGGCAAGAACGTCGATTTCCGCAATGTCATCCTGATCATGACGACGAATGCCGGGGCCTGGGACTTGGCCAAGCCTGCGATCGGTTTTGGCAGCGGAATTCGGGAGGGCGACGATCAGGAAGCGATCAACCGCATGTTTACGCCGGAGTTCCGCAACCGGCTCGACGCGGTGATTTCGTTCGCGCCGCTATCCTCAGAAACGATTGGACGGGTAGTCGACAAGTTCGTGCTTCAGCTGGAAGAGCAGCTGGCGGACCGCAACGTTATGATCGAGCTCGACGATTCCGCGCGCTCCTGGTTGGCTGAGAAGGGCTATGATCGCCTCTTCGGCGCCCGCCCGCTTGCCCGGATCATCCAGGAACACATCAAGAAGCCGCTAGCGGAGGAACTCCTGTTCGGGCGGCTGTCGAAAGGCGGGATCGTGCGAGTTGCCAAGAACCCGGACGGCGACAACCTCTCTTTCTCCTACGAAGAACGCCCTGTTGAACCCGCTCCGAGGGAACCGGAGCTGGTCGAGTAGGTTGTTCGGATTCTACTTACCTGGATGTCAAAATAAGCGCGTTCGTGAGGTCCCCCAGAGGCGGTCGTCCACCCTCGGCGACAGCCGCATTTCGCCTCTGCAGGCCTGACAGGATCGGTAGCTCAAAACGCTTGGTGATCAGCGACAGGATAGAGGTCGTGTCGTAGAGCGTGTGGTCGACAAACCCCCTTTTCGCGAAGGGCGAGACGATCAGCGTCGGGATTCTGGATCCGGGACCCCAGCGATCTCCTCTTGGCGGTGTGGCATGGTCCCAGAACCCGCCATTTTCGTCATAGGTGACGATCACCACCATACCCGCCCATTGCGGGCCTTGCTGCAAATGCGCGAGGACGTCGGCAATGTGCCGGTCGCCATCCAGCACATCGGCGTAGCCGGGATGCTCGTTGAGATTGCCTTGTGGCTTGTAAAAAGCGACTCGCGGAAGCGTTCCCATGTCAATTGCCTTGATGAACTCGCTGCCGCCAAGGCCGCCATCTCTTAAATGTTCCGTGCGAGCGGCAGTACCGGGGGCCATGGCAGCGAAATAGTTGAACGGCTGGTGATGGTATTGGAAATTCGGGACCGGAACTGCGTTCTTGCCATCCAACGCCGCCTGCCAAGCGCCGGCGTACCACGCCCAGCTGACGCCTTTAGCGTCCAATAGATCGCCAATTGTCGGCTCCCTTTGCGGCGGCAGGGTGGTGGGCTTGGCTTGGTCGGCGAAGGCCGGATCGCCTTCGGGAGCGGGTTTGTTGGCGCTCGGCTGGTAGGGCGGCTGCATCGTATTAACCGCATAGAAATCCGGCGTGAGATTGCCGTCATTGACAAATTTAGGCGGGCCGTCGAGCGCCGATTTTGGCATGTCGACAGCAGGTTTGAGGGTCGTGCCGTCGGCTTCTACGGCCGAGATCAGCCCCTTGGCCGGGCTTTGATCGGCATTCGGATAAGTCGGCGCACAGGCGCAGACCAGCGCGAAGTGGTTTAGAAAAGACCCGCCGAATGCCCCCATGAAGAAATTGTCCGCAAGAGTAAATTGCTTTGCGATATCCCAGAGCGGTAGCGTGCTGTTGGCATAATGCCCCATGACGAGCCCTCCCGTATCTGCATAGGCGGCAAAGCGGTCATTTTTGCCGCCTGCGATCTGCATCTGATTCTGGTAGAAGCGATGCCACAGATCGCGGGTAGGGACGCTAAATGGCAAGTTGAATCCTTTCGGATCGTCGATCGCAAAGGGCGCGTTCGGCAGATGCTCAGTCTGCGCCTGCGTCACTACAGGAACGGCTCCTTTCTCCGTTAACCCGCCCCAAACCGGTGGCAGCTCTTTGAGCACAGACCCGTCGCGATCACGCTGGATGTATTCGGCTGCCGTCAGTTGCGAAAGGCCGTTAGCGCCAGGGAAAAAGCCATAGAGATTATCGAAGCTGCGGTTCTCGGCATAGATGACGACGATCGTTTCGATGCTCTCCAGACCCGCGCCGCGGACCTCGACGGTCGAGCCTGCAGCAATAGCTGCCGAGAGCAAGGGCGCCAGCAAGTTACGATTTTTCATTCTCTGATTTCCCGCGAGCCCAACGCCGCTTCACCTAACCCCTCGTCCGTTTCAGTTTTATGACGCCGCGAAGCGCGGCTCAGGCGGGCGCCGGAAAGTTGGCAATCCAGTGTCGCGCAATGTCCTCGCGCCGGCAGATCCAGACCTGAGGGTGTGCCAGAATGTGCTCGATAAACCGGATCAACGCCTGCGCCCGGCCGGGATGCCCGGTCAGCCGCATGTGCAACCCGACCGACATCATACGTGGACGCTCCGCGCCTTCGTCGTATAGGAGATCGAAGCTGTCACGCAAAAAAGCGAAAAAGTCCTCTCCGGGGCCGAATACGCCGCGCCCGAATTTGGAATCATTGGTGGTCAACGAATAGGGCACGACGAGATGTGGGCGGTCGTTGACCCGCACCCAGTAGGGCAGCTCATCATTGTAGGTGTCGCTGTCGTACAGAAATCCGCCATGCTCGACCAACAGGCGGCGGGTGTTCTCCGACGGCGCATAGCGGCAGTACCAGCCGACAGGGGTCTTTCCAGTGGTCTGGCGGATCAGGTCGACAGCTGACGCGATCTGTCTGCGCTCCTCGTCTTCGGGGAGCCCGGGGTGGTTGATCCAGCGATACCCGTGGCTACAGATGTCCCAATTATTGGCGGCGATCGCGGCGGCGGCCGGCGGGTTGGCCTCGAACGCGCGGGCGCAGCCGAAAATCGTCACGGGGAGTTGGAAGCGAGTAAAGATGCGATGGAGACGCCAAAAGCCGACCCGAGCACCGTATTCGAACATGCTTTCGGCGCCGAGATCGCGGCCGGTAATCCCGAGATCGGCACCGAGCATCTCGGTAAGCCCACCCTCGGAGACGCCGTCGCCGTGCGGGTAGGAGAGTTCCGAGCCCTCCTCGAAGTTGATCACAAAATTCACGGCGATGCGGGCTTCCCCGGGCCACTGGGCATGAGGAGGCTCGGGTCCGTAGCCTATAAAATCGCGGGTCATCTTGCTTCCTTTTGAGGGCTCTGAGCTTGTGAAAGGACGGGAGATGGATTGGTGCGCGTGGCGTGTCGGGCGATCAATGCGACCGGAGCGGATAGCGCGAGCAGAACAATACCGAGAATGACAAAGCTCGACCCGGCGCCCCATCGGTCGGCGATGACGCCCATGACGGGTGGAATTACAATCGCCGCCAATCGGTTCAGTGCGGTGGTGCGCCCATGCCGCATCAAGTGGCCGCCGCGACCTCCAGAATTGTCAGCGCCAGGGCTTGGGCACGGGGGACCAGCGTATCGATGCGGCACCACTCGTCGTCGCGATGGGCGTTGCCGCCGACCGGGCCGGTGCCGCACAGGGTCGGGGTGCCGAGGGCGGCGGTGAAACCGCTGTCGGCGGAGCCTCCGGTCGCCTCGCCGGATACTTGAAAGCCTAGGCCTGCCGCCGAGCGGCCATAGGCTTCAAGGAGTTCTCGGCCTCCTTCGTCCTGCTCGAGAGGCAGAAAATTGCCTTCGCGCAGGATGCGGCCCTCGCTGCCCTCTAATTCGCAGCACCTGCATATCTCTCGCACCTCGCCCAGGATCTTTTCCATGATGTTGAGCGTGGGAAAGCGAACATCGATTGCCGCGGTCGCGCGCGCGGCGACGGTATTGACCGCGGTGCCGCCCTGCACAAGGCCGACATTGACTGTCGTACCGAGGTCGTAATCGGTCAACCGATGCAGCCGCTGGATCTTGCGCGAGAGCGCCTCGATCGCACTAACGCCCTGCGCATGAGCAGCGCCGGAATGGGCAGCCAGCCCGGTGACTTCCAATTCGATAAAGGCCGCCCCTTTCCTCCGCGACACCAGATTGCCGCTAGGGCGACCGGGCTCCGAATTGAAGACGGCACGCGCGTCTTTGGCTTCGGCCTCGATGACCGGACGCGACGAAGGCGAAGCAATTTCCTCATCCGAGGTATAGAGGCCCGTCATGGGACAGGGCGCGCCAAAACGGCGGAATGCTTCCAGAACGAAGGTGTTCATGACGAGCCCGGATTTCATATCGGCGACCCCCGGGCCAAAGGCCTGGTTGCCGTCGATCCGGAAGGGTCGTTGGGAAGCAGTGCCGTCGGGGAAAACCGTATCGCGGTGCCCCATGAGAACAATCGGCCGATTACTACCGCTGCTGGCAGGAATGCGCGCCGCCACGCAATCGCCAAAAATTTCGTTCGGAAAGGTTTCGCAGGGAATGCCGGCAGCTTCGAGAAATCCCCGCAGCCGATCGCCGACGGCATCGACGCCGCGCTTGTTGTAACTACCCGAGTCGATATTCACGAGGTCGGCCAACATGCCGACCATCGCCTGGTGCTGCCGACCGAGATGCTCGAGAATAGCGGTTCTTGCCTCGATGCTCATGCCTAACCTCCGAGGGGACGGTCTCCGTAATCATCGGCAAAGACCGCATCGGACTCAATAATGTGCAGGTGAGAATGATTCTGACTGATTCGATCCTGTCCTGGGTTCCGCACTGGTCCAGCGGCGATCATCATAACCGCGCCGGCCTTGCGTGGGATCCAGTAGCCCTCGCTGGATCTCGACGGCGCGGACAATGTTGCGGCTGTCGGCAAGGCGCTCCTGGCCGACGAGCGACGCCCCCATATTGGAGACGATCGCGACCCAATCATCGTCGGCGAGATCGAGCGGCGACAGCAGCGAGACTCGGCGCCCCTCGGCATGGAGCCGCCGCATGTTGAGCAGCCCGAGATAGGGGCTGCCGCCGCCGCCCGTGCCGAGGATCCACGCGCCGACCGCGAGCGCCTCGATATCGTCGAGAGT